>JADHED010001178.1_pt1 | contig 24071 bp, 20 predicted proteins | sample 8952041 | NCBI WGS metagenome assembly JADHED01 (sample SAMN16124423, study PRJNA663239) | bioreactor sludge metagenome | isolation source: sludge (control) | place: India:Bengaluru | collected 2018-09-08
CATCTTTCCACTGCTGGGCTTGAGCAGGGTGCAGAGCGACGCACATCAAGAGAATAGCCGCCCACGACGTCATCGATTGAACACCCTGACCAGTTATTGTTGGTTTCATGGCTTCCCTCTCCTATCCAGAATTGTTAGTGTTGAATACTTTAGCGAAATCTCTCAGCATGATCATGACTGACTTGATGACTGGGTTTGAGGCCCAGTTGCCGAAGAACCTTAGCCGCACATCTGTGAAGCGCAGGATCAATGAAGCATCCCTGGCAAAGACCGGCGACCGGCCACAAGGAACACGTCGCTCACCGCTGCGCTAACCGTCTGGTGCGCCAGCCAGCCAAGTCACGCTCATGGCGTCCACCAGCGCGGAGTCGAATACCACGCCGCACACCAGATACGCCGATTCATCCATTGCGTGCTGGACCACTCTGAAGACCTCTGTGCAATGGTGAAGGCCAAAGCTCTCGCCGTACCCGCTGCACAGCACCACAGCGGCTGCTTTGTTGTGCGTCGGTATCCGTGCCCATGCATCGCGGCAAGCATCAAGCACCTTGTCCGCGTCGTGGTTGGACACCGTGAAGCTCACGGGGGAACTGCCGCAGAGCTTTAGCGTGTGGCACAAATCCACGAGGTCGATCTGCAGAATGGAGCCTTCTTCAGTTGCCGCCAGCAGCGCCGCCACCGTCTGCTCAACACCGTCGGCTTGGGCTGATGCCGCTGGCGGTGACCACGGAGACAGCGCCATGCCACCGACGATCTTGAGAACTTGGCGCCGCATCAAAGTGCGCTTCACGCCGCCACCTTCAATTGAAACCGTATCGCAGCCAGCAAGCGAACTTCTTCGGCGCTCCACTCGGCGGCTTCGTACAGCCAGTGCACCGGCTTGCGCTTGCCATCTTCCGAGGGCTTAGGCAGATTTGGTGGGGCTCGCCGATTTCCTGGGCTGCTCACCGACATGCGCAGCCGCGCGTTGAAGGGCGAATAGCTAGGCTCGCTGGCACTGGGGTCAAGTAAAAGAATGGTGTCCGGCTTTATTGCCCTGCCAGATGCACTTCCTTCACAGCCGGTACACAAAGCCCAGTGGCTGGTGCGGCGGTTCTTGACGCTTGCGAACGTCACGGCCATCAGTTCTCCACGCATCAGGTTATCCACCGCCCATTTGTCGAGTCCGCCGTCCGCAGCTTGTCGCAATGTCAGGCTCAGCGGAAGCTTGAGTTCGTTGTTCACCAATTCAACAAAGTCGTGTGCATGGATGCCTTCAAAAAACGTGTGACGAAAGGCGGAAAAAACTTCCGCAGGTAGACCATATTTCCGCCGAGACATGTCTTCGAGCGCGTCGTGCTTTGCCAAATCAAAAATGATCAGTGCTGCTGAAAAAACATGCAGACAACATGCCCCATCCATGCAGCCTTGAGCAAAGAAAACGGGCACATCATCGCGGCGTTGCTTGGACTTGACGGTCAAGTAATGGCCGGTCTGGAGGGTAGGATAGAAGCGCTGCCAACGGTAGGCCACCGCATCAGTCTTCGATTTTGACGCAGCCACCATTTAGTAGTCCCCAGGCAACAGCAAAGTCGTGTATTCACGCTTTCCATCTTCGTTCGTGCCATCGGTGATGACCCAGACAGTGGGCAAATCAGCACGCTTCGAGCGTGGTGTTGCCTTGAGCTTTTCTGCATCAACAAGGCGATACACGCTCATGATTCGGCTGCCATCGGTCAGTGCCATCGCGTTGAGTGCCGCATCGTCTTTGCACAGGTCACCCCAGTCATATTGCAGGTGTCTTGCTAGCAGAGCGGCTGCGCTGAAGCCGGTTTCTTGCAGCAATTGCAATGCGCCGGGAGTGGCCACAATCTGGCCCATCGAGAACCGGGCCGCGTTGGAGTAGATGATCGGTGACGTGGTGGTCGATGCTGGTGCACCGGCTTTGGAGGTGTGGTTGGTGGTCATGGAAATCTCCTTGGATGTGGAACGAAACGAAACGGCGAAAACAAACGGGCGTGCGTAGACCTCCGCAAACAGGTACCGGATAGAAAACGCGGGAGAGAGAAATCACTGCGACTGCAGAACAGCAGCCGACGAGAGACGAAGCCTTAGCGAGAGGCCATCAACGAAACTTGCGCCTGGCAGAGCGCGGTCAGCAGATCAGAGTCCGAGGCGTATTGCTGCTCGATCCAGTCCGCAAATTGGTCAGTAGCGGATAGCCATCCGCTCAGAAGTGAGGGCATTTCTCCATCAGCACTGATGCCGTTGAGAAAGCTCCAGGTGTGCAACCGGCGCGATGCCACGGCACTACGAACGGCGTCCAGCGGCATTTCGCACAACAGTGCCAGCACTTCACAACCATCCCGCTCGTCACGCACTGGGATGACTGGCAAGATCGCACCGCCGAAGCGTCGGATGCAGTAGGACCACAGTAGCCATTGCAACTCGAACTGTGTGAGGTTCAGCAGGCGAGCCAGCGCACTGAGGTTCGTGCCAACGAGTGAAGATGGATGCAGCGTTGATAGCTCCAATGCAGCCATCCGGGCAGCTAGTTCTGCCGGGGCCGTTGGCATCGACAGATTGGCGGAATAACCATCAGCATCCACCATCAAAAATGTCGGTAGATCACCGTCAAACACAGGCTGCCGTGGGTACCCAAGCTCACGCCAGCACAGTTGCTCCAGATCACGGCATCCCCGCGCCAACTCCGTGCCGTGCAGCCAGTGCGGAAGCAGTGTCCCCATTCGGTGCAGCAATCGGCCCATGTGGTGACGACGGAAGGCCGCATTGCAGGTGGCTTCGTGGGTCATGATTCCCTCCGGACGTATGTACGCCGACCGCCTAGACCAGCGGGTCAACAAGGGGCTACGACGGCGTGAAAAAATTGCTCGGAATAAGGCCGAACAGAACACTCAGCCGGGGCTGCGAACGCAGCATGGCGAGGCGACAAAATCACGGCAATACAAGCCATAAACTGGCTTACAAGCACGGCAACTGCGCTCAAGTTGACTTTATTCAAGAAAAAGCGTATTTTTTATAATTATATATCAAATTGAATATAATTGCTCGAAATTTGAGCAAAATCAGCGCAAAATCAACCAAATTGGTCATAAAAAAGCCCTGAAAACCCGACTTTCGTGCCCAGTCAGCGCTTTCCACACCGTCGGTTGCATCAAAAACCGCACTCTTTTTGCTTAAATTTTGAGCAATTCTCCAATCTGGACGAACTTGCCGCGTGTCAGTCTCAACCACTGCAGCCGTCGTCCACAATCGTCGGTTACGTACAAATCTGCGACGCCCCATGGCAATCAAGAAATCCGAGCTTTACTCTTCTCTCTGGTCATCGTGTGACGAATTGCGCGGCGGCATGGATGCCAGCCAGTACAAAGACTATGTGCTGGTGCTGTTGTTTATCAAATACGTCAGCGACAAGTACGCCGGTCAGCCCTTCGCGCCCATAACCATTCCGGCCGGGGCCAGCTTTGCTGACATGGTGGCGCTCAAGGGCACCACGGACATTGGCGACCAGATCAACAAAAAGATCGTTGGCCCGCTGGCCACAGCCAACAAGCTGGCCGACATGCCAGACTTCAACGACGCCACCAAGCTCGGCACCGGCAAAGAGATGGTGGACCGGCTCACCAATCTGATCGCCACGTTTGAAAACCCCGCGCTGGACTTCTCCAAGAACCGCGCCGATGGCGACGACATTCTGGGCGATGCGTATGAGTACCTGATGCGCCACTTCGCCACCGAAAGTGGCAAGAGCAAGGGACAGTTCTACACCCCGGCCGAAGTCAGCCGCATCATGGCCAAGATCATCGGCATTGGCGGCGCGCACACCACCAATGCCACCACGGTGTACGACCCAACCTGCGGGTCGGGATCGCTGCTTTTGAAAGTGGGCGACCAAGCATCGGCCAAGGTCACGCTCTACGGCCAAGAAAAAGACTCGGCCACCAGCGGCTTGGCGCGCATGAACATGATCTTGCACGACAACCCGACGGCAGAAATCCGCCAGGGCAACACGTTGGCAGACCCCAAATTCAAAGCTGACCTGAACGGCCAAGACGTGCTCAAGACCTTTGACTACGTGGTGGCCAACCCGCCGTTCTCTGACAAGCGCTGGAGCACCGGCATCGACCCGCTGAACGACCCCTATGGCCGGTTTGAAACGTTCGGCGTGCCGCCCGCCAAGCAGGGTGACTTTGCCTACCTGCTGCACATCATCCGCTCGCTCAAAAGCACTGGCAAAGCTGCGTGCATCTTGCCTCACGGTGTGCTGTTCCGGGGCAATGCCGAGGCCGACATTCGCAAGAATCTGATCCGCCACGGCTATATCAAAGGCATCATCGGCCTGCCTGCCAATCTGTTCTATGGCACCGGCATCCCGGCCTGCATCATCGTCATCGACAAAGAAGATGCGCATGCACGCAAAGGCATCTTCATGATGGACGCCAGCAGCGGCTACATGAAAGACGGCCCCAAGAACCGGCTGCGTGAGCAAGACATTCACAAGATCGTGGATGTGTTCACCAAACAGATCGACGTGCCCAAGCTCGCCCGCATGGTGGGCCTGGAAGAGATTGAGAAAAACGACTTCAACCTCAACCTGCCCCGCTATATCGACAGCAGCGTGCCCGAAGACCTGCAAGACATTGCTGGCCACCTGCAAGGCGGCATTCCAGAGACGGATGTAAACGCCTTGCAACCCTATTGGACGGTGTGCCCAGGCCTGCGCCAATCGTTGTTCACCACATTGCGCCCTGGCTACTTGTCGCTTACCGTGGACAAGACCGCGATCAAAAGCACCATTTACGAACACCCTGAGTTCGCCGCCTTCATTGGCCGCATGAACGCCTTGTTTGATGGCTGGCAGCAGCAAACAGCCCCCAAACTCAAAGCTCTGCAGCCCGGTTTCCACCCCAAGCACCTGATTGTCGAACTGTCCGAAAACCTGCTTGCCCACTACACCGGCCAGCCGCTCATCGACGAGTATGCGGTGTACCAGCATCTCATGGACTACTGGGCCACCACCATGCAGGACGATGCCTATCTGATTGCCGCCGACGGCTGGAAGGCAGAAACCTACCGGGTGATTGAAGTCAAGAAGAACAAGGACGGCAAAGTCACCAAAACCGTGGACAAAGGCTGGGCCTGTGACCTGGTGCCCAAAACGCTGATCGTGGCGCGCTATTTCGCCAAAGATCAAGCCGCCATTGATGAGTTGACGGCCAGCCTCGACAGCGTGACCGCCCAACTCACCGAACTGGAAGAAGAACACAGTGGTGACGATGCGGCGTTCTCGGGCTTCGACAAGATCAACAAGGCCAGCGTGACCGACCGGCTGCGCGAAATCAACGGCGACCCGGACGCCAAGGAAGAAGCGGAAGTGCTGAACCGCTGGCTCAAGCTGGCCAAGGAAGAGGCTGAGTTGAAGAAGTGCCTGAAAGATGCCGAGGCCGCACTCGACGCCAAGGCCTATGCCCATTACCCCCAATTGAGCGAAGCGGACACCAAGGCGCTGGTGGTGGATGACAAATGGCTTGCAACCCTCGCCACCGCCATCCACGGCGAAATGGACCGCATCAGCCAGGCGCTGACGCAGCGGGTAAAGGAGCTGGCCGACCGCTATGACACGCCCATGCCGCATATGGCCACTCGGGTGGCTGAACTGGAGGCCAAGGTGAACCAGCATCTCGCGCAGATGGGGTTTGTATGGAACTGAAGCCCGGATACACGCAGACCGAAGTGGGGTTGATTCCAGAGGTCTGGACGGTGGTTAGCTTAGGGTCTACCGCTCGGGGAATTTATCGTGGAGCTAGCCCTCGTCCCATTGAGAACCCAATTTGGTTTGACGACACATCTAAAGTCGGCTGGGTTCGTATTTCAGACGTAACTCGCTCTGGGCGCCAACTCGTGGAAACCACTCAGCGGCTATCGAAAGAGGGAATTCAAAAAAGTCGATTCATTCCAAGCGGCAGCTTGATTATGAGTATTTGCGCCACAGTCGGGCGTCCCATCGAAACGCAAATAGACGTTTGTATTCACGACGGTTTTGTGGTTTTTGATCGTCCGTTAATTGATCAAGGCTATCTCTATCACGTTCTAAAGGATTTGGAGCCGCGATGGTCAAGCAAGGGGCAAACTGGCTCACAAATGAACTTGAATGGGGATTTGATTAAATCCACACTGATTCCTTTGCCGCCTACCAAAGCCGAGCAAGAATCTATCGCTGAAGCTTTGAGCGATGCCGATGCCCTCATCGAATCCCTGGATCAACTCATCGCCAAAAAGCGCCAGATCAAACAAGGCGCTATGCAGGAATTGCTCACCGGCAAGCGGCGGCTGCCGGGGTTTAGTGGGGAATGGGGGGTGAAATGCTTAAATGAACTGGCTGTAATTGATCCCGAGCAGCTTGGTAGCAATACCCAGCCCGATTACGAATTCAAATACATCTCGCTTGAAGATGTGGACTTTGGCGCGCTTCGTGGACACAGCCTCCAGGTGTTTCGATGCGCACCATCTCGCGCGCGACGTAAATTGCGTGTTGATGATCTTTTAGTCTCAACAGTAAGACCAAATCTGAAGTCGCACCTGTGGTTTCGAGACAGGTCAGCGAACTGGGTGTGCTCTACAGGATTTTCTGTCGTTCGATGCTTGGAGTCAGTGAGCCATCCAGGCTACGTTTTTGCCCACCTTTTCGCTGATGGCATCGCAAAACAGATAGATGCCTTGCTGACCGGCTCGAACTATCCAGCAATCAACAGTCGTGATGTGCGGCAGCTACAAGTTCCAGTTCCTAGTTTTGAAGAACAAACCGCCATCGCTACTATCCTCAGCGACATGGACACCGAACTCGCCGCGCTGGAGGCCCGTCTCGCCAAGGCCCGCCTGATCAAGCAGGGCATGATGCAGGAGCTGCTGACGGGCCGGATTCGCTTACTATGAATTTCGTAGCTGCTTGCGCTTGATAGATAAGCGCCAGAGGCCATTTTGACCACATACCTTCTGCATCGCCCCATGACGCCAAGAACCGCAATTAGCGAAGAATCCATGCAGCGTATGGAAGCACTCATCCCCAAGCTGGCGCACATCGCGGTGCATCGGGCCCGCAGGCGGGCGCTCGCCACCAGCGGCAAGCTAATAGAGGCCGCAATGCTCAGTTGATCGAGTCCTACGCTGATGGCAAGGCGCGGGTGATGCGCACCATCGCCAAGCATGTGGCGGTGACTAGTTAGTGATCTTGCGGCGAGGGAGAAAACATACATATGACCGACATTGGCAAGCCCGAGCGTGCAACGCAGAACCGCGTGGTCAAACTGTTCTGCGACGAGCTGGGTTACCGCTACCTGGGCGACTGGGCTGACCGCGCAGACAACAGCAATATCGAAGAGGGCTTGCTGACCGAGTACCTGACCAGCGCAGGCTACACCCCGCCGCAGATCAGCACGGCGCTGCACAAGCTGCGGACCGAAGCCAACCACCCCGAACGCAGCTTGTACGGCAACAACCAGGCGGTGTACCAGTTGCTGCGCTACGGGGTACCGGTGAAGACCGAGGCGGGCAAGGCGACGGAAACGGTGCACCTGATCAACTGGAAAGAGGTCACCAACAACCACTTTGCCATTGCCGAAGAAGTCACCCTCAAAGGCAAACAGCAGCGGCGGCCCGACTTGGTGCTGTACGTTAATGGCATTGCCATTGGCGTGCTGGAACTCAAAAACAGCCGGGTCAGCATTGGCGATGGCATTCGGCAAAGCCTGTCGAATCAGCAGCCCGAGTTCAACGCATGGTTCTTCAGCACCGTGCAGTTGGTCATGGCGGGCAACGATTCCGAAGGGATGCAATACGGCACCATCGGCACACCCGCAAAGTTCTTTCTGACCTGGAAGGAAGACGAGGCAGACAACAGCCGCTTCAAGCTGGACAAGTACCTGCTGAAGATGTGCTACAAGGCCCGCATCATTGAGTTGATGCACGACTTTGTGCTGTTTGAGAGCGGCGTCAAAAAGCTGCCCCGCGTGCACCAGTATTTAGGCATCAAGGCTGCGCAAGAGTATGTAAAGCAGCGCAAGGGCGGAATCATCTGGCACACACAGGGGGCGGGTAAAAGCATCTTGATGGTGCTGCTGGCCAAGTGGATTCTGGAGAACAACCCACAGGCGCGGGTGGCGATCATCACCGACCGCGACGAGTTGGATAAGCAGATCGAACGGGTGTTCACCGACGCTGGCGAGACCATTTGCCGCACCAGTAGCGGGCGGGACCTGATGAGCCAACTGAGTCAGGCCACGCCCCGGCTATTGTGTTCGCTGGTGCACAAGTTTGGCGTGACGGCCAAGAATGCCGATGCGGACTTTGACGCTTTCATCAAAGACCTGCAGGCCCAGCCCAGCACTACGGTGGGTGAGGTGTTTGTGTTTGTGGACGAGTGCCACCGCACACAGGGCGGCAAGCTCAACCGGGTGATGAAGGCGTTGATGCCCAATGCGGTGTTCATTGGCTTCACCGGCACACCCCTGCTCAAGAAAGACAAAGCCACCAGCCTGGAAGTGTTTGGCGGCTACATCCACACCTACAAATTCAGCGAAGCCGTGGAAGATGGAGTGGTGCTTGACTTGGTGTATGAGGCTCGTGACATTGACCAGAAGCTGGGCTCACAGGACAAGATTGACCAGTGGTTTGATGCCAAGACCAAAGGGCTGAACGACTGGCAAAAGCAAGAGCTGAAAAAGCAATGGGGCACGATGCAAAACGTGCTCAGCTCCAAGGCCCGTATGGACCGGGTGGTGGCCGACATTATTTTTGACTTCAGCACCAAGCCCCGCCTGTCCAGCGAACGGGGCAATGCCATCTTGGTAGCGTCCAGCATCTACGAGGCGTGCAAGTACTTCACGCTGTTCCAGAAGACCCTGTTCAAAGGTCGGTGCGCGGTCATTACCTCGTACAACCCGCAGGCCAAGGATGTGACGCTGGAAGAGATCGGCGCCAACACCGAGACCGACAAGCAGTTCATCTACAACACATACACCGACCTGCTGGCCAATGTGCAGGCCAAACCAGGCAAATCCAAAACCGAAACCTACGAAGATGAGGCCAAGGCACTCTTCATCAAACAACCGGCCAACATGCGCTTGCTGGTGGTGGTTGACAAGTTGCTGACCGGCTTTGATGCGCCGCCGTGCTCGTACCTGTATATCGACAAGTCCATGCAAGACCACGGCTTGTTCCAGGCCATCTGCCGCACCAACCGGCTCGATGGTGAAGACAAGGACTTTGGTTACATCGTCGATTACAAGGACTTGTTCAAGAAGGTGGAGAACGCCATCGCGGTGTACACCTCGGAAATCGACCACAGCGCGGGCGGTGCTGACCCCGAAGTGATGCTGCAAGACCGGCTGACGCTGGGCCGGGAGCGGCTGGACAACGCGCTGGAGGCCATGTTCTTGCTGTGCGAGCCGGTGCCGCCACCCAAGGGTGAGTTGGAACACATCCACTACTTCTGTGGCAACACCGAGGTTGCAGACGACCTCAAAACTCGCGAGCCGCAGCGCGTGGCCTTCTACAAGGGCGTAGTGGCGCTGCTGCGCGCCTATGCCAATGTGGCCGACGAAATGGCCCCGGCAGGGTACAGCGAAGCCGATGCCAAAGCCATCAAGACCAAGCTGGACCAGTACCTCGCCATCCGCGAGATCATCCGCAAGGCCAGCGGCGAAACGCTGGACCTGAAGCCGTTCGAGGCAGACATGCGGCACCTGATCGACACGTACATTGAAGCCAGCGAACCGCGCAAGATTTCTCCGTTTGACGGAATTGGCCTGCTGGACCTGATCGTGAAGACCGGCATAGCGGATGCCATTGCCAACAAGCTGGGGGACATGCAGGGCAACCAGCAGGCGATTGCCGAGACCATTGAGAACAACGTTCGCAGCAAGATCATCAAAGAGAGCCTGACCGATCCGGCCTACTTTGAAAAAATGTCCGCGCTGCTGGATGAAATCATCAAGCTGCGCAAAGACCGGGCCATCGAGTACGAAGAGTACCTGCAGCGCATCGCCGACATTGCCACCAAGGTGCAGGCAGGCAAGGCGGAAGACACGCCAACCAAGCTGGACTCCCCTGGCAAGCGTGCCGTGTTCAACAACGTGAAGAACTCGCCGGTTCTGCAGGCCAACCACGTAGCTGAACCAGATGCCCCTTATGGCCTTGCCGACAGTGAGGAAGATCCAGCTGTAGAGCTTGCCCTGAAGATCGACAAGGCGGTGAAGCTGGCCCGACCTGATGGTTGGCGCGGCGTGCAGGCCAAGGAGCTGGTGATCAAACGAGCGCTGTATGACGTGCTCAAAGACGTGGATGAAGTGGAGCGCCTGTTCCTGATCATCTACGCACAGCCGGAATACTGATGCTTGAGACCATCGACTTGGGCGGCATCCCTGCCGAGGTGGTCAGAAAGCGCATCAAGCATGTGCACTTGAGCGTGTACCCACCTGCTGGCCGGGTGCGGATTTCTGCGCCAGAACACATGGCGCTGGACACCATTCGGGTGTTTGCCATTTCCAAACTGCCATGGATCAAAGGGCAGCAGCGTAAAGTGCAGGCGCAGGAGCGTGAATCGCCCCGCGACTACATCGACCGAGAAAGCCACTACCTGTGGGGTAAGCGCTATCTGCTGACGTTGGTGGAGCGGGATGCTGCACCCAGCATCGACCGTCAGCACAACCGCATCGTGCTTTCAGTGCGCCCCGGCACCACCACATCGCGGCGCGAAGAACTGCTGGACGCTTGGTACCGGGAACAAGTCAAAACGGCCGTGCCGACGCTGCTGAAAAAGTGGGAGGTCTTGATGAACGTGACGTCATCCAAAGTCTTCGTGCAGCGCATGAAAACCAAGTGGGGCAGTTGCAACCCCACCAGCCGCGCGATCCGCCTGAACACTGACTTGGCCAAGAAACCACCCGAGTGCCTGGAGTACATCGTGGTGCACGAACTCGCGCACTTGATCGAGCCCAGCCACAACGCCCGGTTTGTGTCGTTGATGAATCTGTTCATGCCCAAGTGGCAGCACTATCGGGATGAGTTGAACAATCTTCCCGTACGGCATGAGGACTGGGATTACTGATTTCCACAAGCCAAACAAATAAAGCTGGAGAGAGGATTTAAATGAGTGTTCGTGAGGTCAACGACAAATTTATCGGCTTGCGTGTTGAACGTAGCATCGACAAAGTCCCTCATATCAAATCTTTCAGCTATCGCATTCGCGTGATAAAGAATGGGGTGACTACGTATCGCAATGCCACGCGTGCCGAAAAAAAGGAGCTTCTAGCTGCAGCTGAGGCATACGACAAGAAGTTGGAAAGACTACAGAAGAAATCAAAGGTGCAGCAAGGCTTTGATCCATTCGTTAGTCGAACCAATACAGGGATCAAGGGAATTTCCTACCGAGCGGGAAAAGACACCCAAGGTTATGAATATGTGGGTTTCTTTATCAATATCACCGTAGATGGAAAGCAGCACAGCAGCAGCGTGCGAATGGCCGACCGCAGCTGGGAGGAAAATTGGCGGCTGGCAGCGCTGCGTCTGGCAAAGGTAAAGAAGCTGGACAAGGCCACAACCAAAAAGATCATTCTCGCTATTCCGTCTGAGAAAAAGCTGCGTGGACGCAAGGCCAATTAAATTTCAAGACTTCCAGCTTCTGGAAAAGTGGTTTAGTTGGGTTGGTGCAATTGCCGGAGTGATAGGTAATTAATTGAAAATTTAAAATTGCCAAAACCGAATCACCCTGTAATAATTGGTAATGATTTTCATTTTTAATGCCTGCACCCCGTTTTCGATGAGATATGCGGTGCACCCAGGTAGTCATAGAAAATAGTTTTTCCAAACTCAGGTAGTGCTAATGCACAGTTATCGCTAGCCAGATAACCATCAAAACGGCCCCATTCGCGGGCCGTTTTTTATTGTTTTTCCAACCCGTCCATAGGAATCGCCATGAAGAAAATTCGCACTCCGCTGGAGCGCGCTGGCGCAGCGTTGTCTGCTCGCAGCACCACAGCATCCAACACCATGCCGCAAACGCCGCCAGAGGGTGTTTTGAGCGGTTTTTCGGATATTGCCGAGCAGTTCATCGCAGCAAGCCAGTCAGCCGCCACCAAACGCGCATACGCCTCTGATCTGAAGCATTTTTTCGCCAACGGCGGGACTATTCCAGCCAGTCCAGCGGTTTTGGCCGAGTACCTGGCCCAGTGCACGGAAAAATTGTCGGTAGCTACCCTGGAGCGACGGCTCACCGTGATCCACAAAGCTCACCTCGATAAAAATCTGGAATCCCCGGCCCGAAGCGAGACCGTGAAGCGCGTGATGCAGGGCATTCGCCGGACACTGGGTACCAAGCAGCGACAAGTCCAGCCCATGGTCAAAGACGATCTGCTTGCGGCGCTGGTGATGATCGACCAGCAGAAGATGCCTATTAAGGCCGCGCGTGATCGCGCCTTGCTGCTCGTGGGGTTTGCGTCGGCCATGCGCAGGTCGGAGCTTGTGGCCGTGCGTGTTGAGCACCTGACCCATCTGCCCAATGGAATAGAGATTTTCTTACCATCTAGCAAGACTGACCAAGAGGCTCAGGGCCGCACAGTGTTCATTCCTCATGCCAATGGCGAGCGTTGTCCAGTGCGTGCCTTGGCGCATTGGCTGGAAATTTCGGGGATCAATGAGGGGTTTGTGTTTCGTGCCGTCAGCCGCCATGACCGCGTTGCACAGCATGGCCTATCTGCGCAGTCAGTGGCGCTAGTGGTGAAAGCGTCGGTGGAACGCGTGGGTGGTGACGCTAAGAAAGTCAGCGGCCACAGCTTGAGGGCTGGCTACTGCACAAGCGCGGCAGAGAAGGGTCTGCAGCCGTGGCAGATACGAGAGCAAACAGGGCACAAATCCGACGTGACACTGGCAAAGTACATCCGACCCGTGTCAAGGCGGAAGATTCCGAGTTTGTTGTAAAAAAATGGCCTAATTACCCTACACCTACAGACCACAAAACCGGGAGCATTACATGAGCAACGGTCACCCCGTTCATTTCGCCAACTTCATTTGTCATGTCGGTGATGCAGAGCTTGCAGATGTCCTCCGCGAGATCGTCATCCCGGCATTTGAAACAAAGAGCGCTCGCGCGTTCCGAGACATTCGATACCTTCTTCACCAAGTCGTGGTGACAAATCTCCCCATGCCTGAAGGAAGCGATGCCCCGGCCATCATTGGCCGTCTGATCAAGGACATGGTCGTTCGCAGTGAGCAACAGTTCGACCCCACTACGGGTCAACTGCTAAAAGCCAAGCAACAGATGCATACCTCCCCCTCCTCGATGTTCGTGCTCCTGCTGGATAGCCACAAACTCATCTACTGCCATGAGACGCCCAACGCACCGGGGCTAGACGCCTTTAAATCGACCATCAGTTCGTTCCTATCCCATGCCAGAGAAAATTTGATCCGCGAGTTCTATGACGACGCGCGAGCAATCGACGATGGCCGTGAGGCGATCGATACTGCGCTTTTGTATAAGTTTTCCCCGAAAGCAATGGGCGAAAGCGAGACCGTCGATGGTCTCAGAAAGCCAACGCTGAAATTGCTTAGAGCGCTAGTCCCTCATCCAAGCCTAGAAGTTGTCCCGCTTTCCAATGATGAGAGCCTGCGTGAGTTCGTCAAGCGGTTCAAAGTGCTGGACCACGCCAGCGTACGGCTACTGCGCCGGAATTCGGAAATTGATAATGACGAATTTTTCGAGCAGGTGCGAAATAAGGGGGATGATGCTGGAGCAGAAGTTTCGACAATCACCTACAAAAACAAGAGTGGCCTTACGAAAAATCATGTCATATCTCAATTGGAGTCTGCTCTCACAGGAAATGCAGAGGTTCAGTTGAGTGGAAAGGATGAGGCGAATGTCCGGATTCGAGGGACGAACGAAGAGTTCAAAGCTGTAGCCAAATTAAATGACGTTCCCCCATCAATCAAGAGCGCCGCTAATGTATTGCTGGGCCTCTTCAACGAATACGTACGCAAGGGGCTGGTTAAGATTTCAAAGGCGCAGCATTCAGATGGACATGTTGCTTTGATCCGCTCAGTAGTTGCGTCTCATGCGAGAGGAAACGCCGATGGCGATACCAACACCTAAGGACCTAACAAAGGAGAAAAGCCTCTTTGCTCTTTGGAGGCTCTCCTTCAAGTTTGAACAAAGTCGTTTTAATCTGATAGCGGCTTTGCTGGTTTCTGGGATGATTCTTCGATTTGTTTGGTTAGTTCCGGAGTACCCCGAACTCATCACAGGCCAACTAAGACGCCTAGTAACTGCAGGCATCGCGTTCGCTCCATCAACCCTCGGTTTCTTGATAGCTGGTTTTACGGTCTTCGTAACCGTAATTCGCATTGACGTATTTTTAGAGATGGCTCAGCGCGAGAAGCCCGGAACTGGTGAAAGCTTTCTAAAGTACAACCTGTCGGCGTTTATGGTGGTATTTGTACATTACGTTACTTACCTTTTTTGCTGCATCACGCTAGACCTTTTCATTCAAACAGGTGGACTGGCGTCTGTAGCACTAGCTAACGCAAGAACCTACCCAGAGATAGCTGGCCAAGTAGATACTGTCAAGTACTGGGTCAGCGGGGGACTGCTTATGTTCATGGGAGGCTGGACCGTGTATTTGGTAATGCTGCTCAAGTCACTTGTTTTCAATGTCTATCATGTCACATTGACCGCCGTCCGCTGGGAGTGGGAAAAGTCTTCCAACTCTAAGCCCTCAGTTCCTAAGGTTCCTTAAACACAGTGCACACAAGATCAAGTCAAAAAGCTGTAGCTATTTCAATACCAATACCAGCAACTTTGGCCGCGTCTATGCGACTCTTGTCTTTACGCGTTCAGGGGTCTAACTGACCAAGAAGAGCCTTCACCGAAGAAAGCTTTGCAACGTGGGCAAGTCTCAGCGTAGATGCTGATCTGGGTGTCGCAATTTGGGCAGATGCCTTGAGGCGCTAACGCATCGGCAATTCGCCTGCGCTCGGCATCCTCTTGCTTGCGCAGAGCCTCTTCAGCCATGGGGTCGGGCCATACAGGCGCCGTAATCAGACGAGACACCAACTCGGCATACTGAGGTTCATCAATCTGACCTCTAGCTTTGGCCGACTCAAGCACCGAAACGCGTTGTTCGTGCCACTGCGGACTGCATGCACGCATGCGCTGAAATACCGAGGCCAATACCACGCGCATGACGGATGGCTCCATCTTGTCGTAATGCAAGTGAAGCTCGCCAAAATTGGTGATCAAAGTGATGAAGGTGTGTATCTTGGTCTTGGTGGTCAGGCCGTTGAGAATTGCCGCGATGGCCATCCCTTCAATAGCACCTTCCACGCCGAAGCCGCCACCTACAAAACCGCCCCCACTGGTCACAGAACCTGGCCCAGTGATATTGAACTCGACTAGGGGCTGTTGAGAATCAAGCACAACGGCTCGGAGGGCTGTGATGCAATAGGCGCATGAGCATTCGATGGGTACTGACAGACGAGCAATGGGCCAAGATGGAGCCTCAATGCCTTGGCAAGCCAAGTGATCCTGGACGCAGCGGCACAGACAACCGCCGCTTCGTTGAGGCAGTGCTGTGGATTGCCCGCACAGGCAGCCCCTGGCGAGACCTGCCGCCAGAGTTCGGCAAGTGGAACACGGTGTTCAAACGCTTTAGAGACTGGGTTAAGGCCGATGTGTTCCAACGTCTGTTCGATGCAGTGAGCGAGCAGCCGGACATGGAATATGCGATGGTGGATGCCACGATTGTGAAAGTGCATCGGCACGGCCAGGGGGCAAAAGGGGGACTTCGGGCCAGGCCATAGGCCACTCGCGGGGCGGTATGACCACGAAGATACTGGCGCTAACGGATGCATTGGGCAATCTGGTGAAGTTCGTCTTGATGCCAGGGCAGCGCCATGACACCAAGGGGGTCAAAGAGCTGATCGCCGATGTGCACTTTGAAGCCTTGCTGGCCGACAAGGCCTTCGATGTGAACTGGTTGATTGAGGAGTTGAACAAGCGCGGGGCGCAGGTGGTGATCTCACAGATGCCGCGAAGGAGAGAGCCGCTGGAGATTGACTGGGAGGTCTACAAGTGGCGTCACTTGATAGAGAACTTCTTTGGCAAGCTCAAGGAGTTCAAACGCATCGCAATGCGCAGCGACAAGACGGATAGCAGCTTCGCAGCGATGATCTATCTCGCAGCTGGGGTTATCAACTCTCGCTGATTCTCAACACGTCCTAACTCAAAGTAGGAAAAACGAGCGGAGCGGGTCTTGCCTTGAAGGACGACGCCTTTCTCAGTGAAAAGTGCATCCACTGGTTCACCCGATGAAAATGGAAATTCGGCCCCTCCCAGACAAAGAGTTCCTTTGAGATGTACTTCGTTGAAATTCATATGATTCTTGCTTAGTCGTGCCATGGGGCAAAAATTGGATCGTCGTTGGAGACGTTTTTCACCGACACGATTGATGGTATGCCTATCAGGCCCTGCCAGACTCTAGAACCAACTTCCTGGTCCATGGGTGGTGGGCTAGCTTTCGCTGGCTCGCTTGGCAGAAGAGGACTCCGTCGCGGTTCCAAATTTCTTTGCGTTCATGCTCCGGACTACTTCGTCAATGTGCGACGTGGCCAAGTGCGAGTACCGCTCCGTCATTTTGGTAGTCTGGTGGCCCAGCACTTTGCTTATGGACAAGAGGCTTGCGCCATCCATGGCAAGGTAGCTCGCTGTCGTATGCCGCAGGTCGTGGAACCGGAATTCCTCAATGCCGGCAGTTTGCAGTGCGAAACCCCATGGCTTGCGAAGGTCGACTGGCTGATCGGCATTCGTTGCGCTCGGAAAAATGAGCCCGGTAGCTGCCTTGATTTGCCGACTTTCAATCAGCTTTGCGCGTCGCTCTTCCAGCATCTCCAGTGCAGGAGATGTAATTAGTACTGAACGGGCTTTGTCGTTCTTGGTTTTGGTCAGATGTACGCGGGTGAAGCTCTGGTCTGGTGCTGTGTGCACGTCTTGCCAGCGCATGCCCATGATTTCGCCCTTGCGCATGCCGGTCGAGATCGCCAGCACAACCACCAAATATAGGTCGGGGTTCGATGAGTTTTTGCACGCGTTGAGCAATGACTCGCGCTCCGCATCGGTCAGGTAGCGTGTGCGCTCGTTGCTGACCTTCGGGCGCTGCACGTTTTCTACCGGCGAAGACTCGCACCAGTTCCACTGCTTGCGGGCCACGGTGAACGCATGCGAAAGCGCCATCATGTAGCGCAGCACGGTCGCTGGGGCAGGGGGCTTCCCAAGCCGTGTCTTCGATTTTTTGAACTTGTCGATGCTCCGTGTCACAAGATCGGTTGTGACTTCGGACAAGGCGTAGTGCCCAAGTTCGTCAATCCACCAAGCGATATGCGTCTTGTGGTCTTTGCCGCCGTTGGCTTTGTCGGTCAGCACATTGTCGCGATAGCGCTCCAGCATCTCGCGCACGGTGTGCTTGCTGGCAGAGTTTTTCCGGATGGTCATGCCAGTGCGGATTTCGGTTTCCGTCTGGATGGCCCATTGCTTGGCGTCGGTCTTTCGCAAGAAAGTTTTCGACTGCGGCGGATAGCCTTGAATACGGACCTGAGCTTGGTAGCTCACTTTGCCGTTTTGGTCTTTGCGTTCACGGATTGCAGCCATGTTGTGTTTTGTGTACGGTCAGCGAAATGTGACGGCACAAAACTGGCTGGAGAGAGATGGCACTGTTGTGCAGTGCTGCCAAATTGTGCCGTCTACTGTGACTTGAGTGTGACAGGAGACGGCACTTGGGGCAATAACGACTCGTAAGTCGTTGATTTTATTGGTGCCGGAGAGATGAATCGAACACCCGACCTTCTCATTACGAATGAGCTGCTCTACCGACTGAGCTACACCGGCGAAGCCTTGGATTATATACCGTTATGGTAGCCTGTCACGCGTTCGACCTCGTTTTTCGAACCCAGGATCACGCTCACGCGCTCGTGCAACTGGGTGGGCTGGATGTCGAGGATGCGCTGTTTCCCGTTCGTCGCGGCGCCGCCGGCCTGCTCGACCAGCCAGCCCATGGGGTTGGCCTCGTACATCAGGCGCAGCTTGCCGGGCTTGTTCGGCTCGCGCTTGTCCCAGGGGTACATGAAGATGCCGCCGCGGCTCAGGATGCGGTGCACGTCGGCCACCATGCTGGCGACCCAGCGCATGTTGAAGTCCTTGCCGCGCGGGCCTTCCTTGCCGGCCAGGCACTCGTCGATGTAGCGGCGCACGGGCGCGTCCCAGTGGCGCATGTTGCTCATGTTGATGGCGAATTCCCTGGTGTCGTCGGGGATGTGCACGTTCTCGCGGATGAGCACGAACGAGCCCTGCTCGCGGTCCAGCGTGAACATGGCCACGCCGTCACCCACGGTGAGCACCAGCGTGGTCTGCGGCCCGTAGATGCAGTAGCCGGCCGCCACCTGGCAGCGGCCGGGCTGCAGGAAGTCCTCGTCGTGCACGCCGGGGTGGCCTTCGGGCTTCTTCAGCACGCTGAAGATGGTGCCTATGCTCACGTTCACGTCGATGTTGCTGGAGCCGTCGAGAGGGTCGAACATCAGCAGGTATTCGCCCTGAGGGTAGCGGTTGGGTACGACGTAGATGCCTTCCATCTCCTCGCTGGCCATGGCCGCGAGGTGGCCGCCCCATTCGTTGGCCTCGATCAGGGTCTCGTTGGCGATGATGTCGAGCTTCTTCTGGACTTCGCCCTGCACGTTCTCGGTGCCGGCGGTGCCCATCACTTCGCCCAGCTCGCCCTTGTTGACGGCCTGGGCGATGCGCTTGCAGGCGCGGGCCACCACTTCCAGCAGCAGGCGCAGCTCGGAGGGGATGTGCCCGTGCACGCGCTGCTGCTCGACGAGGTAGCGGGTGAGGCTGATGCGTTCTGGCATGGATAGGTCCTTTCCTTCAATCAATCGGCAAGGGCGCGCGTGACGACTTCGCGCACGTCGCCCGACAGGTCGGGCTTGGCGGCCACGCGGGCGATGGCCTCGCGCGCGGCCGTGCGGTAGGGCTCGGCGAGCCTATTCCAGCGGTCGAGCGCGCGCGCCAGGCGGGCGGCGACCTGCGGGTTCAGGGCGTCGAGTTCGAGCACGCGGTCGGCCCAGAACACGTAGCCCGCCGCGTCCTGGCGGTGGAAGGCGCCGGGGTTGGCGCTGCAGTAGCTGAAGATGACGCTGCGCGCGCGGTTGGGGTTCTTGATGTGGAAGTCGGGGTGCTTCATCAAGGCCTTTACGGCGGGCAGCACGTTGCCGCCGCGGTCGGTGCTGCCGGCCTGCAGGGCGAACCATTTGTCGAGCACCAGCGCGTCGTCCTTGAACATGGCGTGAAAGCGCGCCAGTGCGGGCGCGGCCAGTTCGTGGCCGCTCATGACCAGGGCCGACAGCGCGTTGAAGCGGTCGGTCATGTTGCCCGCATCCTTGAAGCGCTGGTAGGTCTTGCCGGGCCATACCGCGTCGCCGCTCTGGCGCGCGGCAAGGCACAGCATGGAGAGGGCCAGGCCGGCAAGCGCGCGGCGGCCGCTGCTCACGGCATCGGGGCGGTGGGCGCCGCCGGCGTGGTGCTCCTCCCAGGCCCAGGCCCAGTCGGCCTGGAGCGCCACGGCCAGCTGCTGGCGCAGCGCCTCGCGCACGGCGTGGATGCGCTGGGGATCGACCACGCCGAGCTGCTCGGCGATGTAGCTCTCCGACGGCAGCGTGAGCACCAGCTCCTTGAACGCGGCGTCGAGCTGCGGGTGGCGCAGCACGTCGCGCATGGCCTGCGCCAGCGCGGCGGGCAAGATGTTTTGGTGGATCTGGCCCGCAGCGTCCGTGGTGACTGCCTCGTCAGCTATTGCATTGATAGCGATGCGCAGCATCAGGCGCTGGCCGGCCTCCCAGCGGTTGAAGGCGTCGCCGTCGTGCGTCAGCAGGGCGAGCAGTTCGGCGTCGCCATACTCGCAGTCCAGGATCACCGGGGCGCTGAAACCGCGCAGCAGCGAGGGCACGGGCGGGCTGTCCACGTTCACGAAGGCGAGCGTCATGCTCGGCTCGGTCAGCACCACGGTGCGCTCGGTGCCGCCTGCCGCGGCCTCGCCTTCGAGCTGCAGGGGCAGGGCGCGGCCGTCGGTGCCCAGCAGGCCCAGGGCCACGGGGATGACGAAGGGGTGCTTCTCCGGCTGGCCCGGCGTGGCGGCGCAGCTTTGCGACAGCGTGAGCGTGTAGCGGCGCGCGTCGGCGTCGTACTGGCCCACAGCCTTGACGTGCGGCGTGCCGGCCTGGGAGTACCAGCGCTTGAACTGCTCCAGGTGCAGGGCCAGGGGGCTGGCGGGGTTGGCGTCGGCCATGGCCTGCACGAAGTCGTCGCAGGTCACGGCATGGCCGTCGTGGCGCTCGAAGTACAGCTTCAGTCCCTTGGCGAAGCCCTCGCGCCCCACCAGGTTGTGCTGCATGCGCACGACCTCGGCGCCCTTCTCGTAGATGGTGACGGTGTAGAAGTTGTTGATCTCGACGTAGCTGTCGGGGCGCACGGGGTGGGCCATGGGGCCCGCGTCCTCGGGGAACTGGGCGGTGCGCAGCACGCGCACGTCCTCGATGCGCTTGACGGCGCGCGCCGAGGGGCTGCCCGCCATGTCCTGGCTGAATTCCTGGTCGCGGAACACGGTCAGGCCCTCTTTCAGCGAGAGCTGGAACCAGTCGCGGCAGGTGACGCGGTTGCCCGTCCAGTTGTGGAAGTACTCGTGGCCCACCACGCTTTCGATGTTGGCGAAGTCCACGTCGGTGGCCGTGGCCTCGCTCGCCAGCACGTACTTGGTGTTGAAGATGTTCAGGCCCTTGTTCTCCATGGCGCCCATGTTGAAGTCGCTGGTGGCGACGATCATGAAGCGCTCCAGGTCGAGCGAGAGGCCGAAGCGCGCCTCGTCCCAGGCGATGGCCGCCATCAGCGAGTTCATGGCGTGCTCGGTCTTGCCCAGGTCGCCCGGGCGCACCCAGACCTGCAGCAGGTGGGGCTTGCCGGCGCGGCTGACGATCTGCTGCTCGCGCGCGACGAGCTTGCCCGCCACCAGGGCGAAAAGGTAGCTGGGCTTCCTGTGCGGATCGGCCCAGCGCGCGAAATGGCGGCCGCCGTCGAGCTCGCCGCTCTCCACCAGGTTGCCGTTGGACAGCAGCACCGGGTACTGGGCCTTGTCGGCGCGCAGCAGCACCTGGTAGCTGGCCATCACGTCGGGGCGGTCGAGGAAGTAGGTGATGCGCCTAAAGCCCTCGGCCTCGCACTGCGTGAAGAAGGTGTCACCGCTCACGTACAGGCCCGACAGCTGGGTGTTCTTGGCGGGGGCGCAGGTGGTGAAGATCTCCAGCTCGAAGGGGTCGTTGCCTTCGGGCAGGTTCTCCAGCACCAGCTTGTCGCCCTCCATCTTGAAAGAGCTGCCGGCGCCGTTGACCATGACGCGCGCCAGGTTCAGCTCCTCGCCATCGAGGCGCAGCGGCTGGGGCGCCACGCCGGGGTTGCGGCGCAGGCGCATCCTGTTCAAGACGCGGGTCTTGGCCGGATCGAGGTCGAACGTCAGCTCGACGCTGTCGATCCAGTACGCAGGCGGCGCATAGTCCAGGCGCTGCGTGGCCTTGGTGTGTCCTTCTTTCATCACGCTTGTCCTTATATGCCCTGCTTGAGCGAGGCTTCGATGAATACGTCCAGGTCGCCGTCCAGCACCTTCTGGGTGGCCGATACCTCCACGTTGGTGCGCAGGTCCTTGATGCGGCTGTTGTCCAGCACGTAGGAGCGGATCTGGTGGCCCCAGCCCACGTCGGTCTTGGTGTCCTCGAGCTTCTGCTGCTCCACCATGCGCTTTTGCATCTCGTGCTCGTAGAGCTTGGAGCGCAGGCGCTGCCAGGCCACGTCGCGGTTGGAGTGCTGGCTGCGCCCGTCCTGGCACTGCACCACGATGCCCGTGGGGATGTGCGTGAGGCGCACGGCCGAGTCGGTCTTGTTGATGTGCTGGCCGCCCGCGCCGGATGCGCGGTAGGTGTCGGTGCGCACGTCGGCGGGGTTGATGTTGATCTCGATCGAGTCGTCCACCTCGGGGTAGACGAACAGGCTGGCGAACGAGGTGTGGCGCCCGCCCGAGCTGTCGAACGGGCTCTTGCGCACCAGGCGGTGCACGCCGGTCTCTGTGCGCAGCAGGCCGTAGGCGTATTCGCCCTCGATGTGGATGGTGGCGCTCTTGATGCCGGCCACGTCGCCGGGCGTCTCTTCATCGACCGTGGCCTTGAAGCCCTTGCGCTCGGCGTACTTGAGGTACTGGCGCAGCAGCATGCCGGCCCAGTCGCAGGCCTCGGTGCCGCCCGCGCCGGCCTGGATGTCGATGTAGCAGTTCAGCGGGTCGGCCTCCTTGCTGAACATGCGGCGGAATTCGAGCTCCTCGATCAGCGGCAGCAGCTTGGCGGCCTCGCCCTCGATCGCGAGCAGGCCGGCCTCGTCGCCTTCCTCGCGGCTCATCTCGTAGAGCTCGGCGTTGTCGGCCAGCTCGGCGGTCAGCTTCTGCAGCGTGAGCACCACGCCGTCGAGCAGCTTCTTTTCCTTGCCGAGTTCCTGGGCCTTCTTGGGGTCGTTCCAGACGTTCGGGTCTTCCAGCGATGCGTTTACCGTGCGCAGGCGCTCGTACTTGGCATCGTAGTCAAAGATACCTCCGTAGCTCTTGCGTGCGGTTGGCCAGGTCTTCGAGGGTGGCGCCGATCTGGTTGATGTGTTCTGCTTCCATGGTGCGGGTCGTCCTGTTTCTTACGGAATAACCCGCGATTTTCTCATGGTGCGCACATCGGGGCGCGGTTACAGCAGCTGCGCGCGCAGCTCGGCCGCGCTCCTGGGCGACAGCAGGCCCGGCGCCACGTCGAACACGGTCTTGCAGCCCCATTGGCCCGCCTGCTGCATGCGGTGCACGGCGCGCGCGTAGGCCACGAGCACGCTGGAGGTGAACTCGGGGTTGCTGTCCAGCTGCAGGCGGTATTCGATAACCTGCTTGTTCTCCTGCGAGGTGTTGCCGCTGCGGATCACGAAGCCGCCGTGCGGCATGGCACCGTGCTCGCGCGCCAGCTCCTCGGCGCCGATGAAGTGCACCGTGGTGTCGTACTCGTCGAAGTAGTGCGGCATGGTGACGATGGTCTTGCGCACGGCGCTGGCGTCGGCGCCCGCCTCCAGCACCACGAAGCATTCGCGCCGGTGCTTCTCGCGCGTGGTGAGCGCCGGGCGCAGGCCGCTGCGCACCTGGGCCACGGCCTCGTCTACGGGGATGGTGTACTGCACGCCGCCGGCCACGCCGGGAACGCGGCGCACGGCATCGGAATGCCCCTGGCTCAGGCCCTTGCCCCAGAAGGTGTAGGTGGCGCCGTCGGGCAGCAGGGCCTCGCCCATCACGCGGTTGATGGAGAACATGCCCGGGTCCCAGCCCGCCGAGATCAGCGCCGTGGTCCTGCCGGCCTGCGCGGCGGCATCCACGGCGGCGAAATGCTCGGGGATGCGCGCATGGGTGTCGAAGCTGTCCACCAGGCTGAAGTGCGCGGCCAGCTCGGGGCTCTGGCGCGGCAGGTCGTCCTTGGAGCCGCCGCACAGGACCAGCACGTCGATGCTGCCCTTGTGGCCGGGCAGGCTGTCCATGCCGTGCACCGGCACGCCCGCGCCCATGGGCTCGATCTGCGCCGGGTCGCGGCGCGTGTAGATGCCTGCGACCGCCATGTCGGGGTTCCTGGCGACCGCCGCCTCCACGCCGCGCCCCAGGTTGCCGTAGCCCACGATGCCGATGCGGATGGCGGTGCGGGCGTTGTTGTCGAGACTCATGTGTTGCTTGCCTTTCTGATTCAAAACTTATAGCTGCTGGCGCTTGCTGCACAAGCGCTCGAGCATGATTTGACTGATGGAATGGTGGCGCGCCGGGGCGCGGGCCGGGCGGCGGGCAATTGTCAGCCAGCGGGCGTGGCCGCGGCCACGAAGTCCTCGATCAGCCGCGCCACCTGCGCGGGCTGGTCGTGGTGCAGCATGTGGCCGG
>JADHED010001179.1_pt1 | contig 24061 bp, 11 predicted proteins | sample 8952041 | NCBI WGS metagenome assembly JADHED01 (sample SAMN16124423, study PRJNA663239) | bioreactor sludge metagenome | isolation source: sludge (control) | place: India:Bengaluru | collected 2018-09-08
GCGGCCGATGTATTGAGTGTATTGAAGATTGAGTGTGTCTTTGAGAAGATTCCATTCTGTGGTGAATTCGCAAAACGCGAACACACGCAGGATGCGCGGGGAATTCCCGGTGTTTGTGATCTTGAGGCGCCAGTATTCAAAGACCGCGTCGCGCGGAATGAAGTAGGTGCTTTCGGAGAAAAGTTTGGAATATTCGCTGCGGATAACCGCATAGCCGGGACCGAACCGTGTTTCGGTTTGATATTGATCGAGCGGCTTGGCCGTGGCCTGCCAGGCTGCCGACCAAAAATCTCCCGAGTCCATGTCGCGGAGATAAAACTGCCGGCCGGGAAGGTCCATCGGCACGCTGTTGTACCGGTGGCGAAGGATGCGGCCTTCGGCGGGAGAACGCACAAAGGAGTAACCTCCCGCTCCCGCAGTGATGATGGCTCCGTATTTTCGGGAACCGAGGTAGTTGCTCCAGGCACGCGGTGTGTCCGGCCTCTCGATCACATATTCACGGGCGTTCCCGTCAAAATATCCGTAACGCATGGTCAGGCGTGTCTTTTGTTCCGACGGATGAGCGCAAGCCTCTGTTCCACCGAGGCTGCGGAACGAAGACCGTCCGGCGGGGTGTTTTTGACGTAATCCAGAAGGCGGGGAATGCTGCTTGTGGCCACGTGAAGGCGGGTGTCCGAGGAGGCGTAATAAATGAGGACCGTTCCATCCTTTTTGGCAACCCATCCATTGGAGAAAACAACATTGGAGACGTCGCCGGTGCGTTCGCTCCCAACCGGAGCGAGAAAGTAGCCTCCGGGCCTGGCTATGATTTTTGCGGGGTTCCTGAGGTCGGTGAGGAAGAGATAAAGCACGTAACGCAAACCAGCGGCCGTGTTTCGGACGCCGTGGGCAAGGTGGAGCCACCCCTCCCGGGTTTTGATCGGCGCGGGTCCCTGCCCGTTTTTGAGTTCATTGATTGTGTGATAAACCCGGAAGTCCACGATGGCCTCTTTTCCTGTGCGGGCCTTCTTCATGGAGGAGCAGAATGCCCAGCCGATGCCTCCTCCCGAGCCGGTGTCGATGAATCCATCCTGGGGACGGGTGTAGAGCGCGTACTTTCCATCCACAAATTCGGGATGAAGAACGACATTGCGCTGCTGGGCGGAAGGCGTCTTCACATCGGGAAGGCGTTCCCAGATTTTCAAATCCTTCGTACGAACAACCCCGCATTGGGCAATGGCGCTGGATTGGTCGGAAGGCTTTGCTTTCGGATCCCGGCGCTCGGTGCAGAAAAGGCCGTAAACCCAGCCGTCTTCATGCGCAACAAGCCGCATGTCGTAAATGTTCGTGTCCGGATCGGAAGTTTCCGGTATCATGCAGGGTTCGTCCCAAAAGCAAAAGTTGTCGATACCGTTTCTGGATTCTGCAAGCGCGAAAAAGCTTTTTCGGTCCCACCCTTCGACGCGGACGCAAAGGACGATTTTTCCTTTCCATTCGATGGCTCCGGCATTGAAGGCGGCGTTGACGCCAAGGCGCTCCATAAGGAACGGATTGGATCTTGGGTTGAGGTCATAACGCCACTCGATCGGAACGTGTCCGGCGGTGATAACCGGATGGGTGAAGCGTTCATAAATGCCGTTGCGCCAAGAAACATCAACGGAGTTCTTGCGTTTGAGCAGGGCTTCGTGGGATCGGCGGAGGGCCGCCAGGCGGCTGGAAAAGGAGGTGAATGACTTCATGTTTGGATTTGGAGAAATAGATCCGGCAGATCTGCCCAGATGACATCGGGGTCGGCATTGAACCGGGCGAGTTTGTCGGTGTAGGCCTGCCAATCGGCTTCGGTCAGAAATTCGTAGCTGTGCCCCCAAAAATAAAAAGTGGGAGCACCGGTCGACTTGGCATGTTCGTAATGAACCCAAAAATCCGGATCGGCGTGGTGGCAGTCCGCTGGAAACGCAAGGGGAAACCTGGAAGGAGAAACTCCTTGAGTGCTTCGAAAATAGAGATGTCCTGCATCGCGGACGACAGCCGCAGTTTCCGGGCTGTAGCTATTGAAAGGAAAAACAAAACCATACACCGGCTGTTCGAAGATGTCTTGGAGTTCCTTCCGGGCGTCAACAACCTCGCGACGCCAGTTTTCAAGCGGGATGGTCGTCGCGCGGGGATGCGTGGCGGAATGGTTGGCCACGGTAAACCCTTCGTAGGTTGCGCGAAGCCGGCCTTTTGCGAGTCGTCTCACGTCCTTGGATCCCCTGTAACGCCATGAGGCTCGGGGAACTGCTTCATGCAGTCCGGGATTGAGATTAAAACTCGCGCGGGCTTTGTATTCACGGAGCAGTTCACACAAACGAACGTCCTCCTCGACTCCATCATCCCAACATTGGACAATTTTGATCATGCAGCGGACACCGAGGTTAAAGTTCCCAAACCTTCCAGCATGCGCAGGTCGTGCGTGTGCCGGGTGTGAATTTCCAGTTCGTCCAGAGAACGGACCGGAACACCATTCAAACGGATATTTTCCAGCAGCACATCCTCGATGGTGTGTGTTGCATCCCAGCCGCCAATGAGGGAAATGGTGTACCCCTCATTCACGGGATCCCTCCGCCAATCAATGTCGCGCAAGGCAATTCTGCGGATGAAACCGCGCTCCGTGTCCGTACTGAAACGCGAGCGGGTGATCCGAAAATCGATGAACTTGTCGTAACAGTGTTCAACTCGGATCGTTTCGAACAGCACATCTTCAACGAGGGCCCGATCGCAATTGTGAATTGAAAAAACCGCCCCTGTCCCATGGACGTGGAGCACGTCGATGTTGCGAAAGGTGACATTCCTCACACGAGCGCTGGAAAGCTCATGCCCGATCTCCATCGCATTTCCGGCATGCCAGTTGGCAAATGTACAGTTTTGCACCAGGACATTTTCCACATTTTCGCGGGCGTCAATCTGCACGTGCGCCACGTTTCTCGAACCAAGTTCGAAGGCCTTGATTGCCACGCAATCGTCATTGTTGTGCAGAAAGCAGTTCTCAATCAAAACATCCCGTGATCCAAGAACGTCGATGCCGTCGGAACTCATGACCTCGCCGATCTGCTTGATATTGCGCACGGTGGCTCCGGCGCAGGCGGCCAGCACGAGCATCCATGCCTGGGGACGGATCATGGTGATGTCTTCCACAAGCACTCCGGGACAGCGTTCCAGAACGATGGAGGGAACGGCTTCTCCGGCTTCCCTGGAGTAGAAAGAGCCGTCAAAAATGCCGCAACCGCAGATGCGAATTCCCGTTTTTCCCTTGATATGGATGCGTCCTTTCAAAACAGCCCCTGCCGGCAGATAAAGAGTCTGTCCGTCCTCCAGTGACAGCAGGGGAATCTCGGTAACCTGCCCGGCCGGAACGGTGATGACGGAGGGATCCCGGACGTCGGGCGGAGCCGATTCCGGCGGGTTGGCAAACAGATACAGTGTCTTGTTTCCCGGAATCGCCACGGAAAAGCTGCCCGGCTGCCGGAGGTAAAAAATTGTCCGCCCATTTTCCAGCGAAGCGGCGATCTGCCTGGCCCTGGGATGAATGGCAGCCGAATTCGCCGGATGGCGGGAAGTCACTTCCACGCGAGCCGGAAAATCTCCGGGATCGAGCATGCAAAGCGCAAAATCGGCAACGTCGGTGTGAAGCACCTCCATGTCGACACCATTGACGCTCACGGAAAAATCATGCGAACGCGGAAGGGATCTGGGATGTTGAACCGGTGTCATGTGGCGGGAAAAGAAGCAAGGCCGGGCGTTTCCGCCCCGGCTTTCCGGGCCTCGATCCGGGCTTTGACATCCGCAATGTAGTCGCGGGTCAGGGGATATCTCCAGAGAGCAAGCAGGGCAAGCAGGAGCAGGCCGGCCGGCACCAGAGAAAACATCAGTCTCATCCGGAAAATGGTCTCCGGGGCCTGCTGGCTTCCCAAGGTGACGTCGAATCCGGAAACAACCAGCACGAGCCCGGCAAGGATGGGTTGTATGGAGGAGGTGATTTTCATGAGAAATGCCATGACTGCACCGAACATTCCTTCGCGACGCGTGCCGTTGCGCAGTTCATCAATGTCCGTCACATCGGCCATCATTGTGGGCAGAATGGTGTAGACGCTGCTGATGCCCACCGAGAAGAAAAAGGGAAGTATCAGCATCCAGTAAGGATGCGCCGGCGACATTAGAAACCATTTCATGACAGTTCCGATGGTCATCCAGATGATTGCAAAACGCAGGGCCCGGTGTTTTTGGAGGCGTCGACACGCCCAGTTGACCAATGGAAGAGAAGCAAAAGCCAGGACGACGCCCACGGCACCCACAGTGGCCGAGAAACTGGTGCCCTGAAGCATGTTTCCTGCAAAGACCCAGTAAATGGTCAGAAAAAAGCCGAGCTGGGCGAAGATTCCATTGGTGAAACTGATGAATTGGTAGAGAAAAAGAATCTTCAGAAAGTGTGTGTTTTTGGCGGTGAGCCAGATCGACCGGAAAACGCCGGGCCCCTTCGGCCTTCCGGAAGCGGCGAAACGCTCTCTGGTGAAGACGACCATCAGAACAACCGATGGCACACCGATCACCGCAACAAACAGGGCGTACCACAGAAGCCCTTCAAACACGTCGTGGAATATCGGAAGAAAGCAGAACGGCAAAATCCAGGGAGCGAGCAGAGATGTGATCTTGTCGACAACGGAACGATAGGTGACCACGCGGGTCCGCCCATCATAAGATGGGCAGATTTCTATGCCCAGAGCGTAATACGGAACGGAGCTGATGGCACTGAGCGTCGTGAAGAGCAGACAGGAGACCAAAATGTAAATGGCTACCTTCCGGTGATAGGCGTTGTCGGAAGCCAGAAAGACCTGAATTCCGTTTGTCATCCCGTCGAGCAGGCCGGATTTGTCAGACGGGGTGATGTTTCGTCCTGCTGCCAAGACCGGCTTTTCTGTGCCAAACTCCGCATTGGTTTTGATGGAGGGATCTCGCGGGAAAAAGACAAAGAATGCGACAAGCAGCGCCACCCGTCCGAGGCTTCCCGCAAGAATGAACGGCCGTCGTCGTCCCCATCGCGTCCGGGAGTTGTCGGAAATCTGCGCGATCACGGGATCGATGAGTCCGTCCCAAAATGTTTTGAGCCCCAGAATCAAGCCGAGCAGCACGGGGTTCATCCCAAGAACAACGATCATCAGTGTGTTGATCAAACCGTAAAAGCCATTGGCCAGACCGCCTTCGATGTTCCCCAAAGCATAAAAAAGAACTTCTTTCAACGGAGCGTCTTTTTCCAAACCGACCGGAGAGGAAGATGCTTCGGTGTGCTGCTCTGCTTGGGAAGACCTGGTTGACACCTTGTTTCTCCTAGTGGGTTTCTGTCCCGTTTCTCTGGATGAAGAAAAGGGAGGAGATTTCTGGTGGAGTGATACAGTTCATTGAAGACAGCTTGGAGGAAGTGCCGCACGAAAGCCACTGGTCATGGTTGAGACCTGTCCCAAAACAAATTTTGAAGTCTCGCTTGTCATCCCATGCAGGGAGATGGAGGTTCGGTTGTTTTCAAAATGAACCTTTCGTTTCCCATCCAGAAAACCGTTGCCTTCACTCTTGTGGAGCTTCTTTCCGCCATCGCCATCATTGCAATTTTGGCGGGGCTTTTGCTTCCAACGATAAAGAGTCTTCATCGCAAAGGAGAGGGCGCCAGATGCCTCGGGAACCTTCGTGTCATTGGCGGGGGCGTGCAACTTTTTTCGCAGGAGTATGATGGGGTGCTTCCCAAAGGATTTGCAGATGAGAGCGGAGAGGTGGTGAATCCCAAAGACCTTGATGCAACGGTCAATGTGAGTTGGGCGAGATCTCTCCAGGCATTTATGGTCAGCCGTGACAATATAAACAGCAACCGCTGGGGGACGGTCTTTTTTTGTCCGGGCGGAAAAAGAACATTGGGATACACAACGTCAAACGTGGGAACAAGCACAGGCTACGGTCTCAACACCGGCCTGGAGTCGGATGCGACCGGATCGGCCATCATGTCCAACAGCTATGTCATCCGGCCTTTGAAGGTCAAACAACCTTCTTTGACAATGCTGGCGGCGGACTGTTACGGAACCACCATAGCACCCAACGTTGCGGCAAGTGCGTTCAAATCCAATCTCGACAAGGTGTCGCCAAGACACGACGGGAATATTCACCTTCTTTATCTTGACGGACATGCCGGGATGATGGACGTAGCGGATCTCGCCGCAGTCCAAGCCAAAGGACAAAACGATCCCGCCTTCAAAACGCTCTTTTTCGGCCTGTAGCCTGCTGTTTCCCTTTCGCGGCAACACAAACTGATCCGTCCGGTGTTTTCTCGCGGCCTCCTTGAGCGGGGGCCGGTTTGCCGCAGAAGGGCAGCGTTTTTCCGGCAACCCAAGCGGGAGGGATTAACATTCTCATGGGAACGGATGGAATTCCAAGCAAACCGTGCCGGAGTTGGGCATGGACCAGATTGACAGCTTCCCTTCCCTGCTCTGAATACCGGAGATTGGCATGGGTAAGGGCGGGCACCCTGGTCAGATCATCTTCGCGCAATGAGACCAATCCTGGCTTGGGAAACGTCTTTGTGAAGTTTGGACAGTCATAGAACAAAGGATTGTTCATCCAATAGTAAACGAGTGGATGGGATGCAATGACGGCATCTGGACGTTCACTCTGAAGCCAATGAAAAAACGCGGCAGGGGGATTCTTTTCGGAGGGATTCCAATGGAAAAACTCCGGCTGGGATCCCAACCTGGCAAAGAGGCGGGAACGTTCGAGTGTCGCCTGCGCCAGGATGGGCTCATTGGTGCCACTGGCGTGGTAATCCATCAAGGCAAATCCGGGCCTCCTGTAACCCCGTTCCAAGCAAGCCCGAACAGCCATCCGAACCGTGGCCCGAAAATCTGCCTGGACGTTGTGGACGTGGATCTCATCGTTTTCAGGTCCCACAAAAACCGTGCAAAACCGGGACCAGTCCAGATCAATTTGGATTGCCTCGTTGAAAGCCTCCAGAAGCACCCCCTGAATTCCCCTGGCCCAAAGGATGCGGTTGAGTGCTTTTCCCGGGAGATATTCCACAAGATTGAAAGTGTCGAAATGATATCCCAGCTCGGCGGCCCGGGAGGAGGCACCCAAGAATTCGCGCTGCTTGGGACGGCTGCCCCCGTTGTAATAGATCCAAGCCAGGGTAACCGATTCCACCTTCGGTCCGTGAGGCCATCGGCGCCGGGCCAGGGCCGCAAGAGACGGGTCGGGCCTGTAGCCAAGTTTGGCAGCCGTTTCAAGTGCGAGCTCACGGGTCGCCGGAGAGACATTGGGATGGCCGTTGAGAGCCCTGGCCACCGTGGCCTTGCTCAAACCGCATGCGGCCGCAATCGATCGACATGTGGCCGGCTTTTCTGGGGGGGGGGCTTTGCGATGAGTTCTCACGGTCTTATTTTGGCTTGTTCCAAACTTGATGACAATCGTATCCGGCAATTCAGGGCAAACAGAAAGATGCTTCGCGGAATCATTCCCACATTCTTTCCCGCCCTGGATTTCGAGGAGTTGCCCTGCCCCGCGATTCAACCGAAAATTCCGCGTTTGCTGTGTTGAAGTGAGACAAGAACCAAGATGGCTTCCTTTTCTCTCTTTTGGAATCCGAGCGATCCTTTTGGCCTGTTCCATGAATTCTTTGCCCTCCCGTGTTTTTTTCGTTTTGACTGTTCTTGGGATTTTGATCACCGGTATCCCTGCCCGCGCAGTTGACGACGAAAAATTGGTGGTCGGCGTCAATGTCAGCACATCGCCTGCCCCACAAGTTGTCCTGACCTGGGATGACCAGACGGATGGGGTTGTCATCCAAATCTACCGCCGCCTTCTTCCTTCGAGTGCTGTCGAGACCGGAGAATCAAGCTTCCAACTTGTTGCCACGGTGGAGCATCCCCTGAAAAGCCATGTGGATACGACAGTCGTTGCCGGAAATGCTTATGAGTACAAAATCCACCGGCCCCAGATCCTCGACGAGAATCTGCTCGTTGTCCTGCCGGAGACCGCCGCTTTTCTTGCAGTCACCATTGACTCCCCGCTGGAAGATGCCCGCGGCACTGTTTTGCTGGTTGTAGATAATACCATTATCCCCGAGTTGACAGCGGAATTGACGTTGCTGGAAATGGATTTGGTTGGAGATGGATGGAATGTCCGACGAATGGATTTTTCCCCTCATGGGGTTGGCACTCCTCAAAATTTGAAGAGTGCCATCGTGGCCGCCCATGCGGAGGATCCGTCCATCAATGCCCTCTATCTCTTTGGGCGATTGCCCGTGGCCCGATCTGGCTTGCTTGCTCCTGACGGCCATTTTCCAAATCGCGCCCATGAAACAGACCTTTATTATGCTTCCCTTTTCGGAACGTGGACCGATTCCACTGTGAATGTTCCCGCTGCGGGGCACTTGGAAAACGAGAACATCCCCGGCGACGGAAAATTCGACCAATCAGTTCTCACTGGAAAATTTGCAGATCTGATGACCGGTCGTGTGGATTTTTACAAGATGACGGCCTATCGCAAGAACGAACGGGAATATTTGCGCGACTATATCCAGAAATCTCACACATGGAGGCATGCCTTCCGCCCGGTAGTCGCCAAGGCGGTGCTTGAGGATGAGAACTATCTTTTCATGGAACACAACTGGCTCATGCCCATGTTCGGATCCGACAATGTTACAGCAAACACTCCATTTCAGCCCATTTTGAACACAGAATCTCGACTCTGGGGGGTGAGTTTTCCCAATTTCGATGGAGCCGATGAAGCGCACTATGGAGCGGTTGACAACCGGGGAATCTTCTTCATCAGCTTCGGCAGTTACAAGCAAATGTGGCATCGGGAAAACAATCCCATGCGGGCCCTGCTCGCCCAGGCGGATTGGGGATTGACCGCTGCCTGGGGGGCACGGCCCGCCTGGCACATGCATCATATGGCTGCGGGCAAGCCCGTCGGGTATTCCGCCTTGCAAACAATCAACAACTCCGGATCGGATCCAAAAGACTATTTTCCCACTGGAGACTTTTCAACGGGTTTTGACTTGTTGGTTTCCAACAACCTCATGGGTGATCCCACGCTGCGTCAGCATCCGGTGATGCCCCCTTCCCAGCTTTCCTGTGCTGGTTCCGGAACTTCAGCGAGTCTTTTTTGGACTGCCTCCGCCGATCCATCTCTTGTCGGTTACCATGTGTACCGCGCGACGAATCGCCTTGGTCCCTACACCCGTCTTACGACTTCGCCACTTGCGCCCGGGACTGCTTCCTATACGGACACAGGCCGGCCGGCCGCAGATGTTTATTATCAGGTGCGATCTGTTGCACTGACAAGAACGTCCACGGGGACATACAACAACCAGTCCCAGGGGATCTTTGCCATTCTCAAGGCAGACGGCAGTACAAATGCCGCTCCTGCAGTGACGTCTCCTGCCACCTTGCAGGCCGCCAGCAACACTCCAACTCCCATTGCCTTTCCGGAGGTCGATGCAGATGGAGATGCCTTGACCCCCATCGTTCTTTCCAACCCCTCGCATGGGCTTCTTCGCTGGAGTTTTGGAAAGGCCTGCTACATATCCAACGCCGACTATGTTGGCTCTGACAGTTTCATCTATCAGTTAAGCGACGGCATCAATCTCAGCGCACCGATGACTGCCTCCATTGAAGTGGAACCGACCCGTTCGAATATTCTCGTGGGCTGGAAATTCGGAATCCCAGCCCCCGGAACTTTTCCATCACCCGCCAGCACATACAACCATCCCCACATTTCCGCAGCAACAATTGCAAAAGGAGCCGGCCTCTCTCTTTCCACAACGGACTCCAACAATAAAAATTCCTATTACGTTACTGGTGCAAACAGCTCTTCTATGGATCTGCCCGACTATCTTGGCTGGACGGTGGCTCCAATAACGGGAGTGCGTCAAAGCATTTCCAAGATTGTATTCTTTGCCTGCGCCGGCGGCGCAGCGGACAAGGTGCTGGACGATTACAGCATGGAACTTCGTGTCAGCACCGATGGCTTTGCCTCCTATCAAGTCATCACGCTCGACCAACCCGGAGCCACCCAGGGCATTCACTCGGGGCAAAACGGAGGCCGCATCTATTCTGCGGATGTTTCCAGTATTTCTTCCCTTCAAGCGGGCGTCACTCCTGTCGAATTTCGTTTGTATGTTTGGAATGCCGATGCGTTTGGTTTTGGAAAATCCGGCGACAACTCGGTTCAGACAGCGGCGGACATTGTCGTGTTTGGTTCCACAGACCCACTGGCTCCGGTTGCCTCCGCCGGAGCAGATCAGTTCCTGACGGACAATCCGGGCATTGTACAGCTTGATGGCACAAATTCCACGGGGTTTGATCTTTCCTACAACTGGACCCAGCTTTCCGGGCCTGCAGTGGTTTTGAACGGAGCTTCAACGGCCACTCCAACCCTGCCTGCCGCGACACCGGGCACCTATGTGTTCCAACTGATCGCCGGAAATACCGTCGGAACCAGTACCGATACGGTGACGGTATCCATTGCTCCTGGCGATGTTGCTCCATTTGTCTCCGGGGGACCCAGCTTCTCGTCCGCAGTTGACAGCGTCATCACTCTCCATGGCACCGCCAGTGATGCCGATCATGATGAGATCAGTACTTCTTGGAGCCAGATAAGCGGCCCAGCCGTTTCCCTTGTTGGTACGGACACTGCTTCGGTCAGTTTTACTCCAAGCGAGCCCGGCATCTACATTTTTTCACTCTCGGCCACAGGCAACGGAGTGACTTCGACAAATGAGGTGACAATCACTGTGTTTGGAGACATTCCCACACTTTACTGGGGGGGAGGCACCTCAACGCCCTCCAATTCGGTGAATGTATCGGGCACCAATCTTGCCCTCATGTCCGGGCAGTGGAATGCCTTTGTCACCAATTGGAATCAGGACCCTTCCAGTGCGGAAGGGTATCGGATATGGGCGGATGGCAGCCATGCCCGGTTCAAGTCTCTCTCGACGGCAAATCCAGCCTCTCCGGATGTGGAAGTGGCCGCCAACATCAGCGCTGCGGGAATCATCGGGGAGTTTGCAAACTCGCCTGGAAACCAGCAGTTTGATCTTGTCTCAGCGGACGCGAGCAATCGTACGGTCACTCTCGCAAGAGACTCTGCTGTTCAAGTATTGTCACCAAACAGTTCCTCCTATCCTGCCTTTCGACGTTCCGGTTTTGTTTCTGGACGGGGAGCAGTTCTTCTGGATGGGACGGATGGCTTTACGTTCAACGGACTCACCACGGGAGGCTTGCCAAGCGCCAGCCCTCTGTTTGTTGTTGAATCCTCCACGCTTTCGGGTCCCGTGGTTGTGAATTCCGGAGTGCTTTCCATCGGCTCGACAAGCAGCGGGGCAACAGGAATGGCGGGAGTGGAGCGATTCGACGTCATTGGCAACTTGGCGTCATTGCGTGTCAATTGGCAGTCTGCAACCGACAATCGACTTCACGACAATGCGAACCTTCACCTTGCCAACGGCCTTTTCTCTTTTGTGGCATCCAGCACAGGGGCACCACTGGAGACAATTGGGAAACTGACATTGAACGGGAGCGGGATACTGGTTGCCAATCTCGGACAGACCTCTTCAACCCAAACAGGGGTATTGCATCTTGCCCATGGAATTTCTCGCGGACCCTCTGGAAAAGGGGTTCTTGTTGTCAGTAACGGAACCACGTCAGGCACCCAGTTGGGGGGACTGGGAGTGACTTCAGGAAATGGCTTCGTCCTGACCGGACATGGATTGGGAAGCAACGCTCTTTTGTCCTACGGTCTCAATTATGGCCGCGCGGCCGTTGTCGGCGGTGGAACGACGAGCGTGACCAGCACGGGTTTTCTCGCCACGGATTCTTCAGGAAACCTCCTTGTTCGCGCGGCCGTACCGGGAAGTGCCATTCTAGGTGATTCGTCGTGGCAGGCTTTCCATGCCTCCAGCGATGTGATGCTTGACAATGCCACCCTCTCCGGTGCGCTTTCCGGAGATGTGACCGTTCGAACTTTGGCAGTGAGCGTTGCGGCATCAGGAACGCTTGACCTTGGCGGTCGGCAGCTTTCCGCCGAGGGAATCGGATTTGGTGACAACTCAGGACGAAATCTCACGATCGGCACTGCCTCCGCCAATCGTGGCTCTCTTGTCAGCTCAACGGGAGAGCTCTACCTTGTGCATCGTCGGCAGAATGCCGTCTCCAATTCCTCGGTGATTCTTAACAGCGTGATTGCCGGGGCGACTGATGTCATTTTTGGAGGAGGTAATGGACAATTTCAACTGGCCACCCCCAGCACTTACACGGGAAAAACCTTTGTCCATGCGGGACTTCTCACACTTAACTCGGGAGGCGCACTTCCAAACACTTCCGAAATCAATCTTGCCTCCGGCTCGCAGATGGGCACAACGGCGGTGGATTTCGAGCTTGGCCGGGGAGGCGTTCCGCAGACACTTTCCGGGGGGGGACATATTCCCGGTGTCGCAAATGTACGGGCGGACACCCGTTTGGTAACCTTTGGCAGGAAGGGGGTTCTTGCTCCGGGAGCCCCTGATGCCAACGCGTTTTTTTCCTTTGCCTTTACCACGGGAAAACTGGTTTTCGAAGCCGGTTCAACCCTTGCGCTTGACTTGAACACCCCGGAGGAAAGCGATCGGGTTTCTTTCACCACCGCAGGAGACTGGCTTGCCGGGGCCGGAATGGCCCATCTCGTTCTTTTGACAGGCTCCGGTTTTGATTACACGAAAACCTACACCATCTTTGAAAATGTTACGACCGGGGATTTTTCCTTCGCTTCCATCACCGGCCATGATTCCTCAAACCATGCTGCTTTTGTCACCAAGGTTGGTTCCAGTTACCTTTTAAGCTTCGCACCCATTCCTGCCATTGGGTCGGCGGAGCCTGCGACGATTGCTTTCAGTGCCACGACCTACTCGGCGAATGAAAACGCGGGCACCGCTACAATCACGGTGACGCGCACCGGCGGCACTGCGGGAGCGGTGAGCGTGGATTATGCCATCGGCAACGGCACTGCCACGGCGGGCAGCGACTACACCGCCGCCAGCGGCACGTTGAACTGGGCCGACGGCGATGGCGCGAGCAAGAGCTTCACCGTTTCCATCAGCAACGATCTCGTTGACGAGCCGGACGAAACCGTCACACTGACTTTGAGCAACGCCACCGGCGGCGAGGTGACAGGCACCGCCAGCACCATGCTCACCATCATGGATGACGACCCGTCCTTTCTGCTCGCCGTGAGCACGGGTGGCATCTCCGTGACCGGCACGGGCGGCAGCGCGGTGAATGCCACACTCACCGCCACCGGCGGTACGGGGCCATATGCGTGGAGTGTCACGAGCGGAGCACTTCCCATCGGCATCACCCTCAGCGACACGGGCGTGCTCAGCGGCAGCACTATGCAGACGGGCACGTTCAATGTCACCGTGCAGGCCTCCGACACGAGCGGAAACACGGACACACAGGAGTTCACACTCATCATTGACCCGCCCGGGTCTGGCATGAATCACCCTCCTGTCATCTCCGCCATTCCGGACCTCCGCACGACACCCGGGGCGGCTGTACCACAACAGTTTTTCACCATCGGCGATGTCGAGACGGCGGAGACATCACTCATTGTCACGGCATCTTCCTCCAATCAGACACTGCTGCCGGATGCAAACATCATGCTCCGCGGCAGTGGCGCAGACCGCAGCGTCACTCTCACTCCCGCTGCGGGCCAGAGCGGGCTGACAACCGTTACTTGCACCGTCACCGATGCGAACGGCAAGAGCAGTGCCCGCACCTTCACCCTCACAGTCGCCAGCAGCATCTCGGGAAACACCGCCCCGCTCATCTCCGGCATCCGCAATCAAACCCTCGCGCAGGGCATGGGCAGCGGCGCGCAGTTCTTCACCATCGGGGATGCGGAGACCACCTTCAACTCGCTCGTGCTCGGCGCTGTGTCGTCCAATGACTCCCTCATTCCGAACACGCCCACGAATCTCGCCCTCGGCGGCGACAACGCGCAGCGCACCCTCATCGTCACGCCCGCCGCCGGGCAGACCGGGCGCAGCGTCGTCACCGTGAGCGTCAGCGACGGTGCCTTCACCAGCAGCACCGCCTTTGTCGTGGATGTCATCGCCAGCGGCACCGCACCCACGCTCAGCGGACTGCCCGGCCACCAGCTTGTGCTTCCCGGGCAGATGCCCACCGCATTGCCCTTCACAGTCGACGATGCACAGGCGGCAGCAGCCGATCTCGTCGTGCGGGTCTCCTCCACAAACCTCTCACTCGTACCGTTGGCGAACATCACCCTCGGCGGCAGCGGGACAAATCGTACGGTACAAATCACACCCGTGCCCGGTCTGCTGGGTGCCAGTGTCATTGCCCTCACTGTCAGTGATCCGGACGGCATGAGCACCACCGCCGAATTCATCTTCAGCGTCTTCGACGACACGGGCACGAACAACTCTTTCAGCCAACCGAGCGGCCTCTATGTACTTGATGGCAGCGAGGGCAGCAACATCAACGGTGTCTCCATGCGCGACGCCAATGTGAGCAACCTCCCCTTTGTGGATGGCTATGTCCTGCGCACGGATTGGGGTCTTATGGAACCCGTGGACGGTCAGGCTCCCGACTTTACTATTATTTCAAACATTTTCTCCAAGCTCCCGGCCGACCAGAAGCTCTCTCTCATCGTCAGCGGCATTCCCACCTGGCTCACCACCCTGCCCGGCATCACCACTTGGACCGGTGGCAATCCCGCCGTCACCAAGCCAAAACCGTGGGACGCCATTTCTCAGGAGCGTCTGCGCCTCTTCCTCATCGCCCTCGGCAATCACCCCGTTGATGGCATTCCCCTGCGCGATCATCCTCGCCTCGCCGCCCTTAATATCGCCATTCCAGGCCTCTCCCACGGCATTCGCGACCCCGAAATCAAGATCCGGGACATTCCCGGCTACAGCCGTGAAAACATGAACCTTGCCGTTCTGCGCCACCTCGCCAACGTCACCGACAACTTTCCAGCCATACCTTTGAATTTAGGCTTCTGGACCTATGAGGACAACCAGGATGTCCTCTATGGCAATATCGCTCCCTGGGAGCAGATCCGGCAGGAAATCCTCGCCGTTCACAATGACGTCCTCCGCAAGCGCATCGGTTTCTGGATGGAGAACCTCGCCGCCAACCGGACTGCCGCCGAATCCACCATCTGGAATGGTCTGCCAAACACTTCCTTCTCCGCGCCTCTCTTCCTCTCGCAAAACAGCGGCCACGTCGGCTACCAGATGCTCGGCTCATGGTCGAAACCATTCAGCTCCGCCCATGTGGACAACAACCTCAACGGCAGTCCCGAGGACGGATTCGACCACGGCTTCAATACCTTCCAAACCCGCTACTTCGAGATCTATCAGGCCGATGTCGATTTCAGTGCCATGCAACCCGAGTTCCAGCGCTGGCACGACTTTCTCGCTGCATTGCCACCTTCACCTTCCCTCACCCTTCAGGCGGTGCTTTCACGCAAGATGCACGGAGCCGTCGGGGAAACGGATATTCTCCTGAACACCGCCATTGGTTCCGAAACGGTGGAAAGCCGCAGTGGTGGAACAGGCAACAATTACACCCTTGTCTTTGTTTTCGATCAGGCAGTGGAGAGTGCCGGAGCAGCGCTCATCTCCGGTACCGGCAGTATTGTGGCGGGCAGTCCGGTGTTCGATCCGGAAAATGGAACGGTTGCGGTGGATCTGACCGGAGTGAGCAGCGGTCAGAAAATTACCGTCCGTCTTTCCGATCTCAATGGCATTGTCGGAAGAAACGTCGAAATCTCTCTGCGCATCCTGGTCGGGGACACGACCGGAGACCGCCGGGTCAACATCGCCGACATTGCCCAGACACAGTCACGCAGCGGCCAGGTGGTGGGAGCCGCGAATTTTCGCAGCGATGTCAATGGCGACGGACTCATCAACATTGCCGACATCGCCCTGGTTCAGTCACGAAGCGGCGGGACGGTGCCCTGAGGGGAGATCTTTCCAACATAAAAACCAGAAGAACAAAAAACATCATCATGAGACCCAAATGCAAACATCCTGTGTTGCTGGCAGTGGGAACTGTCCTGCTGCTGGCCTGTTCCGCCCGTGCGCAAATCCTCACCACGGCTACCGTACAGGGAAGCGGAATCCTCAATGCGGGAGACAGCTTCGCTGTGGAGATCCTTCTGGATAACAGCAGCGGGGACACCCTGTTGGGAATTTCTTACTTCCTGTCCGTCGTTACAGCTTCTGGCAACGGGGAGTTCAGCCTGACGGCCCGCGATGTCACGGGGTCGGCATTCACTTTTCTGACCACTTCGGACAGCCTGGCCCTGTCCTCTCCGGGCAATCTTCTCGATCCCGTCAATGCCTATGATCTTGGGGCTTTGGACTCTTCCTTCACGGGAATTGGAAACGGCTTCAACTTTGTTGTGGCAACATTGACGGTGACATCCGCCGGAACTGTTCAACCGGGAACCTACTCCTTCCAATTTTTCGGCGACAACGCCGGAACAATTCCCGTGCAGGTCACAAACACCTCTTTTGATTCCCTTGACGCTTCCAGCCCCTCCTTCAGTGTCACCGTGGTTCCCGAACCATCCATCCTGGCCATGCTCCTTGTTGCCGGAGTCTGTGCGGTGGCAAGATGCAGAAGAAAAGCAGCCATATCCGGATGAAGGAAATCAGGGTGTGAAGCCAGGGTGAGGCATCGTTGGCCGGGCCTCATGAGACATGATCCACCAAACAGCGTTTTTCTTGGTCGGTGGAGTCGGTGAGAATATCGAACACACATCCGCGATCTGCATGAACACTCCTCCCGGCATCTATTGGTACCGCTCTGAAAGCGGGGGGAGAAATGTTTTCTGTTTTTTTCGAAAGACGATCACACTGGCGGAGCATCCCATGCGTGCGGAGTTGCACATTTTTGCCGACAGTCTTTACAGGCTGCGGATCAATGAGTGCGTGATCGGGCATGGTCCGGCCCGATTTGTTCCTTCGCATCCGGAGTTTGACACCCATGATCTTCGTCCATGGCTTCGCGAGGGAACGAATGAGATTCTCATCGAGGCCAATGTCCGTGGAACGGAGTGTTACCAGGGCGAGGTCGGACCGGGCGGAGTGGGCGCATGGGGAGAAATCGAAAGGGCGAATGGCACCAGAATTTCCCTGGATCTCCCGCAGGGATGGGAGACGGCAAAGGCCGGTGAATGGGAGGAGAATGCCGAAAATTTCAGCTTCGCCCAGGGCCCCATCGAAATCCGGGACTTTCGCAAGGCGGATGCCGGACTGCAGTGGAAAAAGCCGGAACCAGTGGCGAAGAGGGAACACTGGGGAAAATTCGGCCCAAGGTCCATTCCGATGCCGTCGGAGAGGAGCATCCATCCTGCGAGGATTGTCGTGTCGGCCCCTTTGGGCAATCACCACCATCGCTATGGATTCCGCTCTCCGGAAACCTTCTTCCCCGGACGCCTAAACTTTGTCACGCATCTCCACTCCCCGCGCGACCAGGACGTGAAGCTGGGCGTGTTTTGGGGACCACTCTTTCTCGATGGAGAATTGCTAACCCACGAAAACTGCGATTTGCGGGGAAACCGGGAGAACGCCCGGGTCCGTCTTTCTGCAGGCTGGCATTTGCTTTGTGGCTCCCCGGAACTCCTCTCTCCCTGCTGGCCCTGGTTGATGGAAATTCCGGACAAATCCGGTGTGATGCTGCGGGCGCTTCCCGACGAAGATTGCCCTCATGCATTCTATTACCGGAAACATCCTCCTTTTCCCGAAGGGGTTGATTGGATCAAAACGGCTCCCAACCATCTGTCCGCCTTGGAGAATTTTCCGAAAAACTGGACGGCCACACCGCTGAACGAACGTCCACCCTCACCCGCCCGCGAAATGGCTTGGGATCGTCCGGATCCCACGATTGTTCGAGATTGTCCCTGGAAGGAAGAGCAAAAGGAAATCCCGTTGAGCCCTGGAGGAGAAGGGTGTGTCGTTCTGGACTTCGGCGGCGAATTTCTCGGACACGCTTGGTTTGAGATCGAAGCATCCGCCGGCACGGTCCTGGACATCGGCTACGATGAACGACTCCTTCCCGAATCGGGAACGATCGACTTTTACCGTTGCAATCCATTCGCGAATACCGCCGACCGCATGATCCTGAAGGAGGGGCGTCAAACCGTCGAAATGTTTCACGAGCGCGGCGGACGTTACATCCAGTTGACGGTTCGGAACGCGATACACCCAATTCACCTCCATGCAGCGGGAGTGAAAAGCTCGCTTCCGTCGTACCCTGTGGAAGGAGACTTCCACTGCGGGGATTCGGTTTTTGACTGGACTTGGAAAACAGGGGTGGCAACCCAGCTTGCCAGCATGGCGGACGGATGGATCGATCCCTGGCGCGAACGCGGCCTTTACCTCGGCGATTTTCTTGTTGAAGCACACTGCACAGCCAAATTCACCGGAGATCGCAGGTTGGAAAAATGGTGCCTGCGACTTTGGGCACGGGCTCAGCGTTCCGACGGCCAGCTTCCCGATGTTGTTCCTTCCAATCATGCGTACTGCCTGAATGACTACACTCTCCTCTGGCCTCAGTGCCTGTTCAATTACTGGGCCTCGACAGGCGACCTTTCCCTGGTGGACGAACTCTGGCCGGTGATTCCCCGCATCTTCGGCAGCCCGGTGTGGAAAACCGGAGAAGAGAAGCTTTGGCGAGTGACCGAAGGGATGAAAATTTTTGTGGATTGGGGAGCGGAACTCCCGGACGGCCGACTGGGGACGAACGCCGTGCTCAACGCCTTCCGGTTTCGCGCTCTGGAATGTGCATCCCAGCTTGCCGGAGCGCTCGACCGTCACGATGAGGCTGCCGACTATCTCGCCCAATCCGGCAGGGTGGCTGACGCTTTCCGGAACGTCTTTTGGAACCGGGCACATGAACGGTTTGTGGCGACGCTCGTTGGAGGAAAACCCTCCCCGGTCTCTTCCTACCATGCGAATGCCCTGGCTTTGGCATACGGTCTCGCCTCGGAGGAACAGGTTCCCGGCAGCCTCGACTACTTGAAATCCGGCCTTCGGCTCCTTGCGGACAACTCACTCCCTGTCGGAAGCCCCGAACTCTATTTTCAATATTACGTGCTGGATGCGCTCCGGCGGCATGGGGAAGCGGCGTTTGCCGAAGAAACCATTCGCTCAATCTACGGAGTGATTCGCAGGCGGGGCGCATGGACTCTTCCCGAAACTTTCGCCCGCCAGATGAGCGGGCTGGGGAGCATGTGTCATGGATGGTCTGCTGCGCCGATGGTGTACTTCTCGGAACAGATACTGGGAGTGCGTCCACGGAAACCCGGCCGTCCGCAGGAACTTCTCATCGCACCGGAAGCTTCGACCATTGATGGTGCCGAGGGGATCGTTCCACACCCTGCCGGACTTGTCGGCGTCAAGTGGGAGTTGAGGGATGACTGTCTCCGAGTCGGTGTGATTGCGCCGTCCGGTGTGACATGTCTTGTCCGTCCCTCCGGACGCCTTGCGAATTTTCCCCTCGAAGCGTCCGTCAATGGACAGTCGGTGTCCGGGTGGTCCGGCACAAAAGCCGGAGCACCCTCGGAACCGGCACTCCTCAGGATTTGAAGCTGGTTCTCTAAGAAATTGACATTCATCCGTTCTATCATTCCCCCTTTTCATGAAGTCTCCCTGCGCCATTCTTTCCTTTCTCTGCCTTTCCCTGCCGTCACTCTCCGCCGCGGAGCCCGAGGGTCCGGCAAAATTTCAAATCACGGACCATGTCATTCAGTCAGACCCCGGCGCATTTGCGGCGACCCTGGGTCCCGTGGGTACGCCCGGCCTGATGAAAGCCGCCAGCGGGTTCGAGCCCATCCAGTTCCGTTCGAAACTCCAAGCCACTGCCGATGCCCCGAATCGTGTGGTGGTGGACTGGCAAACCCTCTCTCAATTCGATACTCTTCGCGAAGGGCTTCTGGATGGCGCTGACGTCATGATTTTCCGTGTCGTGCAAGGAAAAATGGTCCTCGTTCGCAGGGACAAGGTTTCCCCGGGGGGACATGCCGCGAGCGGTTGGAATATCCAGTCGGGTGCCAATAAGCTTCTGCCGCCTGACAGGACGGAATTTGCGGGAGGCTTTGAGGAATGGAACCGCCGGGGCGTACCGTATTGGTTTACGGTGGTGGCCGTGGACTCCATGGGACGGGAATCCGCCCCGGCCGGAGCGGTTCGAATCGAACTCCCGGAGAATGCCGCCAAGCCGGGCGCCAAGCCGGTTCCTTTGGTCGACTTCCCTGCTCCCAAGAGAATTCCGGAAGGAAGCGGGCCGGCTGCGCCAGCCAACCTTCGCGGAGCGTTCGATCCGGCTGCGGGGAACGTTCGATTGTCATGGGAACCCGTCCGGGGCGAAGACATTGCCGGCTATCGGATCAAGCGCAGCGATTTTGATCCCGCCGCGCACAGGGGTTTCTTTCTGGATCTGACAGGAAAAGCCGGAACGCCGGAGGAGGAAATCAAGAACGGGGACATGGTTATTGTATCCAAGCCCTTCTACCGGGTTTCCCGTAAAAATCAGCTCACCAATCGGGTTTTCGATTCCAAGGAGAAAAACCGGATTTTCCCCGACCTTCCGGGCTTTGCTTCGGACGACGATCCGGACTCTGCCTGGGAATTTGAAAAGCATCCCTGCGGCGCGACTGTCGAAAACGCCGGAGAAACCTGTCTTCGCCTGGATCTGAAGGGCGATTCCGAACGGACGATTCAGCGTTATGCATATGGTGCCACAGGGCAGACCTGGTATCCGGTCCTGGATCCGGACAAGGAATATATCTTCGAGATTTGGATGAAACAAAAGGACATGCCCCATCCCACGGTGACATTTTCTCTCGACGGACCATTCAAGTCGTCCGTCCCGGCGCTGGAATTCGAGGTTGGCGCGGAATGGAAAAAATACACCGGCACCATCAAGGTCCCCCAACGCCTTGAAGGTGGGAAGGGAACGGTCGGGCAGTACGTGTTGAAGTTCTGCGGGCCGGGGACACTCTGGCTCGATAATTTTCGCTTCTTTGAAAAGGGTTCGGACTTTCTCGATCTTTCCTCCGAGGATTATGCAGCCCTTAAGGAATCGGGTGTCTCCGCGCTCCGGACGCACGGTTTTGTGAAAACAGGATTCAATTCGTACAGCATCGACCAGCTCACAAACCCGGCTGGTGCCATCAATGGAACCAATGGCAATACGCTGCCCCAGACACTTGCCATCATGAAAAAGGCCGGTGTGCGCCCCTGGCTGCAGATCGAGTTTTCCATGAGTCCCGAAGAATGGCGTGGGCTTGTTGAATATCTCGCCGCGCCCTACGACCCGGCGAAGGATTCCCCGCAGTCGAAACCATGGGCGGCGAAACGCCACACGCAGGGGCAGGCAAAACCATGGACAGAGGAATTTGACCGCATCTATTTTGAACTCAGCAACGAAACTTGGAACCGTATTTTCGCTCCCTGGACCTTCCAGGACATGATCGATCAGCCTTCCGGCAGCAAGGTTGATCGAGGCACGGCCTATGGACTCTTTCAGGAATGGGTTGTCGACCAGCTCAAATCCAGCCCTTGGTGGAAAGAGGCCGGACTCGACGAAAAGGTGGAGTTCGTGATCGGCGGATGGGCCGTTCAGGGTTCCGAAACCGGCTATGGTGCCCGGGCCGCCACCGCCTCTCCGCGTTCCAAATATATGACCATCGCCGCCTACAACGGCGGATGGGATGAAGGCGAGGGACCGACCGAACAAACGGATGCCGCTCTTCAGCGCATTTTGATGAACGCTCCGCAGGTTGGTGAAACCCGCTCCCGGGAGTTTGTCGCGACCCGCGACCTCCTCAAGAAAAACGGAAAAGCCGATTTTCAACTCGGCACCTATGAAGCCGGCCCCGGATATGCTTTGAGCGGCCTGAACAATCAAGCTCCCATGACCGATGCTGAAGTCGAGGCCCAGGCCCGCTCGATGAAAAGCCTCGCTTCCGGCACAGCCACCCTCGACTCGTTTCTGGAAAAAGCGGTGAATGGATTTCGGCTGGGCAATTTTTTCACCTTTGGACGGGGACGAACCCACTGGACCTCTCATGCCAAGTGGTATGAGGGAGGACAGGCCTTTCCTGTGTGGAAAAGTCTCGAAATGTTCAATCGGGAGGGCACCGGTGATTTTCTGGAGGTGAATGCTGAGTCCGTTCCAACGATGGACATGCCCGGCTACAAGAAACGCCCGGCGGGAAACGCCCTGCCCTTGGTTGCCTGCTATGCCACCAAGCGACCTGGTCGACTCAATGTGTTTGTACTTTCGCGGCGGCTCGACAAATATCCAGATCCCACGCAGAACGGTTTCACACCAGTCACCCTTGATCTGCCAATCACCAAAGCCTCCAAAGTCACTGTATTTCGCATGACAGGCGACCCTCGTGCACACAACCTCGACAGGGAGGACATCAAAGTGGAAAAGATCGAGCTTCCCGGCAACCTGGCCACCCCCGCCTTTGTCATCAATGCCGCCACTGGCGCGGATGATCGTGGTCTTCCGCCGGCCTCCACATTCCTTTATATCTTTGAAGGGGCGGAATTTCTGCGATAGGAGCCAGAGTCATCACGCTCCGCGCAGCGGCAAAGACGCGACGGGTAAGTTTGAATGCTCCCACGGGATTCGGCACAGGTCGGCGGCTACTTCATGGATTGCCCGGTGGTTGCATTCGCAGATTTTCCAAGCGACCGGTTCTCCCGAAGAAACTTTGCACCCTCCGGTGACTATCTGGCAGGCGCATGGCAAAAACCTCCGCCATGCTTTGCCGCATATTGCTGGTGGTATTCCTCCGCGCGATAAAAGGGCCCGGCGAGTTCCACCTGCGTGACGAGAGGATTGGAAAAGACCCCGGCTTTTTCCAGCTTTGCCATTTTCACACGGGCGGCAGTCTCCTGCTCCGGCGAGGTGAAAAAGATGGCCGAACGGTAGTTGTCACCGATGTCGGGACCCTGCCGGTTTCGCGTGGTGGGATTGTGGATGTCAAAAAAGACATCCAGCAATGCTTCATAAGACACGATAGCCGGATCATACTCCACTTTCACCACCTCGGCATGGCCGGTCGTATGGGAGCAGACTTGCTCGTAGGTGGGATTTTTTGCTGTGCCCCCGGAATACCCGACCGCCGTGGACTTGACGCCTTTCACCCTGCTGAAGGCCTCTTCCACACCCCAAAAACAACCCGCCCCAAAAAGGGCCGTTGCCATGCCTTGGGGCGCTTTTCCCTCAAAATTGAGCGATACGGAATTGATGCAGTAACGGAGACCGGTTGGGGCCGGTCCATCGGAAAAAACATGACCGAGGTGGGTGCCGCACCGGGTGCAGTGAATCTCGTCGCGCACCATGCCATGGCTGACATCCCTGTCCGTGGAGACGTTCTCATTTGCGACCGGCTGAAAAAAGCTCGGCCAGCCGGTGCCGGATTCAAACTTGGCATCGGAACGGAACAATGGAAGTCCGCAGCCGATGCAGGAATAAACGCCTTCCCGGTGGTTGTCATGGAAAACACCACAGAACGCCCGTTCCGTCCCCTGGGCACGGGCAACCTTGTATTGCTCGGGCGTAAGAAGGGCGTTCCATTCTTTGTCCGTCTTCACGACACGGGGAACTTCTGTGGGTTCCGTCAGGGTTCCATCCGCCTTGAGAAAGCGGACGACGACATTTTCGGTTTTCATGGATCGGGATGGGGAGTCTTTTGAATCGTTGAAAAAGGATACACCAAGTATTGCCACGGAGAGAGAGATCAGGGCCATCAGGAGAAATTTCATGCTCTGTTCATGAGAGAAGCCGGCGGCACGGAATATTCCTGACAATTTTTCGGATTTTTCAAAGCATCCGGGGTGAAGGAATCTCCGACAGCCCGCAGCAGATCATCGAACAATAGAAATTCTGTTCCAGGAGCTTTGCATCGCCCCTTTCAGATGTTTTCAACCCGGATCATGCAATAGAAGCAGAGGAATGAAGGTTTGGGCAGTCAGGAA
>JADHED010001180.1_pt1 | contig 24055 bp, 22 predicted proteins | sample 8952041 | NCBI WGS metagenome assembly JADHED01 (sample SAMN16124423, study PRJNA663239) | bioreactor sludge metagenome | isolation source: sludge (control) | place: India:Bengaluru | collected 2018-09-08
CATGACGCGCGACGAGAAGCTGCGCATCGCGCGCCAGCTCGAACGCCTGAAGGTGGACGTGATCGAGGCCGGCTTTGCCGCCAGCAGCAATGGCGACTTCGAATGCGTGCAGGCGATTGCTCGCGCCATCAAGAATTCGACCATCTGCTCGCTCTCGCGCGCCAACGACCGCGACATCGCGCGCGCCGCTGAGGCGCTCCGGGATGCCGAGCGCGGCCGCATCCACACCTTCATCGCCACCAGCCCGCTGCACATGGAGAAAAAGCTGCGCATGACGCCCGAGGAGGTGCTGGAGCAGTCGAAGCTGGCGGTGCGCTTTGCGCGCAACCTGATGGGCGACATCGAGTTCAGCGCCGAGGACGGCTACCGCAGCGAGATCGACTTTCTGGCGCGCGTGTGCGAGGTGGTGATCAACGAGGGCGCGACCACCATCAACATCCCCGACACCGTGGGCTATGCCATTCCCGAGCTGTACGGCAACTTCATCAAGACGCTGCGCGAGAAGGTGCCCAACAGCGACAAGGCCATCTGGAGCGTGCACTGCCACAACGACCTGGGCATGGCCGTGGCCAACAGCCTGGCGGGCGTGAAGATTGGCGGCGCGCGCCAGGTCGAATGCACCATCAACGGCCTGGGCGAGCGCGCAGGCAACTGCTCGCTCGAAGAAATCGTCATGGCCGTAAAGACGCGCCGCGACTACTTTGGCCTGGACGTGAACATAGACGCTTCGCAGATCGTGCCGGCCAGCCGGATGGTCAGCACCACGACCGGCTTCGTGGTGCAACCCAACAAGGCGGTGGTGGGGGCAAATGCTTTTGCCCATGCCAGCGGCATCCACCAGGACGGCGTGCTCAAGGCGCGCGACACCTACGAGATCATGCGCGCCGAGGACGTGGGCTGGAGCGCCAACAAGATCGTGCTGGGCAAGCTCTCCGGGCGCACAGCGTTCAAGCAGCGCCTGCAAGAGCTGGGCGTGGTGCTCGAATCCGAGGGCGAGATCATGGCGGCCTTCGCCAAGTTCAAGGATCTGGCCGACCGCAAGAGCGAGATCTTTGACGAGGACATCCTGGCGTTGGTGAGTGACGAAAGCGTGACGGCCGAGAAGGAGCAATACGGCTTCATCTCGCTTGCGCAGCGCAGCGAAACTGGCGAGATGCCGCATGCCGAGATCGTCTTCACCATCGATGGCCGCGAGGTGCGTGGCACATCGGACGGCAACGGCCCCGTCGATGCCTCGCTCAAGGCCATCGAGAGCCAGGTGAAAAGTGGCGCGGAGATGGTGCTGTACTCGGTCACCGCCATCAGCGGCAGTACTGAAAGCCAGGGCGAGGTGACGGTGCGCCTGCAAAACACCGGCCGCATCGTCAATGGCGTGGGCGCCGACCCGGACATCATCGTGGCCTCGGCCAAGGCCTACCTGAGCGCCTTGAACAAATTACAAAGCAAAGCGGAGCGAGTCGCAGCCCAGGGTTAAAGCCAGGTTACCCATATAATTCAGGTTCTTTTTAAAAGAGTCGCGCAAGATATTGATCTTGCGTGGCTTTTTTTGATTCTGTACACTGGCGTACAGTTTCTTACGTTCGGAGCACCTGATGCACGCCTGCTTTCGCATCGCAACCCGTTTTCCCCAGGTTTTCGCCATTGCAACGCTGGGTCTTTCCCTGGCACTTTCGGCGGCGCAGGCAGCTGAACGAAAACCCGCTTCATCGAAAAAGCAGGCGCAGGTGGTTGCCAAGCGCGCAGCCGTGAAGCCGACCGTAAAGGCGCAGCGCAAGGCCAGTTCGGCCAAGGTCACGCGCGTTGCTGCTCGCAGCGCGAGGGCGCCGGTGCGCATGGCGGCAGAACCTGTGCGGCAGTCCTTTGGCCAGATGGCGGGCCTGCATTCGGTCAGCGACCCGCTGGATCTGAAGTCCAGCGTGGCCCTGGTGGTGGATCAGGACACCAAGGAGGTGCTGCTGAGCAAGAACGACCATGCAGTGTTGCCGATTGCCTCCCTGACCAAGCTGATGACCGGCCTGCTCGTCTCTGAGGCGCGCCTGCCCATGGACGAGCCCATCACCATCACGCAGGACGATGTGGACACCGAAAAGGGCAGTGGTTCACGCCTTACCGTGGGCACCACGCTGTCGCGCGGCGAGCTGCTGCACCTGGCCCTGATGTCCAGCGAGAACCGCGCAGCGCATGCCCTGGGCCGCACCTATCCGGGTGGCTTGACGGCATTTGTGCAGCGTATGAATGCCAAGGCACGCTTGCTGGGCATGACGGAGACGCGCTTTGTCGAACCCACGGGCCTTTCCAGCAGCAACCAGTCGAGCGCGCATGACCTGGCGGCCCTTGTCAACGTTGCCCATGGAGATGCTTTACTGCGCGAACTGTCCACGTCACCGGGGCATGAGGTTACGGTAGGCAGCCGGGTGCTGCAGTACAACAACACCAACCGCCTCGTCAAGAGCCCGACCTGGGACATTGGCCTGCAGAAGACCGGCTACATCTCTGAGGCCGGCCGCTGCCTGGTGATGCAGGCCGAGGTCGCGGGGCGCAAGCTGATCATGGTGTTCCTGGATTCGGCCGGCAAGTTCAGCCGTCTGGGCGACGCCGAGCGGGTGCGCTCCTGGGTGGAGAAAATGCACCCTGGAAGCAGTATCAGCCTGGGGGCGGTTGCCACGCCGCGTAGCTGAAAGGGTTGCTGCGCCACTGGCCAGAACGGTGGCGCTCAGGCCAGCCCTCAAATTCCCTGGAGGGATGTGCGCTGGCCTGTGGTATAGCCCAGTGCCAGCGAGATCTCCTGTGCTGCAGCCTGCAGCTTGGGCACCCAGCCATCATCCAGTCTGTCGGCAGGCGCCGAGATCGACAGGCCTGCCACCAGCTGTCCCTGGTCGTCAAACACGCCGGCTGCCATGCAGCGCACGCCCAGTTCCAGTTCTTCGTTGTCGCGTGCAATTCCGTACTGGCGCGCCTTGCTCAGCTCGCGTTCCAGGATGGGCAATTGGGTGATGCTGTTGCGCGTATGGCCGGGCAGGCCGGTGCGCGTGGCGTAGGCGCGCACGCGCTGTGAATCTTCTGATGCCAGAAACAGTTTGCCGGTGGACGTGAGGTGTAGTGGCGCGTGACCGCCGATGGCGCGTACCACCTGCATGCCCGAACGCTCGCTGTAGGCGCGCTCCACATAGACGATCTCGTCACCCTGGCGCACGCTCAGGTTTACCGGTTGCTGAATCAGCTTGTGCAAGTGGCGCATCGGAACCAAGGCAGCGTCGCGCACCGACAGACGGGCTTTCACCAGGTTGCCCAGCTCCAGCAGGCGCATGCCCAGGCGGTAGCTGCCCGATTCTGGGCGATCCACGAAACGGCCTATCGTCATGTCATTGAGAATGCGGTGCGCCGTGGATGGGTGCAGCCCGGTGCGCTCGCTGATTTCCTTGAGCGAGACGGATTCCTCACGGGAGGCCAGCACGTCGATCAGCTGGAACATGCGTTCGAGCACTTGCACGCTGGGTTTTGGCTGGACATCCGCCGGGTGTTTCTTCATGGCAATGAAAACGGTTGGTAACCGCTTCATTTTATGTTGTGAAAATCAATGTTGCAGACTGCCAAACAAAAGGCCCGCGCCGCTGTGCGGCGTCGGGCTTTGTGGGGTTGTTGCTGGCCCAGCGCGTGCCAGGTTGCGTGTCATTTGCGCGGGGCACTCCTCTTGCTGCAGCAGCCCGGAAGTGCAGGGGCACAGCGCAAGCGATGGATTCGCGTGTGGGACAACGTGCAGGGCCGGGTCTCTGGCCCGCCGCGGCCTGCAAGCCTTGCAGCGCTGCCATGGGCGCCATGGGCAGGAAGGCGCGCTTTCATGTTTCGATGTTTCTTGCGGCAAGCCATGAGGGCTGCACCCGGTCACTGCTGCACCAGCACCTCCACCTGCATGCTCTCCTTGCCGCCGCCGGTGCGCACGCCGCGCACGGGCGATGCCGAGTCGTAGTCGCGCGCTACGGCCAGGCGGCAGTGGTGGTCAGATGCGTATTGCCGGTTGGTCACGTCGATGCTGACCCAGCCATGCTCGGGCCACCACACGTCGGCCCAGGCGTGGCTGGCCATGCGGTCGCCCTCGGTGTCGGTGTGCAGGTAGCCGCTCACGTAGCGGGCCGGGTGACCCAGGGCGTGCGCGCATGACAGAAACAGGTGGGTATGGTCCTGGCACACGCCGCGCCCCAGGGTCAGCACCTGGCTCGCAGCGGTGCGCACGTCGGTGATGCCCGGTTCGTAGGCCACGCGCCGTTCGATGGCCTCGGCCAGCGTTAGTGCGTCGTCCGGTCCGCGCAGGCCGGACGGCAGCATGTCATGTGCAAAGGCGCGGATGTCGTCGTTACAGTCGGTCAGCGCGGTGGGTACGCAGTAGGCCTGCACCGGCAGGCGTTTGTCGTCGCCCGGTACGGCGCCGTCATGCAGGGGGGTTACCTCGATCTGGCCCGTCACCTTCAGCTCAATGGTGTCGTGTGGTTGGGTCAGGGTGAGGGTGTGGGTGATGTTGCCGTAGGCGTCCACCTGTTCCTCCAGCAGGCCGGGCGCGTCGATGTGCCAGCGCAACAGGCGCTGGTGCTCGTCCGGGCGCGGTGTCAGGCGTAGCACCTGGATGCTGTAGCTGACCGGGTCGGTGTAGTGGTATTGGGTGGTGTGTTTGATGAGGTGGCGCATGCGTTGCTCCTTCTGACGCTTCAAGGTTGATAGCTGATAACGCTTTCTGTGTGCGGGCTACGTGCCATATGGAAGCAAGAAATCACTGCCGATGCGGGTGCCCAGGTGGTTCACCCGTTCCAGAAAGTTGGTCAGAAAGCGGTGCAGCCCGGGGCCGCGCAGGAGATCCTCGACGCGTCCGTACTCCAGCTCGGCCAGCAGCAGGCCGGCCTGGCGCTCGGTCTCGGCCGAACGGCCATTGGCCACGCGCGCCAGGCTGTCCTTTACGCCGCGCATCAGCGCCACCAGCGAACCGGGCAGGGTGCTGTTGAGCACCAGCAGCTCCACTACGCGCGACGGTGTGACTACGTCGCGATAGACCTTGCGGTACACCTCCAGCGCAGACACGCAGCTCAGGATGGCCGACCAGCGGTAGAACTCGCCCGCGTCCATATCCAGCGACTTGGCGTGTGTCTGGGTTGGTTTGACGCCCGGTGCGACGGCCTCCTGCTCGTGAAAGCGCACGTCCAGCATGCGCACCATGTTGTCGGCGCGTTCGAGCTGGCTGCCCAGGCGCATGAAGTGCAGCGCCTCGTCCACCAGCATGGTGTTCTCGGTCACGCCGCGCACCAGGTGGGCGCGGTGCTTGATCCACTCAAAGAACTGCTCGGGGCTGCGTTCGAGCACGCCGTCGTCCAGGTCGTGCAGCAGCGTCAACCAGGTCTGGTTGATGGTCTCCCACAGCTCGGTGGTCAGGCTGCCGCGCACGGCGCGGGCATTCTCGCGGCAGGCGCGCAGGCAGGCGTAGATGGACGAGGGGTTGTCCGCGTCGCGCACCATGTAGTGGATCACGGCCTGCGGTGTCGGGGCGCCGTAGCGCGTGGCGAAGTCGTCCTCCAGCTCAAACAGGCGCAGCATGGCCTGCCATGACTGGCGGTGCACGGCCTCGTCGCGCGGCAGCAGGGCCAGCTGGGTGTTGACGTGCAACATGCGGGCGGTGTTCTCGGCGCGCTCGATGTAGCGGCACATCCAGAAAAGGTGGTCGGCGGTGCGGCTCAGCATGATGTGGGGCTCCTCTTCTGCGTTGTCACTCTTCCAGGATCCAGGTGTCCTTGGTGCCGCCGCCCTGGCTGCTGTTGACGACCAGCGAGCCCTCTTTCAGCGCCACGCGGCACAGGCCGCCGGGCACGGTGCGGATCTCCTTGCCGCACAGCACGTAGGGCCGCAGATCGACATGGCGCGGCGCCACGCCGGACTGCACGTAGGTGGGCGTGGTGGACAGCGCCAGCGTGGGCTGGGCGATGTAGTGGCCAGGGTTGGCCAGGATGCGGGCGCGAAACTCCTCCAGCTCGGCGCGGCTGGCCGTGGGGCCGACCAGCATGCCGTAGCCGCCAGCGCCGTGCACCTCCTTGACCACCAGCTCGGGCAGGTGCGCCAGCACATGCGACAGCTCGTCGGGCCGGCTGCATTGCCAGGTGGGCACGTTGGAGAGAATGGGCTCCTCGCCCAGGTAGAAGCGGATCATGTCCGGCACGAACAGGTAGGTGGACTTGTCGTCCGCCAGCCCCGTGCCGATGGCGTTGGCCAGCGTGATGCGCTGCGCCCGGCAGGCCGACAGCAGCCCCGGCACGCCCAGGGCGGAGTCGGCGCGAAATGACAGCGGGTCGAGAAAGTCGTCGTCCACGCGGCGGTAGATCACGTCCACCCGGCGCGGGCCGCGCGTGGTGCGCATATAGACCGTGTTCTGATCGACGAACAAGTCCTTGCCTTCGACCAGCTCCACGCCCATTTGCTGGGCCAGGAAGGCGTGCTCGAAGTAGGCCGAGTTGTACATGCCGGGCGTGAGCACCACCACCGTGGGGTCGTCGATGTTGCGCGGCGCCACCTCGCGCAGGTTGTCCAGCAGCAGGTCGGGGTAATGCGCCACGGGGGCCACGCGCTCGCGGCTGAACATCTCGGGCATCAGGCGCATCGACATCTTGCGGTTTTCCAGCATGTACGACACGCCCGACGGCACGCGCAGGTTGTCCTCCAGCACGTAGAACTCGCCCGCGTTGGCGCGCACGATGTCGATGCCGGCGATGTGGCAGTAGATGTTCTCGGCCACCGTCACGTCCTGCATCTCGGGGCGGTACTGGGCGTTGAGAAACACCTGCTCGGCCGGCACGATGCCCGCGCGCACGATGTCGTGGTCGTGGTAGATGTCGTGGATGAACATGTTCAGCGCCCGCACGCGCTGTTTGAGCCCCAGATCCAGCTGGCGCCACTCGGCCGCCGGAATGATGCGCGGGATCAGGTCGAAGGGGATCAGGCGTTCGGTGCCGTCGGCGTCGCCCGCCATCGAGAACGTGATGCCGATGCGGCGGAAGTTCAGGTCGGCCTCCAGGCGGCGCGCAGCCATGGCCTCGTCGGGCTGGGTGGCCAGCCACTGGGCAAAGGCACGGTAGTGCGGCCGCACGGTGCCTGAAGCGTCCAGCATTTCGTTGAAGGCGCGTTCGGTGATGGTCTTGTCGGCTGCTGCATCGCTCATGGACTGATCCTCCCCCGCCGCACCGTCCGGTGGCGCGCGGCCCCGGTATCAACGCGGCAGGAATCTGTTGATACCAAGGATCAAGCAGATACCGTGCCACCCGGCCCTCGCACCGCCCACAGGCAGCATGCCGCAGCCCGTGCAGCGTGGTTTTGTCGGACAGCTCTGCACTAAAGCGGTGCGCGCATTCGCCACTGCACCCTTGCGGTGCGCCAAAGGTCTATGCTTGCCCCATGACAGATTCCAAGATCCTGTTGATCGTCTATCACTCCCTGACCGGCGGCACGCGCCAGATGGCCGAGGCCGCGCACGCCGGCGCGGCGGCCGAGTCCGCAGTGGCGGTGCGCCTGCTGCACGCGGCCCAGGCCGGGCCCGACGACCTGCTGGCGGCCGACGGATACCTGTTTGCCACACCCGAGAACCTGGCCGCCATCAGCGGCCAGATGAAGGATTTTTTTGACCGCTGCTACTACCCGGTGCTCGATCGCATCAACGGCCGGCCTTATGCCAGCCTGGTCTGCGCCGGCAGCGACGGCCAGAACGCGGCGCGCCAAATGGCACGCATAGCCACGGGCTGGCGCCTGAAGATGGTGGCCGAGCCGCTCATCGTGTGCACCCATGCCCAGACGCCCGAGGCCATCCTGGCGCCCAAGCAAATCGCCGCCGCCGACCTGGAGCAATGCCGCGCGCTGGGCGAGGCGCTTGCGGCGGGGCTGGCGCTGGGGGTTTTTTAGCCCGGCGACGGCATGGGCCGCACGGGCGCGGCCTTGCCCGGCAGCAGCCACGCCACGCCGGCGGCCAGCATCAGCAGTGCGCCCGCCAGGCCAAACGCCAGCCAGTGCGTGCCGACATGCTCAAAACCCCAGCCGCCCAGCCACGCGCTAATGGCCGCGCCCACCTGGTGGCTGAGGTAGGCCCAGCCATACAGCACGCCCACCAGGCGCACGCCGAACATGTCCGCCAGGATGGCTGACGACAGCGCGATGCTGCCCGCCCAGGCCAGGCCGCCGATCACCGATGTGCCGTACAGCTGCAGCGTATTGCCCGCCAGCAGCAGGCCCAGAAAGCCCACGCCGCGCACGCAGTAGATGGCGGCCAGCAGCTTGCGCCTTGGCAGGCGGTCGGCCAGGCGCCCCAGCAGCATGGTGCCGGGAATGGCCACCAGCCCGATCAGGCCAATGCCCAGTGCGCTGGTGGTGGCGTCAAAGCCATGGTCCATGAGCATGGGCATGCCGTGCGTGCCCAGCAGGTTCATGCTGAAGCCGCAGGCAAACAGGCCCAGTGTGATCTTCAGAAAGGTGCCGGTGCGCATGGCCTGTAGCACTGTGTAATGCTGGTCTGCGGGCGCTATCGGGTTGGCGGCATGGGCGGCGTTGCCGGGCAGGGGGGCGTCGCCATCGGGTGGGGCGTGATCGCGCACCACGAACAGTGCCGCGGGCACGGTGATGGCGGTAAACAGCGCGGCAAAGCCCAGCAGCGTGGTTTGCCAGCTCGCATGCTGCAGCACCAGGCCGAGCGTGGGCGTCATGACGGCAATGCCGGCCATGGAGCCGGTGGACAGAAAGAACAGCGCCATGCCCCGGCGGCGCTGAAACCAGCGGCTGATGACGGGCGTGAGCGCCACCGGGCTGGTAAAGGCCGCGCCCACCGACATCAGCATGCCAAAGCTCAGCAGCAGGCCCAGCGGGGTGCGCGTGTTCACGGCCCACAGTGTGGAGATGACCAACATGGCCGTGCCCGTCAGCAGCACAAAGCGCGTGCCCCGGCGCGCCACCAGCCAGCCCGCCAGCGGCATGGCCAGGCCATAGCACAGCATGCCGGCTGCCACGATGGAGGACAGCAGGCTGCGCGAAAAGCCCAGATCCTCGGCCATGGGCAGGAACAGCGGGCCCAGCCCCAGGCGCATGCCCACCGTCAGGGCGGTGAGCACGGTGGCTGCCGCCACGATGTTCCAGCCGAAATACCAGCGCTGATGGTCTGCAGGGGGCATGGCGTGTCTGTCGAGTACAAAGCGTCGAGTATTACGGCAACCGGCAATGCCGCGCCATACCTGCGGCATCGCGGTTGGCGTGGGTCCTGGTCGCGTGGGACGCCAGCCAATCGCACTGGCGACAGGGGCACCACCGCCAGGCTCGCACAATAAGCATTTGCATTCGCTTTGAACAACGGAGACACCCCATGGCGCGCAGCGTGCAACAGCTTTTTGATCTTTCGGGAAAAACCGCCCTCGTCACCGGCGGCTCGCGTGGCCTGGGCCTGCAGATGGCGCAGGCGCTGGGCGAGGCAGGCGCGCGCATCATGCTCAGTTCGCGCAAGGCAGAAGACCTGGAGCAGGCCGTGGCCGAGCTGCAGGCCGCCGGCATCGACGCGCGCTGGATCGCCGCCGACTGCGCGCGCGAGGACGACATCGCGCGCCTGGCCAGCGAAACGGTGCAGCGCATGGGCGACGTGGACATTCTGGTGAACAACGCCGGCGCCACCTGGGGCGCGCCGGCCGAGGATCACCCCCTGGCTGCCTGGGACAAGGTGATGAACCTGAACGTGCGCGGCTACTTTTTGCTGTCGCAGGCGATTGCCAGGCACAGCATGATCCCGCGGCGCGGCGGGCGCATCATCAACGTGGCCTCCATCGCCGGGCTGGCGGGCAATCCCTTGGCCATGAAGACCGTGGCCTACAACACCTCCAAGGGCGCGGTGCTCAACTTCACGCGTGCGCTGGCGGGTGAATGGGGCGCCTACGGCATCAACGTGAATGCGATCTGCCCGGGTTTCTTCAAGACCAAGATGGCGACGGGACTCATAGAGTCCATGGGCGAGGAGAAGATGGCAGCGCAGGCGCCGCTCGGCCGCCTGGGCGATGCCGAGGACCTGAAGGGCATCACCCTGCTGTACGCCAGCGACGCGGGCAAGCACATCACCGGCCAGTGGCTGGCCGTCGATGGCGGGGTCAGCGCCATCCTGGGCGGGTGATTGGCCGGCAGCCCAGCGCAAAGCGCTGCCCGGGGCTATTCTTGCCGTTTCATTTTTCTTGAGGAGCCGCCCGTGCTGGATTTTGGAGCCGACATTCCCTTCGTCAAAGAACTGGGCTTTAGCCTGCAGCGCATGCATGGCGGCGAGTCGGAGCTGCACTATGAAGCGCGCCCCCAGCACACCAATTCCTATGGCGTGATGCATGGCGGCGCCGTGATGACGCTGCTGGACGTGGCCATGGCCACGGCCGCGCGCAGTGAGATGCTCGACATGGGCGTGGTCACCATCGAGATGAAGACCAGCTTCATGCGCCCCGCGCGCGGCCCCATGGTGGCCCGTGGCAAGCTGATCCAGCGCACGCGCTCCATGGCCTTTGCCGAAGCCTGGGTGTACGACGCAGCAGGCCAGCTGTGCAGCCAGTCCACCGGCACGTTCAAGTACGTGCCCAAGGCGCAACCTGCGGCGGGGCAGGGCGGTGGCACCATCTCCACCGACTAGTTTCCAATAGAAAATTTGCCGCTAGCGCTTGCTGGATAAGCGCAAGCAGCTATCAACTTTGAATTAAAGGACGCCACCATGCCACGCAACCAGCAAATCCTGCTCGACAACCGCCCCCAGGGCGAGGCCACGGCCGGCAACTTCCGCCTGGTCACCAGCGACACCCCCGCGCTGCAGGACGGCCAGGTGCTGGTGCGCCACCATTACCTGAGCCTGGACCCGTACATGCGCGGGCGCATGAACGACAGCAAGAGCTACGCCGCCAGCCAGCCGCTGGGCCAGGTGATGCTCGGCGGCACCGTGGGCGAGGTGGTGGAGAGCCGCCACCCGGCCTATGCCGCGGGCGACCCGGTGGTGGGCATGGGCGGCTGGCAGGAATACAGCGTGGTCGATGGCCATGCGCCCGGCATGCTGCGCAAGGTGGACACGCGCCAGGTGCCGTTGCCCGCCTACCTGGGCGCGGTGGGCATGCCTGGCGTGACGGCGTGGTATGGCCTGGTGAAGATCATCGCGCCCAAGGCCGGCGAGACGCTGGTCGTCAGCGCCGCCAGCGGCGCCGTCGGCAGCGCCTTTGGCGCACTGGCCAAGGCGCGCGGCTGCCGCGTGGTGGGCATTGCCGGCGGGCCGGACAAATGCCGCTACGTGACCGAGGAGCTGGGTTTTGACGCCTGCATTGACCACCGCCAGCATGGCGACCTCAAAAGCATGGCCGCGGCACTGAAGGCAGCCTGCCCCGACGGCATCGACGGCCATTTCGAGAACGTGGGCGGCTACATCCTGGACGCCGTGCTGCTGCGCGCCAACGCCTTCGCCCGCGTGGCGCTGTGCGGCATGATTGCCGGCTACGACGGCCAGCCACTGCCGCTGCAAAACCCGGCGCTGATCCTCATCAACCGCATGAAGATCGAGGGCTTCATCGTCAGCGAGCAGATGCAGGTCTGGCCCCAGGCGCTGGCCGAGCTGGGCGCGCTGGTCGCCGGCGGCCAGCTGCGCCCGCGCGAGAGCATTGCCCAGGGCTTGGCAGCGGCGCCCGAGGCGTTTCTGGGCCTGCTCAAGGGCCGGAACTTTGGCAAGCAGCTGGTGAAGCTGATTTGAGCGGCTGACAGGCCAGCCCCATGCCGCAATGGCCGCCAGCCGCCGCCCGCAGGAGTCGCACCATGACCGAGCTGATACTGCACCACTACCCCGCATCGCCGTTCGCGCACAAGGCGCGCTGCGTGCTGGGTTTCAAGCGGCTGGCGTGGAAGTCGGTCATCGTGCCCAGCGTGATGCCCAAACCCGACGTGGTGGCCCTCACCGGCGGCTACCGGCGCACGCCGTTTTTGCAGATTGGCGCCGACATCTATTGCGACACGGCGCTGATCTGCGATGTGCTGGAGCATCTGCGGCCCGAACCCCCGTTGTACCCACCGCACCTCAAGGGCGTTGCACGCGTGTTCGCGCAATGGGCCGACGGCACGCTGTTTGCCGCCGCCATGGCCTACAACCTGCAGCCGCGCGCGGCCGAGGCGCTGTTTGCCAACTACCCCGCCGGCGCCGCCCAGGCCTTCAGCGCGGATCGGCGCGCCATGGGCATGGCCCACCTGCACCCGCAGGACGCGGCGGCCGCCTACCGCTCCTATCTGCGGCGCATCGCCAACATGGTGGAGGAGCATGACTTTCTATTTGGCGCCGAGCCCTGCGTGGCCGACTTTGCCGCCTACCACCCGCTGTGGTTCACGCGCCATTGCGTGCCCATGATGGCCGACATCCTGAACGCCACGCCGGCCGTGCTGGAGTGGATGGATCGCCTGGCCGCGCTCGGCCAGGGCCGGGCCGAGAAATTCAGCGCCCAGGACGCCATCACCGTGGCCGCCGGCACCGTGCCCCAGCCGCTGGCGCCCCAGGTCTTTCAGGACGAGCATGGCATCGCCCTGGGCAGCCGCGTGAGCATTGCCGCCGAGAGCTTTGGCACCGAGCCCACCGAGGGGGTGCTGGTCGCCGCCACGCGCATGCATTACACCCTGGCGCGCAGTGATGCGCGCGCGGGCGACCTGCATGTGCACTTTCCGCGCATAGGCTACGTGCTGCGCGCCGTTGATGGAGGGGTTTCTGGATGATCGAAGACTTTGCCGGCAAGACAGCCGTCCTGACCGGCGCGGGTTCGGGTTTTGGCCTGGAGTGCGCGCGCATCGCCGCGCAGCGTGGCATGCGGCTGGTGCTGGTGGATGTGCAGCAGGACGCGCTGGATGCCGCCGCCGCCGAGCTTGCCGCCGGCGGCGCCCAGGTGTTGGCGCGCCGTGTCGATGTGTCGAACTCCGCGCAGATGGAGCAGCTGGCGCAGGACGTACAGCGGCAATGGGGCGCGCCGCACTTGGTGTTCAACAACGCCGGCGTGGCCGCCGGCGGCCTGGTGTGGGAGAACAGCGCGCGCGACTGGGAATGGGTGCTGGGCGTGAACCTGATGGGCGTGGTGCATGGCGTGCGCCTGTTCACGCCCCTGATGCTGCAGGCCGCGCGCCAGGACAGTCACTGGCGTGGCCACATCGTCAACACCGCCAGCATGGCCGGCCTGGTGGCGCCGCCCAACATGGGCATCTACAACGCCAGCAAGCATGCGGTCGTGGCGTTGACCGAGACCCTGTACCAGGATCTGGCCCTGGTCACCGACCAGGTGGGCGCCAGCCTGCTGTGCCCGTTCTTCGTGCCCACCGGCATCAGCGACAGCGCCCGCAACCGCCCACAGGACGCGGCGCAGGAAAGGCCCACCACCAGCCAGCTCATCGGCCAGGCCATGATGGGCAAGGCCGTCGGCGCCAGCAAGGTCACGGCCGCCGACGTCGCGCGCAAGGTTTTCGACGCCGTGAGCACCGGCCAGTTCTACATCTTCAGCCACCCGCAGGCGCTCGGCTCGGTGCAGTCACGCATGGAGGACGTGCTGCAGTCGCGCAACCCGAGCGACCCATTTGCAGCCAGGCCCGAGCTGGGCGAGCAGTTGCGCGCTGCGCTGCGTGCGGCCTGACCTACGGCTCTGGCCCATGAAAAACCGAACTGCGCGCCGGTGATCTGCCCCCAGACCGGCAGTTTGTCCTGCCCATGCAGCGCATCGGCAGGGACATGGGGGATTGCTTCTTACTCTTTCAGGCCACCTGGCTCAGGCGATCCTGGTTGGCTGCTGCCGATGCGACTGCGGCCTCAATCGCCTTGGTGGCGGCGGCCAAGGCCTGTGTCTTGGCATCGGCGCCCATGGCAACGCCCTCGGCGCGCACAAAGCGCACGTCGGTCACGCCAAAGAAGCCCAACACGGTCTGCAGGTAGCTCTCCTGGTGCTCCAGGGCGCGGCCGGCCTCGCTGGTGGAGTACACGCCGCCGCGGCTTGACGCGATGATCACCGTCTTGCCCTTGGCCAGGCCCTCGGGGCCGTTGGCCGTGTAGCGGAAGGTACGGCCGGGCTGGGCGATGCGGTCAATCCAGGCCTTGAGCTGGGTGGGAATGCCAAAGTTGTAGAACGGCGCCCCAATCACCACCACGTCGGCCGCCAGAAACTGGCTGACCAGGCGCTCGGACACGGCGTTCTCGCGCTGCTGCGCCTCGCTCAGGCCCTCGGTCTGGCCGGTGCGCGGGGCCATGGCGTCCATGGTGAAGTGGGCCGGGGCGTCCGCTGCCAGATCCAGGTAGCTGACCTGGGTGGCGGGGTGGCTGGCCTTCCAGGCCTCGACGATCTGGGCCGTGAGTTGGCGCGAGACGGATTGGTTGCCGGTGATGGCCGAATCGATGTGCAGCAGTTGCATGGAATCTCCTGTAACGGGTAAACCCTTAGTTCGGGCGATGGGTGAATTGTAGTTTGTCCTGAATAATTGATAAGTATCGTTATATGCGATAGATTGTCCTGAAATCAACACCAAACACGCCATGCAAGACCTGAACGACATGCTGTATTTCGCCGAGGTGGCCGAGCGCGGCGGCTTTGCCGCGGCCGGGCGGGCGCTGGGCATCCCCAAGTCGCGCCTGTCGCGCCGCGTGGCCGAGCTGGAGGCGCAGCTGGGCGTGCGCCTGCTGCAGCGCACCACGCGCACCCTGTCGCTGACCGAGGTGGGCGAGGCCTATCTGCGCCACTGCCTGGCCATGCGCGAAGCGGCCCAGGCGGCGGCGGACGCCGTGGCCCAGGTGCAGTCCGAGCCGCGCGGCACGGTGCGCGTAACCTGCCCGGTGACCCTGGCGCAGACGGTGCTGGCGCAGCTCATGCCCTTGTATCTGCAGCGCTACCCCCTGGTGCGCGTGGAGATGCAGGTGACCAACCGCGTGGTCAACGTGGTGGAGGAGGGCGTGGATGTGGCCTTGCGCGTGCGTCCCACGCTGGAGGACAGCGGCAGCATGGTCGTCAAGCGCCTGGACGACGGGCAGCAATTGCTGGTGGCCAGCCCTGCGCAACTGGAGCGCCAGGGCCGACCGGCAGCGCTGCACGACCTGGCGGCCATGGATACGCTGGCCATGTCAGCCACCGAAGGGCGGGCCAGCTTGCGCTTGATAGGGCCGGGTGGACGCGAGGAGACGCTGCAGTGCCGGCCGCGCTACGTGGCCGACGACCTGCTGACGCTCAAATATGCCGCCCTGGCGGGCATTGGCCTGTGCTGGCTGCCTGACTACCTGTGCCAGGACGAGCTGCGGCAGGGCCGGTTGGTGCACCTGCTGCCCGACTGGTCGCAGCCGCGCGGCATCGTGCATGCGGTGTTTGCCTCGCGCCGGGGGCTGTCGCCGGCCGTGCGCGGGTTTCTGGACTTTCTGGGCGAGGCCATGCCTGGGCGCAGCAGTGCGGCTGCATAGACGTTTTTTCTATAAATTCACAACCATATATTCTTTTGAGTTTTAAAGCACCCTCTCGACAATGCCCTCTGTTCCTGCAATCCAGAGAGGCATTCATGACAACGGCAAACAAATTCAAGACTCTTTTCGCAGCCCTGGCCCTGACCGTCGGTGCTGCGGCGCAGAGCCAGTCCCTGCTCAACGTCTCCTACGACGTGGCGCGCGAGTTCTACAAGGACTACAACCAGGCCTTCGTTGCCCATTACAAGAAGATCAAGGGGGTGGAGGTGAAGGTGGATCAGGCCCACGGCGGCTCCAGCGCCCAGGCGCGGGCCGTCAATGACGGTCTGGGCGCCGACGTGGTGACCTTCAACACCACCACCGACGTGCAGTTCCTGGCCGACAACGGCGTGGTGGCCAAGGACTGGGCGAAGAAGTTCCCCAACGATGCCTCTCCCACCACCTCGACCATGCTGTTCCTGGTGCGCAACGGCAACCCCAAGAACATCAAGGACTGGGCCGATCTGACGCGCCCGGACGTCAAGGTCATCGTGGTCAACCCCAAGACCGGCGGCAATGGCCGCTATGCCTATCTGGCGGCCTGGGGCAGCGTGCGCGAGAAGGGCGGCAGCGACGCCCAGGCGGCCGAATTTGTCGCCAAGATGTACAAGAACGTGCCCGTGCTGGCCAAGGGCGGGCGCGACGCCACGGCCACCTTTTTGCAGCGCAACATCGGCGACGTGCTGATCACGTTTGAATCGGAGGTGGTGTCGGTCGAGCGTGAGTTTGGCCAGGGCAAGGTCGATGCCGTCTATCCGTCCGTCAGCATCACTGCCGAGAACCCGGTGGCCGTGGTCGAACGCACCGTGGCCAAGAAGGGCTCTGGCGATCTGGCCAAGGCCTATCTGGACTACCTGTACTCGGATGAGGCGCAGGAGATCGCCGCCAAGCACGCCATCCGCCCGCGCTCCGAGGCGGTGCTTAAAAAACACGCTGACTTGTTCAAGCCCATACAGCAGTTCACCGTGGCCAAGTATTTCGGCTCGTTGAGCGAGGCGCAGAAGGTGCACTTCAACGACGGCGGCCAGTTCGACAAGCTTTACCAGCCCGGCAAGTAAGGCAGACCCACGGTGACGACTTCTCTCGCTTTGCCGGCCCCCGCCGTGGCAGAGGCGGCGGGCCCACGGCGCGCGCGCCAGCGCGTGCTGCCCGGCTTCGGGCTGACGCTGGGCTATACCCTGTTTTACCTGAGCATCATCGTGCTCATCCCGCTGTTGGCGCTGCTGACCAAGACCTTCGCCATGACCTGGCCGCAGTTCTGGGACGCCGTGGCCGCCCCGCGCGTGCTGGCTTCGTACCGGTTGACGTTTGGTGCCTCGTTCATCGCCGCCTGCGTGAACTTGGGTGTAGGCCTGCTGATTGCCTGGGTGCTGGTGCGCTACCAGTTCCCGGGCAAGAAGATCGTGGACGCGCTGGTGGATTTGCCCTTTGCCCTGCCCACGGCCGTGGCCGGCATTTCGCTGACCGCGCTGCTGGCGGGCAATGGCTGGGTGGGGCAGCACTTCGAGCCCTTTGGCATTCAGCTGGCCTTCAACCCCAACGGCATCGTGATCGCGCTGATCTTCATCGGACTGCCGTTCGTGGTGCGCACGGTGCAGCCGGTGCTGGAAGACAGCGAAAAAGAGCTGGAGGAGGCGGCGACCAGCCTGGGCGCCACGCGCTGGCAGATCTTTCGCCACGTCATCCTGCCCGCCATCATGCCGGCGCTGCTGACGGGGTTTGCCATGGCCTTTGCGCGCGCCATTGGCGAATACGGCTCGGTCATCTTCATTGCCGGCAACATGCCCATGGTGTCGGAGATCACGCCGCTGATCATCATCGGCAAGCTGGAGCAATACGACTACGCCGGCGCCACTGCCGTGGCCGTGGTGATGCTGCTGTTCTCGTTCATCATGCTGCTGGTCATCAATGCGCTGCAGGCCTGGCAGAGGCGCCACGCGGGGATGCCGGCATGAGCGCGATCACTACCACCACTTCGCGCCGCGCCCTGGCCGGCACCACCGAGGCGCCCTGGGTGCGCTGGCTGCTGATTGGCGCTGCGCTGGCGTTTCTGACGCTGTTTCTGCTGCTGCCGCTGGCGGCCGTGTTCACCGAGGCGCTGCGCAAGGGCTGGGCTGCCTACCTGGCCGGCCTGGCCGAGCCCGATGCCTGGTCGGCCATCCGGCTGACGCTGATCACCGCGCTGATCGCCGTGCCGCTGAACCTGGTGTTCGGCGTGGCGGCGGCCTGGTGCATTGCCAAGTACGAGTTCAAGGGCAAGGCCTTTCTGACCACGTTGATCGACCTGCCGTTCTCCATCTCGCCGGTGGTGGCGGGCCTGATGTACGTGCTGGTATTTGGCGCCAACGGCTGGTTTGGCGGCTGGCTGGCCGAGCACGACATCAAGATCATCTTTGCCGTGCCGGGCATCGTGCTGGCCACCGTGTTTGTCACCTTCCCCTTCGTCGCGCGCGAGCTGATCCCGCTGATGCAGGCCCAGGGCAACGACGAGGAGCAGGCCGCCATCGTGCTGGGCGCCAGCGGCTGGCAGACCTTCTGGCATGTGACCCTGCCCAACATCAAATGGGGCCTGGTCTATGGCGTGATCCTGTGCAACGCGCGCGCCATGGGCGAGTTTGGCGCCGTGTCGGTGGTCTCGGGCCATATCCGCGGCCAGACCAACACCATCCCTCTGCATGTGGAGATTCTCTACAACGAGTACCAGTCGGTGGCCGCCTTTGCCGCCGCCTCGCTGCTGGCCCTGTTGGCCCTGGTGACGCTGGTCATCAAGACCGTGGCGGAGTGGAAGAACGAGCAGCAGCAAAAGGCCGCCGCCGCGCTGCCGCCCGAACGGCCGACAAGTGCCTGATTGGCCTGTGACGCTTATAGGTAAAGCGCTGAAAGCTATCAAATTATGAGTATCGAGATTCGCAACGTCAGCAAGCAGTTTGGCAGCTTCCAGGCCCTGCGCGATGTCAGCCTGAACATTGAATCAGGCGAGCTGATTGCGCTGCTGGGCCCGTCGGGCTGCGGCAAGACCACGCTCCTGCGCATCATTGCCGGGCTGGAGACGCCCGACCGGGGCAGCATCCACTTCAGCGGCGAGGACACCACCGACGTCCATGTGCGCGAGCGCGGCGTGGGCTTTGTGTTCCAGCATTACGCGCTGTTTCGCCACATGACGGTGTTCGACAACGTGGCCTTCGGTCTGCGCATGAAGCCGCGCCGTGAGCGGCCTGCGGAAAGCGCGATCCGCGAGAAGGTGATGAGCCTGCTCAAGCTCGTGCAGCTGGACTGGATCGCGGACCGTTACCCCTCGCAGCTCTCGGGCGGGCAGCGCCAGCGCATCGCCCTGGCGCGCGCCCTGGCGGTGGAGCCCAAGGTGCTGCTGCTCGACGAGCCCTTCGGCGCGCTGGACGCCAAGGTGCGCAAGGAACTGCGCCGCTGGCTGCGCCGCCTGCACGACGAGCTGCATGTGACCAGCATCTTCGTCACCCACGACCAGGAAGAGGCGCTGGAGGTGGCCGACCGCGTGGTCGTCATCAACCAGGGCCGCATCGAGCAGCAGGGCACGCCGCAGCAGGTCTGGGACAACCCGGCCAGCCCCTTTGTGTATGGCTTTCTGGGCGACGTGAACCTGTTCAAGGGCCGCGCCAATGACGGCCGCGTGCAGCTGGAGGGTGGCACCCACATCGATAGCCCCGAGGTGCAGCACGCCGACGGCGCCCAGGCCTTTGCCTACGTGCGCCCGCACGACCTGGACGTGCAGCGCCCCGTGCCCGGAGATGCCGGACGCCCCAATGGCATGGTGGTGCAGTTGGAGCGCGCCATTGTCGTGGGGCCGATCGCACGGCTGGAACTTATGCCAGAAGGTGCAACCAAATCCGCCGACAATGCGCACCCTGATGCATTGATCGAAGCACATATCCCCGCGCAGCAGTTCCGTGAAATGGACCTGCGCGAAGGCGAGACGCTGGTGGTGACACCGCGCCGCGCCAAGGTATTTTTGGATGAAGCTGCCGGCATTTGACGGCCGCACCCTTGCGGGCGCGGCCTGGGGCGCCGGCCCTGCAAGGAAATTCGAGTGTTGTTGAACCTGATCACCGGCGCCCCGCGCCGCACCCTGGCGCTGATGTGCGCCGCCTGCGTGGCCATGCTGGCCTTTGGCATGTATCTGCAGTACGTGGTCGGCCTGGATCCATGCCCCATGTGCATCGTGCAGCGTTATGCTCTTATAGGTGTAGCTGTTTGCGCAGGTATGGCAAGCGTTAGAGGCCAAAAAGGCTGGTGGAAAAGCTGGAGTGTTCTGGCCCTGGCCCTGGCCGGTTTTGGCGCCTTTACCGCCGCGCGGCAGAGCTGGCTGCAGTGGTTTCCGCCCGAGGTGGCCACCTGCGGGCGCGACTTCTACGGCATGGTCGAGAACTACCCGCTGAGCCGCGCCATTCCCATGATCTTCCGTGGCTCGGGCGACTGCACGGCCATCGACTGGACGTTTCTGGGCGGCTCCATTGCCAATTGGTCTTTCATCTGCTTCACCCTGTTCGGGTTGGCGCTGTTGGCAGTGCTGCTGCGCAGGCATCCGGCTGGCAGTGGGCAGCGGGCCTGATGCCGGGTTGCGCCATGGACTTGTCGCGTTTCGCTCCTGACCATTTCACCACGGCCCTGGTGGGCACCGTCGTGCTGGCCAGCGTGCTGCCGGCATCGGGCGCCATGGGCGGAGTGTTGGAGGTGGCGACCACCGGCGTGGTCAGCCTGCTGTTCTTTCTGCACGGCGCCAAGCTCTCGCGCCAGGCCATATTGGCCGGGCTGGGCCACTGGCGCTTGCATCTGTGCATTTTTGCCGCCACCTTTGCGCTGTTTCCTCTGCTGGGCTGGGCGCTGCGCCCGGTGCTGCAGCCCCTGGTCACGCCCGAGATGTACCTGGGCGTGCTGTTCTTGTGCACCCTGCCGGCCACGGTGCAGTCAGCCATTGCCTTCACCGCCATGGCGCGCGGCAACATGCCGGCGGCGGTGTGCAGCGCATCGGCCTCCACGCTGATGGGCATAGTCGTCACGCCCGTCCTGGTGGGCCTGCTGCTGGGCCGCAGCGGCGATGGCGGCAGCCTGTGGGGTGCCATTTCCAGGATTTCGCTGCAGTTGCTGCTGCCCTTCATCGTGGGGCATCTGCTGCGGCCTGTGATCGGCGGCTTTATCCAGCGCCATGCCAGGCGCGTCAAGCTGGTCGATCAGGGCTCCATCTTGCTGGTGGTGTATTCGGCCTTCAGTGCCGCCGTGGTCAGTGGCCTGTGGCAGCAGACGCCGCTGCCGGCGCTGGCCGGTCTGCTGGTGCTGTGCAGCGTGCTGCTGGCACTGGTGCTCGCGATCACGACCTGGGCTGCGCGCGGCCTGGGTTTTTCCAAGGAGGATGAGATCACGCTGGTGTTCTGCGGCTCCAAGAAAAGCCTGCTCAGTGGCGTTCCCATGGCCAAGGTGCTGTTTGCCTCCAGCACGGTGGGGGCCATCGTGCTGCCGCTGATGATTTTTCACCAGCTGCAGCTCATGGTGTGCGCCGTGCTGGCGCAGCGCTATGCGCGCCGGCCGGAGCAGGCCGTGGCCCAGCCTGCATGACGCAAGCGGCGCTGCCAGCAACCCAGACCGGGTAGCGCTGCATGATCTGGGCGAACAACGCCGAATCCAGCCAGCGCCGCAGCCAGTCCTGCAGGCGCGGCCAGGGTTCTGCGCCCCAGCGCGCCTCGTCGATGCGCGCGTATTGGCGCACAAAGGGATACAACGCCATGTCGGCCAGGCTGGGGCTGGGCCCGAACAGGTAGCAGCCGCTTGAGCCTGCCAGCCGGCCATCGAGGCCGGCCAACCAGGCCCGGGCATCTGCCTGAGCCTGGCGCACGGCGGCAGCGTCGTGGCGCTCGGGGTATTTGCAACGGTCCAGCGCCTGCTTGAAGAAGCCATCGTTGCGCGCTATCAGCGCCAGCATGTCTGGCAGCCGGCCGCCGGCGGGGGCCAGCCAGCCGGCGGGGTCGCTGGCATGCAGGGCGTGCAGCATGATGTCCAGGCTTTGCTCCAGCACCCGGCCATCGGGCAACACCAGAACCGGCACCTGTCCCTTGGGCGATGCGTCCAGCAGTGCCTGGGGTTTGCTGCGCAGCTGCACCTCGCGCAGCTCGCAGTCCAGGCCCGCATAGGCCAGGGCCAGCCGCGCGCGCATGGCATAGGGGCAGCGGCGAAACGAGTACAGAACGGGCAGGGCGGTCATGGGCAGGGAGTTTGGGCGCCGGCATGTTTGCAGGGGTGCGCGGGGCTGCACCCCGGCAGACTGTCATGGTTGTCACGTCGTTGTTTCTTGTGAATACATATGTAAGTAAATCCTGCGACAATTCTGCACTGATGACCCCGGCGGGGCGCTTGATCATCACACTTTTTGCTACGCCAAAGGAAACCCTGCATGCCCAATGCAGTGCAGAAACTGCTGCAACGCCTGCAACAGCTCAACGAAGTTGGGGCTGCGTTGTCACGCGAGCGTGATATCGAGCATTTGCTCGAGCGCATCTTGGATGCGGCGCAGCTGCTCACCCATGCCGATGCGGGCACCCTGTACCGCGTCACCGAAGACGGCCTGGCACTGCGCTTTGCGCTGGTGCGCACGCATTCGCTGGGCCTGCACCAGGGGGGCAGTTCGGGGCAGGCGGTCAACTTTCCCGACCTGCCGCTGCGCTTGCCGGATGGGCGTCCCAACGATTCGCTGGTGGCCGTTCATGCGGCCGTGCATGACTGCACGGTCAGCATTGCCGATGGCGATGACAGCGCCGGGTTCGACCTTGCCGGAGCGCGGGCGTTTGACCACAGCACTGGCTACCAATCGCGTTCGTTTCTCACCGTGCCGCTGCGCAACCACGACGGCGTGCTGGTGGGTGTGCTGCAGCTGATCAACGCCATAGACCCCGGCACGGGCGCCGTGCGCGCCTTCTCGTCGCAGGATCGCAGCCTGGCCGAGTCGCTGGCCTCGCAGGCGGCGATCGCCGTCAGCAACCGGCTGCTTATTTCGCAGCTCGAACGCCTGTTCGAGTCGTTCGTGAACCTGATCAACGGTGCGATCGACGAAAAGTCGCCCTACACCGGGGGCCATTGCGAGCGTGTGCCCGCCCTGACCATGATGCTGGCCGAGGCCGCGCATGCCACCACCGAAGGGCCGTTGGCCGCCTTTGTCATGACCGAGCGCGACCGCTACGAGCTGAAGATGGCCGGCCTGCTGCACGATTGCGGCAAGATCACCACGCCCGTGCATGTGGTGGACAAGGCGACCAAACTGCAGACCATCTACGACCGTATCGGGCTGGTGGATACTCGCTTTGAGGTGCTCAAACGCGACGCCGAGATCGACATGCTGCGCCGCCAGCTTGCGCTGCGGCCACAGGTGGATGCGGCGGCCGAGGCGCGTCTGCAGCATGATCTGCAGGCCCAGCGGCGCCAGTTGGATGAGGAGCGTGCCTTCTTGCGCCATACCAACCTGGGCAGCGAGGCCATGGGGCCCGAGGACGTGGCACGCGTGCAGACCATCGGTACGGCGCACCGCTGGCGCAACCCGGATGGCTGGGTGGAGGATTTTCTGTCGCACGATGAGATCGAGAACCTGAGCATCCACTCGGGCACGCTGACCCGCGCCGAGCGCGGCATCATCAACCACCACATCGTGGCCACGATCAAGATGCTGGAGAGCCTGCCCTGGCCCAGCCACCTGCGCAACGTGCCCGAATACGCGGGCGGCCACCATGAGCGCATGGACGGCAAGGGCTACCCGCGCGGGCTCAGGCGTGATCAGCTCTCCTGGCAGGCGCGCATGCTGGGCCTGGCCGACATCTTCGAGGCGCTGACCGCCGCCGATCGCCCGTACAAGCAAGCCATGACGCTGTCGCAGGCGGTGGCGGTAATGCGCCGGATGACGGATGGCGGCCACATCGACCCGGACCTGTTCGAGGTGTTCATGCGCGAGCGCGTGTATCTGCGCTACGGGCGGCAGTTCCTGTCACCGTCACAGATCGACATGGAGCAGGAGCCAATACAGTTTAGTTAACGACGCTGTAGCAGCGGCTTCAGCCGCGAATGGTGCCGTTCGCGGCTGAAGCTGCTCCTACGAGTAGGTGGCTTAGGGCGCAATCTGAACAGCATTGGAGCAGGAACTGGTGCGGTAGTGCCGCGCCGGCCGTCCAGTCACAGCTTCTTGACCAGCACCTGGCTCTTGCGGTCCCAGTTGTACTTGCGCTTGCGCGCATCGGGTAGCCAGTCGGGGGACACGGGTGAAAAGCCGCGCTTGATGAACCAGTGCATGGTGCGCGTGGTGAGCACAAAGATGCTCGACAGCCCCAGCAGGCGGGCGCGCTGCTCGATGCGCTTGAGCAGCTTCTCGCCGTCGCCCGTGCCCTGGCTGTTGGGCGAGACGGTGACGGCGGCCATCTCTGCGGTGTTCGCCTCGGGGTAGGGGTAGAGCGCGGCGCAGCCAAAGATCACGCCGTCGTGCTCGATCACGGTGTAGGCGGCGATGTCGCGCTCGATCTCGGTGCGGTCGCGCTTGACCAGGGTGCCGTC
>JADHED010001182.1_pt1 | contig 24021 bp, 23 predicted proteins | sample 8952041 | NCBI WGS metagenome assembly JADHED01 (sample SAMN16124423, study PRJNA663239) | bioreactor sludge metagenome | isolation source: sludge (control) | place: India:Bengaluru | collected 2018-09-08
CCCGGACGCGACCGCCCGCGCGCTGCTGCGCGACCTCGTGGTCGCGGCGCTCGGCCGCGTGCCGGACGGCGCGTCGCTGCAGATCTGCCCGCACGTGCCGGAGGACGCCTGCGCCTGCCGCAAGCCGCGTCCCGGCATGCTGCTCCGCATCCTCGAGGAGACCGGGGTCCCCGCCCGCGAGGCGCTCTTCGTCGGGGACGCCCCGACGGACCGCGAGGCCGCGGCGGCCGCCGGCGTCCGCTTCGCCTGGGCGCGCGCGTACTTCGGGCGCGCGGGTCGCCTGCCGTGAGCCGCGGCGGGGCGCCGCCGCCGGCTCAGCGCCGCCGGCGGCTCAGCCGAGGAGCAGCCGCCGGATCTCCGCGGTGCGCGCCGCGACGAGCGCGGCGTCCGCGCGCGCCTCGACGTTCAGCCGGACGAGCGGCTCGGTGTTCGAGCGCCGCACGTTGAAGCGCCACGAGCCGAAGTCCATGGAGACCCCGTCCAGCTCGTCCACCCGCTGCGCCTCCGCCTCGAAGCGGTCGCGCACGCGCGCGGTCGCCGCCGCCGGGTCGTCGATCTGGAAATTGAGCTCGCCGCTGACCGGGTAGAGCGCCGCGCGCTCGTCGAGGAGGGCGGCGAGCGACGTCCCCGTGCGGCCGAGGTGCTCCAGCACGAGCAGGAACGGGATCATCCCCGAGTCGCACGACGAGAACTCGCGGAAGAAGTGGTGGCCGGGGTTCTCGCCGCCGTAGACCGCGTCCTCCCGGCGCAGGGTCTCCTTCATGAAGGCGTGGCCGCCCTTGCTCGGCACCGGCCGGCCCCCCGCGCGCTCGACCACGTCGATCACGTTGTACACGAGCCGCGGGTCGTGCACGATCGCCGCGCCCGGGTGTCGCGCCAGCGCGCGCTCGGCCAGCAGGCCGACGAGGTAGCAGCCCTCCACGAAACGGCCGCGCGCGTCGAAGAAGAAGCAGCGGTCGAAGTCGCCGTCCCAGGCGACGCCCAGGTCGGCGCCCGTGGAGCGCACGACGTCGGCGGTCGCGGCCCGGTTCTCGGGGAGGATCGGGTTCGGCACGCCGTTGGGGAACGCGCCGTCCGGCGCGTTGTGGACCTTGATCAGCCGCGCGGGGAGGTGCGGCTCGAGGGCGTCCACGACAGGCCCCGCCATGCCGTTCCCGGCGTTGACGACGACGTCGAGGCGCGGCAATGCCGCCGCGTCCACGTACGACAGCAGGTGCGCGACGTAGGCGGCGCGCGTGTCCCGCGCGACCACCGCGCCCGGACGGGGGGCCGTCGCGGGGGCCGCGCGCCCGCTCGAGGGCCACCCGAGGGAGCGCGCCAGCCGCTCGATGTCCTTCAGGCCCGAGTCCGCGCTGACCGGGCGCCCCTCCTCGCGCACGATCTTGAAGCCGTTGTACTCGGGGGGGTTGTGGCTCGCGGTCACCATGATCCCGCCGGACAGGCCGAGGTGGAACGTCGCGAAGTAGACCTCCTCGGTCCCGCAGCGGCCGATGTCGACGACCTCGCAGCCCGCGTCGACGAGCGCCGCCGTGAGCGCCTGCGCCAGCGCCGGGCTGGAGGGCCGCACGTCGTAGCCGATCGCCACGCGACGCGGCCGCAGCCACGCCGCGTACGCCGCGCCGATCCGCGCGGCGAGCCCCGGGTCGAGTTCGGCGGGCACGCGGCCGCGGACGTCGTAGGCCTTGAAGCAGGGGATGCGGGCGGCGGCGGCGGAGTCCATCGTGGTCCTCCCGGGAGGCAAAACCGGGGCCGTGCGTGCGGGCAGGACGCGTTCTCGTCAGGATAGCGGAGCCGCCGGGCCGGACCGTGGTCCCAACCGGTCAGTAAACGGCGGTGTGTGGCGCCCCGCGGGCTGCGCTACACTCCGCGTGGCCCGAAGCCGCACGCAGGGCCTTCCGCGCCCGGACCTCGTCCCCGTCCCGGGCCCTCGACGCAGAACGGCGAACGAACCCCAAAATGGCGATCTACCCTGAAGAGCGGAGACGACCGGCGGTCCGCATGATCGCCGTCCCGGGCCTCGTGCCCGCCTTCGTCGAGCGTCTCGAGATCCACCCTGCGCCCGGGCACGAGTTCGACCGGTACGAGCTCGAACGCGCGCTCGCGCCGCTGCGCCACGAGTTCCCGGCGCTGATCGTCGCGGGCCCCGGCCCGGCGCCGACCGGGCTGCGCGACGTCGAGGTCCGCACCGCGGACTGGCGCGACCCCGAGTTCGACCCCGATGGGGTGCGGGAGCTGTCGCTCTACGCCGAGCCCGGCCGCGTCGCGATCGTGGTCGTCGCCGAGCCGGGCGAGCGCCCGGTCGAGGCGGTGCGCATCGCGCAGGAGGTCATCACCCGCTGGCAGCACCTCGCCTGCCGCGCGAACGGCTGCTGGGTCAACCCCTGGTTCGAAGAGGCGCTCTGGGCCCACCGCGAGCTGCACGACATGTCGAAGCCGCTCGTCGTCGCCGACTACGCCCACGCGCTCGACACCTGGCAGTGGGTGCTGCGCCTCGACCCCGAGGCGAACGCCGCGCTCCAGCTCGCGGCGCTGTACCACGACGTCGAGCGGCTGATGAGCGAGGCCGACGAGCGCGTCGAGCACCGCGCCGACCACTACGCGCGCTACAAGAACGCGCACGCCGAGAAGGGCTCGCGCGCGGCGGCCCCCGTGCTGCGCCGCTGCGGCGTCGATCCCCTCGTCGTCGAGCGCACGTGCGACCTGATCCGGCGCCACGAGCGTCCGGGGCCGGACCGCGACCTCTGCCTGCTCGCGGACGCCGACGCGCTGTCGTTCTTCTCCCTCAACGCCGGCGGGTTCGTCCGCTACTACGGCATGGAGCACGCGCGGCGCAAGATCGCGCACGCGCTCTACCGGATGACGCCGCGCGGCCGGCAGCGCCTCGACCGCGTGCGCCAGCACCCGTCCGTGCGCGACATCGTGTACGCGCCGGTCAGCCACGACCCACCTCCCTCGCAGGTCCCGCGCCCCGCCCCCCGGCCGCCGCGGGACCGCGCATGAAGCTCTGCGTCTTCGGGCTGTCGGTCAGTTCGGCGTGGGGCAACGGGCACGCGACGCTGTGGCGCGGCCTCGTGGCCGCGCTCGCGCGGCGCGGCCACCGGGTCGTGTTCTTCGAGAAGGACCAGCCGTTCTACGCGGCGCGCCGCGACCTCGACCGGCTCCCCTGCGGCGAGCTCGTGCTCTACCGGTCGTGGGCGGACGTGCGCGCGGCCGCCGCGCGCCACGTCGCGGACGCCGAGGTGGCGCTCGTCACGTCGTTCTGCCCGGACGGGGTCGCCGCGACCGACCTCGTGCTCGACGCCGCGGGGCCGCTGCGCGTGTTCTACGACCTGGACACGCCGGTCACGCTGGAGCGGCTGGCCGCCGGGCAGCCGGTCTCGTACCTGGGCCCGCGCGGCCTCGGCGAGTTCGACCTCGTCCTGAGCTACACCGGCGGCGCCGCGCTCGACGCGCTGCGCGAGCGGCTCGGCGCGCGCGCCGTCGCCGCGCTGTACGGCAGCGTCGACCCGCGGGTTCACCGGCCCGCCGCGGCGGTCGACGCGTTCCGCGGGCGGCTGACGCACCTCGGCACGTACTCCGACGACCGCCGCGCGGCGCTGCTCGAGCTGTTCGTCGAGCCCGCGCGCCGGCGGCCCGACGCCTGGTTCGTCCTCGGCGGGCCGATGTACCCGTCGGACTTCCCCTGGACCGCGAACACGAGGTACGTCCCGCACGTCGACCCCGCCGACCACCCCGCGTTCTACGGCAGCGCCCCGCTCACGTTGAACGTGACGCGCCGTCCGATGGCCGAGATGGGCTGGTGCCCGTCGGCGCGGCTGTTCGAGGCCGCCGCCTGCGGCGTCCCCGTGCTGAGCGATCCCTGGCCCGGCCTCGACGACTTCTTCCGGCCCGTGACCGAGATCCTCGTCGCGCGGTCCGCGGACGAGGCGCTGGCCGCGATCGACGCCACGGACGCGGAGCTCGCGCGGATCGGCCGCGCCGCCCGCGACCGCGCCCTCGCCGAGCACACCGCCGAGCGCCGGGCCGCGGAACTGGAGGCCTTGATCGAGGACGCCGCCGCGCAGCGCCCGGCGCCGCGAGCGTGGGAGGGAGGGACACGATGAGCGCGACGTGGGGCATCGTCCCCGCGGCCGGATCCGGCAGCCGGATCCAGCCGCTCGCGTTTTCGAAGGAGCTGCTGCCGGTCGGCAGCCGCGTGGACGCGGGCGTCGAGCGGCCGCGCGCCGTCAGCGAGTACCTGCTCGAGCGCTTCCTGCTCGGCGGCGTGGACCGCGTCTGCTGCGTCATCGCGCCGGGCAAGTCGGACATCCTCGAGTACTACGGCGGCACCTACCGCGGGGTCCCCGTCGCGTACGCCGTGCAGACCCGGCCGGCCGGGCTCTGCGACGCGCTGTTCCGCGCGCTGCCCCTGCTCGGGCCGGACGACGAGGTCGTCGTCGGGCTCCCGGACACCATCTGGTTCCCCGAGGACGCGCTGCGCAGCCTGCCGCGCGGCGAACTCTCGTTCCTGCTGTTCCCGGTCGACCGCCCGGAGTTCTTCGACGCCGTCGTGCTCGCGGACGACGGACGCGTCCGCGAGATCCAGGTCAAGGCGTCGAAACCCGGGTCGTCGTGGGTCTGGGGCGCCTTCCGCATGCCCGCGCGGGTGTTCCGCGAGCTGCACGCGCTCTGGAAGGAGGACGGGCGGGGCGACGAGTACGTCGGCACGCTCGTCAACGCGTGGGTCGCGCGCGGCGGGTCGGCCTACGGCATCCGCGCCGGGGCCGCGTACGTCGACGTCGGCACGTTCGACGGGTACCGCTCGGCGGTGAAGCTGCTCGAGCGCCACGTCGCGCGTCCGGCCGGGGCCGCGGGCCGGGCCGGGGAGGCGTCCCCGTGATCGAAGCGGCGATGATCTGGAACGAGCCGAACAACCTCTCGCACTGGGACTTCGAGATCGACCGCGACTGGAGCCGTTTCGCCGCGCTGGCGCGCCTCGCGGGCGCCGCCGTCGCGTCCGCGGCGCCCGGCCTGACGCGCGTTCTCGGCGGCGTCTCGCCGATCGACCCCGCGTTCTTCCTCACGCTGGACCGGCAGGGCGTGCTGGAGGCCGTGGACGCCGTGGCGATCCACGGCTTCCCGCTCGACTGGAACCACTGGACGATCCACGAGTGGCCCGCGAAGATCGACGAGATCCGCGCGGTGACGGACAAGCCGATCTGGATCAGCGAGGTCGGCGTCTCCACGTTCGGCGCGGAGGAGGTCCAGGAGTTCGGCCTGCGCCGCACGGCCGAGCTGCTCGCCGGCCGCGCGCCGCGGGTCCACTGGTACAGCCTGTACGACCTGCCGCGCGCCTGGCCGGCGACGACGCGCCATCGCGAGGCGGAAGGCTCGGCGTACTACCGCCACTTCTACATGGGGCTCGTGCGCGAGGACGGCACCCCCAAGCGCGCCTACGGCCTCTTCCGCGACGTCGCCCCGGAGTTCGGCATCTGCCAGTGGTTCCACTTCGAGGACCCCCGCCTCGACGACGCCGTGCGGCGCCTGCGGGACCTCGGGGTGCGTCACCTGCGCACCGGGCTCAGCTGGGCCGACTCGTTCCGGCCCGGGGCCGAGGCCTGGTTCGACCGCCAGATGAAGGCCCTCGAGCCGTTCGACGTGACCGTCACGTTCTGCTTCACCCCGGAGCACCGCGGCCTGCGTCCGCACCACACCAGCCCGCCGGTCGAGCCCGAGGAGTTCGCGGACTTCTGCGCGCGGATGTGCCGTCGGTATGCGGCCTGACCCGAGGACCCGCCGGTTGCTCGAGCGGATGTGCCGGGTCGCGGGCGGCCCCGCGCCACGCGTCGCGATCGTCGTCGCCCACCCCGACGACGAGACGCTCGGGCTCGGCGCGCACTTCCCGCTGCTCGGCGACGCGCTGCTGGTCCACGTCACCGACGGCGCGCCGCGGGACGGGGCGGACGCGCGCCGCGCGGGCTTCGGCCGTCCCGCGGAGTACGCGCTCGCGCGCCGGCGCGAGCTGGTGCGGGCGCTCGCCCTCGCCGACTTCATCCCGGCGCGCACGGTCGCGTGCGGCGTCCCCGACAAGGAGGCGGTCCGGGCCCTGCCGCGGATCGTGCGCACGCTGGCGGTCGAACTGGGGGCGTTCGCGCCCGAGCTTCTGCTGACGCACGCCTACGAGGGGGGGCACCCCGACCACGACGCGCTCGCGCTCGCCGTGCGGCTCGCGTGCGCCCAGCTGGAACGCGCCGGCGGCCCGCCCCCCGCGATCGCGGAGTTCGGCGGCTACCACGCGGCGCCCGGAGGCGGGATCGCGTTCGACTTCCTCCCGGCGCCCGCCGGCGCGGACGGCCGGGAGCTGGTCGTCGAGCTGCCCCCCGCGCGCGCGGCGTTCAAGGACCGCCTGCTCGGCTGCTTCGCGACGCAGGCCGCGGTGCTGGCCCCGTTCCCGCGGGACCGCGAGCGGTTCCGCGCCGCGCCGCGCCACGACTTCGCCGCCGCGCCGCACGAGGGGACGCTGTACTACGAGACGCTCGGGTGGGAGATCGACGGGCTCCGCTGGCGGGCCCACGCGCGGTCCGCCGCCGCGGCGCTCGGCCTGCCGATCGCGCCGCCCGCCGCCGCGGGGAGCCGCGCCGCGGAACGGAGGACCGGATGACCGGCCCCGCGGGATCGGCGCTGACGGTCGTGTCGGTCGCGTATCCGCCGGCGCGGGTGGCCGCGGACACGGCCGGCGGCGCGGAGCAGGTGCTCGCGCTGCTCGACGAGGAACTGGTCGCCGCCGGGCACCGCTCCGTGGTGATCGCGCGCGAGGACTCCGAGGTCCGCGGCGAACTCGTCCCGCTGCCGCGGATGGGCGGCGCGCTCGACGCGCGCGCGCGCGCGGCGCTGCAGGCGGCGGCCCGTGCGGCGCTCGCGGCGACGCTGCGCCGCGTCCCCGCCGACGTCGTGCACCTGCACGGCGTCGACTTCCACCGCTACCTGCCGCCCCCGGGCCCGCCGGCGCTCGCGACGCTGCACCTGCCCGTCGCGTGGTATCCGCGCGCCGCGCTCGCCCCCTCGCGCCCGCTGACCTTCGTGCACGCGGTGTCGCGCGCGCAGGAACTGACGCTTCCCGCGGGCATCCCCGCGCTGCCGATGATCCCGAACGGCGTCCGGCTGGAGCGCTTCGCGCCGCGGCGGCGCAAGTCGCACGCGGCCGTGTTCATGGGCCGGATCTGCCCCGAGAAGGGCGTGCACCTCGCGCTGGACGCCGCGCGGAGCGCGCGCGTGCGGCTGCACGTGGCGGGCGAGACCGCGCCCTACCCGGAGCACCTGCGGTACTGGGCGGACGAGATCGCGCCCCGGCTCGACGCCGAGCGGCGCTTCGTCGGCCTCGTCGGGCCCGCGCGCAAGCGCCGCCTCCTCGCGGCGGCGGGCTGCCTGCTGGTCCCGAGCCTCGCGCCGGAGACCAGCTCGCTCGTCGCGATGGAGGCGCTCGCGTGCGGCACCCCGGTCGTGGCGTTCCCGTCGGGCGCGCTGCCCGAGATCGTCGAGGACGGGGTGACCGGCTACCTCGTCGAGGACGTGCCGTCGATGGCGCGCGCGATCCGCGCCGCGCGCCGGCTGGACCCGGACGTGTGCCGCGCGGCCGCCGAGCGCCGCTTCGACGCCCGCCGGACGCTGGCGCGCTACTTCGCGGCGTACGAGACGCTGGTCGAGCAGGCCCGATGCCGCGCCTCGTGATCGAGGCGGTCACCGGGGTCGCGGGCTTCCTGGCGCTCGCCCCCGCGTGGTCGAACCTCCTCGAGCGCGCGGCGCAGGCCAGCCCGTTCCAGGCGCCGGAGTGGCTCGTGCCGTGGTGGCGCCGGTTCGGCACGGGACGGCCCCACGTGCTCGCGGGGTGGGACGGGGCGCGCCTGGCGGGCCTCGCGCCGCTTTACGACGACGGCACGCGGCTCGCGTTCATGGGCGCCGGCATCAGCGACGAGCACGGGCTGCTCGTCGAGGACGAGCACGGGCCCGCGTTCGCGCGGGGGGCGCTCGAGCACCTCGAGGCGTTCCCGCGCGTGGACCTCGACCAGCTGCCGCCCTGGGACCCGCTCGTCCCGCTGCTCGGCGTGCGCGGGCAGCCTGGCGACCCGCTGATGGCGGGCGCGCTCCCGGGATGGCGCGACCGCGTCGAGCGCGGGGTGCGCCGCGACGTGTCCGGGCGCGCGCTGCGCCGGCTGGGCCTCGCGCCCGTCCGGTTCGAACGGGCGGACGCGCACACGGTCGAGGAGTTCCTCGACGCGCTGTTCGCGCTGCACCGGGAGGGCGGGCTCCTGGGCGAGGGGATGCGCGCGTTCCACGGCGAGGTCGCGCACGGCCTGCTCGCCCGCGACTGGCTCCGGCTGCACGGACTGCGGGCCGGCGGCCGCCTGGTCGCGGTGCTGTACGGGATCCTCTTCCGGCGCCGCCTGTGCGTCTACCTGACGGGCTTCGCCGACGAGGTGGCGGCCGCGAGCCCCGGCACGGTGCTGCTCGCCCGCGCGCTCGACGACGCGGAGGCCGAAGGAGCGGCCGAGTTCGACCTGCTGCGCGGGCGCGAGCCCTACAAGTACCGCTGGGGGGCCTCCGAGCGCTGGAACCGGCGCGCCGCCCTGCGCAACCCGTCCGCGGCCTCCCGCGGGGCCTTCTGAGGCGTCGTCCTGCCGGAGATCAGTGGTAGTACTCGAGGCCGAGGTGCGTGATCTGCTCCTCGCCCTGCAGGAAGCGCAGCGTGTTCTTCAGCTTCGTCAGCTGGATGAAGAGGTCGTGCTCCGGGTACAGGCCGGGCGCGGTCATCGGGCTCTTGAAGTAGAACGACAGCCACTCCTGGATCCCGACCATCTTCGCGCGCTGCGCGAGGTCGAGGAACAGCGCGAGGTCGAGCGCGAGCGGCGCGGCGAGGATGCTGTCGCGGCACAGGAAGTTGATCTTGATCTGCATCGGGTAGCCGAGCCAGCCGAACAGGTCGATGTTGTCCCAGCCTTCCTTGTTGTCGCGCCGCGGCGGGTAGTAGTGGATCCGCACCTTGTGGTGCAGCTCGCCGTACAGCTCGGGATAGAGCTGCGGCTGCAGCATCTGCTCGAGCACGGAGAGCTTCGTCTCCTCCTTCGCGCGGAACGACTCCGGGTCGTCGAGGACCTCGCCGTCCCGGTTGCCGAGGATGTTCGTCGAGAACCAGCCCGAGAGCCCGAGCATCCGCGCCTTCAGCCCCGGCGCGAGGATGGTCTTCATCAGGGTCTGGCCGGTCTTCAGGTCCTTGCCGGCGATCGGCACGCCCTTCTCGCGGGCCAGCTGCTGGATCGCGGGCACGTCGACGACGCGGTTCGGCGTCGCGTTCGCGACCGGCACGCCCGCCTTCACGGCGGCGTAGGCGTAGACCAGGCTGGGCGGGATGTCCGGGTCGTCCTCCCGGAGGCCCCGCTCGAGCGCGTCGAGGTCGGCGTGAACGGGGCCGAGGTCGACGTGCGCCTCGGTGCTGCCGCACCAGAGCAGCACGAGCCGCGTCGCCCCGGAGGTCTCGCGGAAGCGCTCGATGTCCTCCCCGAGCCGCGCGGCGAGGTCCCACTTCGAGCCCGCGGCCTTGACGTGCGTCCCGGCGAGGCGCCGCACGTACCGCGGGTCGAAGACGCCGGGCATCGGCCGCAGCGCCTCCAGCGCGGGGCGCAGCGTCTCCAGCAGGGCGGGTTCGAGGACCGCGGCCTCGCGCGCGGCGCGGTACGCGTCGTCCTCGAAGATGTCCCACGCGCCGAAGACGAGGTCGTCGAGGGGGGCCAGCGGCACGAAGTCCGCGATCCGCGGGACGCGGTGGTCCGTGCGGCGGCCGAGCCGGATGGTGCCCATCTGGGTCAGCGAGCCGACCGGCTGGCCGAGGCCGCGGCGGACCGCCTCGACGCCGGCGACCAGCGTCGTGCTCACCGCCCCCAGTCCCGCGAGGAGGACGCCCAGCCGCCCCTTCGGCTCGGCGATCGGGATCTTCTTTCCTGTCATGGAGGAAGGACCAGCGGCGACCTGCCGCGGCCGTGGCGGCGCCCGCGGGCCGCGGGCGTGCCGGGAAGGCCCTGTGTCGTCTCCGTGCTGCAGGATGCGGGATCGCGCCGCGGACCGGAGGGCGCATGCGCCCTCCGGCCCCTGCCCGCGATCACGCCGCCTCAATCACTCCCTTCGACCTTCACGATCTTGTTGTAGACGCCCAGGATCAGCAGGGTGGGAACCCACTGGCCCATCATCAGCGCCGTCTCGCGACGGCCGCTGAGGTGCAGCAGGAGAGAACCGAGGATCGCGCCGCCCGCCGCCCACAGGAACGTGTCGGAGGGGAGCTTCGCGGTCTGTTCCTCGATCGCCCGGGCGACGTCACCTTCGCGGTGCGACGCCTGGGGCATGTTCTCGTTGAACGATTCGCGGAGACTGCTCATGGGAATGGCTCCTCGCGCGTGAACGCGCGGGGGGCCCGCCGGGCGGAGGGCCGGACCTTGGACTCCGCGATTCTAGCGGCGGCGCGGCGGACCGCCATCGGACTTACCCGGGGTAGTCCGTCCACCCGATCGGCCCCTTGGCCTTCGTCGCGGACTTGATCTCGGACTTCCGCTTCCTGCTCACCTGCTGCTCCAGCCGGCTCAACTCGGCCGGGGTGCGCCCGCCCGCCGCCGGCTGGTCCTTCAGCCCCTTCGTCGCCGCGACGTGCGAGACCGGGTCGGCGATGAACTGCCACTGCTCGCCCGCGCGCCACGGGCCCTGGCCCTCGTTCCACGGCCCGCGCGGCGAGTCGCCGCTCCCCTCCCCGGGCGACATGTCGAAGTACGCGTGGGAGAAGCGCGCGTCCCCCTGCCGCACGCCGGGGGGGAAGTTCGGCTGCAGCGTGGACAGCGCCGCCGCGAACTGCTGGAAGTGGGCGATCTCGCGCGTCATCAGGAACCCGAGCGTCTCCTTGACCAGCACGTCGTCCGTGAACTGCATCAGGTACTCGTAGACGATCTTCGCGCGCGACTCGGCGGCGATGTTCGAGCGCAGGTCCACCGTCAGGTCGCCGTTCGCGTTGACGAACGAGGCGGTCCAGGGGACGCCGCGCGAGTCGTGCAGCTCCGGGGCGCCGCCGGTCAGGTTGAAGAAGTGCGGGTTCGCGAGCGCCTGGTGGATCAGGTCGTCCTTCTGGCCGTTGCCCTTGCCGCCGAGCCGCGTGATGTAGCTCTGGTCGGCCGCGTCGCGCAGCTCGCCCGAGATGCCGTCGAGCAGCATCGTGATCGTGGCGCCCACGATCTCCAGGTGCGAGAGCTCCTCGGTCGCGATGTCCATCAGCAGGTCGTACATCTCGGGGTACGGCTTGCGGGCGGAGAAGCTCTGCACGAAGTACTGCATCGCCGCCTTCAGCTCGCCGTTGCCCCCGCCGAACTGCTCGAGCAGCATGTTGGCGAAACGGGGGTCCGGGCCGCTGACCCGGGCGTCGAATTGAAGCTCCTTGTTGTGACTGAACATCCTGGACCTCGCCCCGTCACGCGACGGGCGAGTGGCGCACGGCCGGACGAACGCGCGCGCCGAAGGGCAGGATGTTACCTGACGTTGACGGGGCGCGTCGCCGGCCGCGCGTCGCTACTCGGTGTAGCGCTCGATCACCCGCTCGATCCCGCGGGCGCACGCCTTGCAGAACGGCTTCGTGCCCTTGCTGAACATGATGCAGTCGAGCGACGAGCGGTACAGCCCCTCGCTCGCGTAGCCGGCGCCCTCGAAGGCGCCCACGCGGCCCACGAAGGCGCTCTTCGCGAGGTACGCGTCGGCGCGCGCGGCGTGCTCCTTCGAGAGCCGCTCGGCCTCGTCCTTGAGCCGCTGCACGTCCGCCGCGGGCGCGCCGGAGCGCATCGCCGCGGCGATCGCGCCGTTCTTCTCCTCGCGCACCTTCTGGAAGCCGCGGTCCAGCTCGTCGTAGCCCTTCTTCTCCCACGGCGTCGGGACCGGCGTGCCCGGCGTGACGAGCACCTGCCACTTCAGCGGCCGGCCCGCGAGCAGCGCCGTGATGTTCGGCTCGGTCGGCTCGACCCCGCGCGGGTAGAACTCGTTGTACGCGACCGCCGACGTGTAGTACTCGTCGGCGAGTCCCGCGAAGGCGTGGCCGAACTCGTGCAGGAAGACGTACGGGCTCCACTGGTTGTCCGAGGTGAACGTGCAGAACAGGTTGTAGATGCCGCCGCCGCCGTAGCGGGAGTGGTTGACCATGACGTAGAGCACGTCGCACGGCACGGCCGAGGCGACGTCGCGCAGCGCCTTGTTGTCCTCGGTGAGCAGGTAGCGCTCGGAACCGAGCGCGTCGAACGAGGCCCCGAGCGCCGTGTTCCGGTAGACGCCGCGGCTCGGCTCGTCGCACCCGCTGTCGCGCGAGGGAAGCAGCACGCCGTACACGTTGAAGTCCGCGCGGTGGGTCCTCCACGGCTCCTGCGAGAACATCAGGTCCACGTAGCGGGCGAGGTCGTGGCGGAACTTCGGCTCCTCCGCCGCGGTGTATCCCTCGCCGAGGATCGCGAGGTCCACCTTCGCGTGCGGGTCGCCGGAGCGCAGGGCCTCCACGACGATGATGCCGGCGGGCGGCGGCTCCTCGATCACCGTGAAGGCGTTCGGGTCGAGCGTCGCCCGGAAGATCTCCTTCAGCGCCTTGTCGCGGCCCCGTGACTCGAGGGCGAAGACGAACGGCTTGCGCGGCGCCGGGACGAGGGCCGACTCGTGGTACGCGCGGCGCACGCCCTCGAGCGCCGGGCCGGACGTCCGGTACTCCCCGAAGGTGGAGTCGAAGCCGCGCGAGAACAGCAGCTCGTTCGTGGCCGCGTCGTAGACCTTCACGTAGTAGCCGCCGTTGTCGAGCGCGTCGACGAGGTGGCGCCGGCTGCCGGCCCAGGGGCGCTGCCGGTACACCTTGTCGAGCGTGACCAGCTCGTCCTTCGCGTGGCCCACGTGGACGTAGTCGATGCGCAGCGTCGCGTCGGTGAACCAGCGGTCGAACGACGGGAGGGCCGACGCGGCCTCCGGGGCCGCCTGCGGGGGGGTCGAGCCGGCGAGGACGGCGCAGGCGGCGGCGCCGGCGAGCGCGAGGGCGAGGGCGAGGCAGGCGAGGGCGGGGCGGACGCGGCGCATGGGGGTGACCTCCGCCGCAGATCCTAACCCGGTTGCCGCGGGAGCCTGCGGACCTGGAGGTAGATCCCGACGCTCGCCTTGAACAGCGCGGCGAGCACCGGCCCCAGGAAGACGCCGACGAGCCCGAAGGTCGCGATGCCGCCGATGGAGCTGACGAACACGAGCAGCTCGTGCAGCTGGGCGTCGCGGCGCACGAGCACGGGCCGGAGCAGGTTGTCCACGCTCGCGATCACGATCCAGCTGAACGCGAGCAGGCCGACGCCGGCCCCGATCCGCCCGATGAACATCAGCACCAGCGCGGCGGGGAACAGCACCAGCTGCGCGCCGACGGAGGGGATCGCCGAGGTGAGCGCCATCAGGACGCCCCAGAAGAGCGGCGCCGGGATGCCGAGCGCCCAGAAGGCGAGGCCGCCGAGCGCCCCCTGCAGCGACCCGAGCACCACGAAGGCCTTGAGCGTCGAGCGGCTCGCGCCGAGGAACTCCTCGATCAGCCCCTGCCCGTGCTCCTCGTCGAGCGGCAGGGCGTCCCGCAGCCAGGCCAGGAAGCGGGTGCCGTCGAGGCAGAAGTAGAACTGCGCGTAGAGGATCGTGCCGAGCAGCAGCCCGGCCTCGAGCAGGCCGCCGGTGACGCGCCGGGTCAGCGCGAGCACGACCGCGCCGAACGTCGTCCAGCCCTGCTCGACCTGCGCGGTGAGGTCCTCGAGGCGCACGCGCACGCCGAACAGGCGCGTGCTGCCGCCGCGGGTCAGCTGGGTGACGCGGCGCTCGATCTCGGGCCGGTACGGCTCCAGCCAGGCCTTGGCCGAGTCCACGAGGTTCGACGCGTCGAGCACCGCGAGGTAGACGATCAGCGCGGTCGGGAGGACGACGAGCAGCACGGTCGCGGCGACCGTCAGCCCGGCGGCGAGGCCGCGCCGCCCGCGCGTCGCCCGGGCGAGCCGACGGTAGAGGCCGTCGGTCAGCATCCAGGCGACGAGCCCGCCTACGACGCCGATCAGCATCTTGCCGACGACCCAGCCGAGCAGCGCCCCGAGCACCAGCACGAGCCCGACCGCGAACGCGACGCGGCGGCGCGTCGTGAAGTAGGGCCCGACGGTGGACGCCACGCGCACCTCGCGGGGAACGCGGAACAGGGGCTCCTCGATCCTAGGCGACACGGGCGCGCGGCGCGAAGCGGACTTGCCCGGACGTGAGCCGGACGTACGTTATGGATGTGAGGCTGTTCGCGGCCGTTCCTCGCCGCGCGTCATTCGCCACTACCGATCCCGATCGACACTCGGAGCTCGACGAGATGCTGGATCACCTGGTCGCCGTGCTGCTGCCCGCGTCCGCGCTGATGCTGGTCCTGGAGGGCATCCCCTACTTCGCGTCGCCGTCCCTCGCGAAGAAGTTCCTCGGGTTCGTCGCGAGCCGTCCCGAGTGGATGGTGCGCGCGTTCGGGCTCTTCCTCATGTGCGCCGGGCTCGCGTTCCTGTGGGCGACCCGGGTCTGACGCCCCGGCAAGACTACCGGCAGTCCGGACGGGAGCCCGGGGAAGGTAAGATGTCGCCACTCCGCCGCGCGGGTCGTGGCGGGTGAGGAACCCCGCGGAGACCGATCGTGCGCCCGACGATCGTCGCATGGCTGCTTGCCGCCTCGATCGCGCCCGTCGCGCGCGCGCAGGCGCTCGAGCCGCGGCTGTACGCGCCGGCCCCGATCGGCATCGGCTTTTGCGGGATGGCGTTCAGCCGGTCCACCGGCAACGTGGTGACGGACCCCAGCCTGCCGATCGAGAACGTCGACGCGACCGTCGTCAGCGCCGTCCCGAACTGCGGCCTCACGTTCGGCCTGCTCGGGCGGCAGGCCAGCGCCGCGCTGGTCGTCCCGCTGGTGGACGGGGTCGCCGAGGGGGACGTGTTCGAGGAGCGGCGGCGCGCCGACCGCCGGGGCCTCGGCGACATCCAGGCGCGGTTCGCGGTGAACCTCTTCGGCGGGCCGGCGCTGAGCCCCCTCGCGTTCGCCCGGGCGCCGCACGGCACCGCGCTCGGCGCCAGCCTGCTCGTCGTCGCGCCGACCGGCGAGTACTTCCCGGACAAGCTCATCAACATCGGCACGAACCGCTGGGCCTTCAAGCCGGAGCTCGGCCTGGTCCAGCCGCTCGGCCGGTTCACCGTCGAGGCCTACGCGGGGGTCTGGTTCTTCACGGCCAACGACGACTTCTACGGCGGCGCCGTGCGCCGGCAGGACCCGCTCGGCGTGGCGCAGTTCCACGTCGTCTACGCGCTGTCCCGGCGGGCCTGGATCGCCGCCGACGCGACCTACTACCGCGGCGGCCAGACCTCGGTGAACGGCGGCGACAAGCAGGACCGGCAGGCCAACACGCGCGCGGGGATCACCGCGCTCGTCCCCCTCACCGCGCAGCAGGCCCTGCGCCTCGCGTTCTCGCGCGGCGTGAGCGCGCGGTTCGGCACCAAGCTCGACACGATCGTCGCGGGCTGGCAGTACACCTGGCTCCGCCGCCCGCCGCCCCGGGGAGGTTCCGCATGAGCCGTCGCTCGCTGTATCTCGAAGTCTCTCCGCGGCACGCGCGCGCGATCGTCGAGCGCGGCTTCGACGCCTGCGTCCCCGGGCACCCGGGCCAGCGCCTGCTGGTCTGCCCGCTGGACGTCGAGCCGCCGCAGGCGGCTCCCGCGGACCAGGCCGTGCTCGAGATCGAGGTGGACGAGGCGGACCTGGCGTCGTTCCGCCGCGGCGAGGACGAGCCGCAGGCCGGCCCCGGGATCGAGTACCGGATCCCGGTCCTCGTGATGTACCAGCTCGCGCGCGCGGTGCGCGTCGTCCACGGGGGGAACGGCGGACCGTCGGCCGGCAGCGCCGCGGCCTGGCCCGCCATGTTCCACCGCGACGCCGAGGCCCCCGGGCTGCCGCAGTACGCGCTCGACCCGCAGACGGTGCTCGCGGCGGAACGCCGGCGCAACGGCGACATCTCGGCCGTGCTCCGGCGCGCCGGGCGCGACATCCGGCCCGGCGAGCCCGCGGCGGCCAACGGCAGCGAGGCCTTCCGGTTCGTGCTCGCCTGGGGTCAGCACCCGGACCGCTCGACCGTCGAGCGCGAGCTCGGCCGCCTGTTCCTGGGCCTGCCGCGGCGTGCCAACCAGGAACTGCGGGGCCTGTAGTAAAAATCCCAGCCCGGTCCCCCGTCCGCGCGTCCTCCGACCGGCATATACAAGGGTCTTCCGCGGAGCGTGTCGTCGGCCCCGGGTCCTCGGTGTCAGCGCCGAACCGTGCACGCGCCGCCTGCCTGACGGAGCCGCCATGTCCGACCGTCGCATCGAGCACGATCTTCTCGGCGAGCTGAGCGTTCCCGCGGGGGCGTACTACGGCGTCCAGACCGCGCGCGCGCTCGAGAACTTCCGCATTTCCGGGGTCGAGCTGCGCCTCTACCCGAACCTCATCCGCGGCCTCGCGATGGTGAAACTCGCCGCGGCGCGCGCCAACTTCGATTGCGGCCAGTTCGACGCGCGCATCCTCGGCGGCATCGAGGCGGCCTGCCGCGAGTTGATGGACGGCAAGCTGCACGACGAGTTCCGGCTCGACGTCTTCCAGGGCGGCGCCGGCACCTCGACGAACATGAACGCCAACGAGGTGATCGCGAACCGCGCCCTCGAGCTGATGGGGCACGCGAAGGGCGAGTACCACCACTGCGACCCGCACGACCACGTCAACGCCTCGCAGTCGACGAACGACGCCTACCCGACCGCGCTCCACGTCGGCATGGCCCTCGGCAACACCGAGCTGATCGCCGCGATGAACGAGCTGATCGCGGGCTTCCGCGCGAAGGGCCGCGAGTTCGGGGGCGTGCTCAAGATGGGCCGCACGCAGCTGCAGGACGCCGTCCCGATGACGCTCGGGCAGGAGTTCACGGCGTTCGCCGAGACCCTCGCGGGCGAGGTCCGCGCCCTGGAGCGGATCCAGAACGTCCTGTGCGAGATCAACATGGGCGGCACCGCGATCGGCACCGGGCTGAACGCGCCCGCGGGCTACGCGGAGAGCTGCGCCGCGCACCTGGCGGCGATCGCCGGCCTGCCGATCCACCTCGCGCCGGACCTCATCGAGGCGACGCAGGACACGCAGGCGTTCGTCCTCTACTCGTCCTGCATGAAGAGCCTGGCGATCAAGCTGTCGAAGGTGTGCAACGACCTGCGCCTGCTCTCGTCGGGGCCGCGCTGCGGGCTGCGCGAGATCAACCTGCCGCCGCGCCAGCCCGGCTCGTCGATCATGCCGGGCAAGGTCAACCCGGTCATCCCCGAGGTCGTCAACATGGTCTGCTTCCGCGTGATCGGGAGCGACCTGACCGTCTCGATGGCCGCGGAGGCCGGCCAGCTGCAGCTCAACGTGTTCGAGCCGGTGATCGCCGCGTGCGTGTTCGAGGCGCAGACGATGTTCATGAACGCGGCGCGGACGCTCCTGCACCACTGCGTCGCCGGGATCACCGCGAACGCGGACATCTGCCGGCACTACGTCGACTTCAGCGTCGGCACCGTCACCGCGCTCAACCCGGTGATCGGGTACGAGAAGGCGACCGAGCTGGCGGCGGAGGCGATGCGGACCCGCCGCGGCATCCTGGAGCTGGTCCGCGAGAAGAAGGTCCTCTCGGAGGAGCAGATCGCCGCGATCCTCGACCCCGCGGCGATGACGGGGCAGCGGCCCGCATGAGGCGCGCGGCGGCGACGCTCGCGCTCGCGTCCGCGCTCGCGCTGGCGCCCGCGCAACACGGGGCGGCGCAGGCGCCCGCCGAGCCCGCGTGGCGCACGTTCGAGGGCAGCTGGTCCATGACCGGCCAGCGGCAGGAACTGCCGACGGAAGGGCCGCGTCCGGCCGCGATCCTGGCGGTGTCCGGGGCGGTCGTGATCACCCGCGGCGACGGCCTGGCCCGCGGGTTCCGCGGCGAGGCGCTCGCGTTCGACGACGGGAGCCACCTGGCCGTCGGCCGCTGCGTCTTCACGGACGAGCGCGGCGACCGGATCTTCGCCACGCTCGCCGGCGAGGAGCCCGGGACCGGCAGGCGCGTCGCCGGAACGATCACCGGCGGGACGGGGCGCTACGCCGGCATCACGGGCACGTTCACGTTCGACTGGCAGATGCTGCTGCGGCTCGACGACGGCGCGATCGAGGCGCGCACGACGTCGCTCGCGGGCCGCTACCGGCCCGGCCCTGAGGCCCGGTGAGCGGCACGGCCGCCGGCGCCCCGGCGCAGCTGGCGCGGCCCGCGCGCGTGTCCCGGCTGGCCTGGGCGCGGCTCGCGACCGTCGCCCTCGTCGCCCTGATCTGGTTCTGGCCGGTGCCGGAGGGCCTGACGCGGCCCGCCTGGCACCTGTTCGCGCTCTTCGCCGGCGCCATCTTCGCGGTCATCGCGGGGGCGCTCCCGATCCTGACCGCCTCCGTGCTCGCGCTCGGCGCGGCGGTGATCAGCGGCACGGTGCCGGCGGCGAAGACCTACGCGGCGTTCGGCAACGGCACGATCCTGCTCATCGTGCTCGCGTTCCTCGTCGCCCGCGCGGTGGTCAAGTGCGGGCTCGGGCAGCGGCTCGGCCACGCGGTCGTGGCGCTGTTCGGGCGCTCCACCCTCGGGCTCGGCTACAGCATCTTCCTGGTCGACGCCGTGATCGCGCCCGCGTTCCCCAGCAACACGGCCCGCGGCGGCGTCCTCTTCCCGCTGGCGCTGTCGGTCTGCGAGGCGGCCGGCGTGCGGCCGGGCGACCCGGCGCGCGCGCGGATGGGCCGCTTCCTGATGTTCTCGGGCATCGCGAGCCTCACGCTGTCCTCGGCGCTCTGGTTCACCGCGATGGCGGCGAACCCGCTCGGCGCCGAGATCGCGCGGCCCTTCGGCGTCTCGATCGGGTTCGGCGGCTGGCTGCTCGCCGCCTGCGTGCCGACGCTCGTCGCCATGGCCCTGCTTCCGTACCTGCTGTACCGCGTGATCGGCCCCGAGGTCCGGGACACGCCCGAGGCGCCGGCCGCCGCGCGGCGGGAGCTCCGCAGGCTCGGGCCGCTCGGCCGCGACGAGAAGGTCGTCGCGGCGACCTTCGTCGTGATGGTCGCCTTGTGGGCCCTCGCCGGCACGCTCGGCCTCGACACGACCGCCGTCGCCTTCCTCGGCCTCGGCGCGCTGCTCGCGACGAACGTCCTCACGCTCGCCGATCTCGCCCGCGAGGGCGACGTCCTCGTGACCTACGTCTGGTTCGCCGCCCTGTACGCGATGAGCGACCAGCTGAACCAGCTGGGGTTCATGGGCTTCCTGGGCCAGCGGCTCTCCGGCGCGCTCGGCGGCCTGCCCTGGGTCGCCGCGTTCGTCGTGCTCGCGCTCGCGTACGTCCTGCTGCACTACCTGTTCGTGAGCCAGACGGCGCACCTGCTGGCGCTCTTCGGCGTCTTCCTCGAGGTCGGGATCAAGCTGGGGGTGCCGCCCGCGCTGCTCGCGTTCCAGCTGGCGTTCGCCAGCAACTACTTCTCGGCCATCGCGCCCCAGGGGTCGAGCGCGAACCTGCTGTTCGCGCAGAGCGGCTACCTGCAGCCCGCGGAGATGTACCGCCTGGGCGCGCTGACCACCGCGGTGAACGTCGCGATCTACCTGGCGCTGGGCACGCCATGGCTGCTGCTCGTCGCACGCTGACCCTCGAACAACGGAGGCCCTCATGAAGACCCGCTCTCTGGCCCTGCTCCTCGTGCTGCTCGTGACCGCCGCCGGCGCCGCGGCGGCCCAGACCAACGTCGCGTCGGCGCCGCCGGCCGCGCAGCCGGTCGTCGCCATCCTCGCCACCGGCGGCACGATCGCCGGCGCCCAGCCGAAGGAGGGGGACCCCGGCTACAAGGCGGGGAGCCTGTCGGTCGAGTCGCTCGTCGCGGCCGCGCCGGGCCTCGACAAGCTCGCGCGGATCAAGGGCGAGCAGATCGCGAGCATCGGCAGCCAGGACATGAACGACGAGGTCTGGTTCAAGCTCGCGCGCCGTGCCAACGAGGTGCTGGCCGGGTCCGACGTCGCCGGCATCGTGGTGACGCACGGCACCGACACGCTCGAGGAGACCGGGTTCTTCCTCGGCCTCGTGCTCAAGAGCGACAAGCCGGTCGTGCTCGTCGGCTCGATGCGGCCGGCGACGTCCACCAGCCCGGACGGCCCGTTGAACCTCTACAACGGGGTCGCGACCGCGGCGGACCCGGCCTCGCGCGGCAAGGGCGTGCTCGTCGTCGTGAACGACGACATCCACGCGGCGCGCGACATCCAGAAGACGAACACGACCGACGTCCAGACGTTCACCTCGCCCAACCGCGGCCAGATCGGCGAGGCCTACTACGGCAAGGTGCGCTACTTCAACACGCCGACGACCCGGCACACGACGAGGAGCGAGTTCTCGCTCGACGGCGTCGCCGCGCTGCCGCGCGTGGACATCGTGTACGCGCACGAGAACGTGGACGGCGCGCTGGTGCGGGCCTCGGTGGCCGCGGGCGCGAAGGGCATCGTCCTCGCCGGCGTCGGCGACGGCAACGCGACGAAGGACATGATGGCCGCGCTCGAGGAGGCCGCGAAGGCCGGCGTGATCGTGGTCCGCAGCACGCGGGTCGGCAGCGGCATCGTGCGCCGCAACATCGAGGTCGACGACGACAAGGCGGGCTTCGTCGCGGCGCAGGAGCTGAACCCGGCCAAGGCGCGGATCCTGCTGCGGCTCGCGCTGACGAAGACCCGCGACAAGGCGGTCCTCCAGCGCTACTTCGAGGAGTACTGACCCGCGCAGGCCCTCAGGGCCCTCCGCTGCGGGACGCGACCTCGAGAGAGACGAGGCGGGCGACGAGGATCGCCGGGTAGAGCTGCCCCGTGAGCGCTTCCGCCACCGCGAGCATGCGCGCGCCGTGCGAGACCGGGGTCACGTCGCCGTACCCGACCGTGGTGAGCGTCACGAAGCTGTAGTAGACGAGGTCGCGCATCGACGACGCGCCGTGGAACGCCTCGCCGTCGAGCACCATGAACACCTGGTACGCGCTCGCCCACGTCAGCCCGAACAGGATGTAGGCCGCGATCGCCCCCTGGATCCGGTGCAGCGTCACGGTGCCGTCCTTGAGCACCTGGGCCAGCACCACGACCGACAGCAGGAGGAGGCTCACGAGGCGCGAGAGGATCGCCGCCGCTTCCAGCGATGCGGACGGCGCGACCTCCTCCAGGATGCGCGTCAGCAGCGCGACGACCGACGCCAGCACGATCAGCGCGCGCAGGCGCCGGCTCAGCGGGGCCGAGATCGCGCCGCCGACGAGCAGCAGGCAGAAGAGGACGTCCAGCGTGAAGCGCGCCAGGGGGCGGTCGCCGAGCAGCGGCGGGAGCACGAAGATCGTCAGCAGCAGCAGGACGAGGAACGCGGTCAGCGACCGCTCGCTGGCCCAGAACCGCGTCGGCAGCTGCACGACTCGCGAAGGCACGCCGTGATGATACCCGCTGCGCGTCGCGCCCGGCGGGGCGTTCCCGCCCCCGGGGTCAGCATGCTGACCGGGTCGGGATGTCGACCCGCCGGGGACCGGAACGCCCTCGCCCATCAGGAGACCGGGCGCCGGACGCCGAGCTTCGCCATGCGGAAGTAGAGGGTGCTCGGGTTCAGGCCCAGCCGGCGCGCGGCGCCGTCCCGCCCCTTGATCCGCCAGCCGCAGTCCGCGCACACGCGTTGAATGTGCGCGCGCTCGACCTCCTCGAGCGTCGCGTGGCGCGCGCCGTCCGGGTCCGGCGTGGGGGCGGGGCCGTGCCCCGTCCTTGGACCCGCGCCGACCGCGCCCGCGCTCGTGAACACGGCGGCGGGGTCGAGGCTCGGCCCGGTCGAGAGGATCAGCGCGCGCTCGATCACGTTCTCCATCTCGCGCACGTTGCCCGGCCAGGAGTACGACACCAGCCGCTCGATCACCTCGGGCGGCAGGGTGCGGATGTCCCGTCCGAGGGCGCGCCCCTTCTTCTCGACGAGGTACGCGGCGAGCCGCGGGATGTCGTCACGGCGCTCGCGCAGCGGCGGCAGCGCGACGGGCACGACGTTCAGCCGGTAGAAGAGGTCGTTCCGGAAGGCGCCGCGGCTCATCTCGGCCTCGAGGTCGCGGTTGGTCGCCGCGATCACGCGCACGTCCACGCGCCGCGTCGTCGTCCCGCCGAGCCGCTCGAACTCCCCGGTCTGCAGCACGCGCAGCAGCTTGGCCTGCGCCTCCGGCGGCAGCTCGCCGACCTCGTCGAGGAAGATCGTTCCCTTGTGCGCCAGTTCGAAGCGTCCGGTGTGGCTCGAGACGGCCCCGGTGAACGCGCCCTTCTCGTGACCGAACAGCTCGCTCTCGATCAGCGACGCGGGCAGGGCCCCGCAGTTGACGACGACGAGCGGCTCGTCGCGGCGCCGCCCGGCGGCGTGCAGCGCCTGCGCGACGACCCCCTTGCCGGTCCCCGTCTCGCCGGTGATCAGCACCGACGCGTCGGTCGGCGCGACGGCGCGCACCCGCTCGAGCACCGCGCGCAGCGCGGGGCTCTCGCCGACGATCGACGCGAACGGGTCCCCGCCGGCGTCCGCGGCCGCCGCGAACGCGACCGGCGCGTACGCGTTCCGCAGCCGGCCCAACTCGTCCCGGGTGCGTTCGAGCTCCGCGGCGAGGTGCCGCGCCTCCGACACGCTGTGCGCGGCGCGCCACAACAGGTCCAGGATCGTCCGGGTGTCGAGCACGCGGGGGACCTGGCCCGTTTCGTAGCCCAGGTCGGCGCTGATGTCCCGATGCAGCACGACGCGCCCGTCGGGCGAGGCCTCGAACGGAGGGTCGGCGGAAAACCCCTTCCGTCCGCGTTCGGCAATGACGTCCAACGCGAGAACTCCGAGACTCTCCCACCTCGCGGCATTGTGCGGCCGCGGCAGGCCCGGGGTCAATCGAGAGGGTCGGCCGGCTGTCCCCGATCCCGTCCCCGGGTGACCTTGCGGGCCGACCTCGCGCGGGGCGAGGATGACAGCGCGCTGTACATATCGGTCGGCGAGGCGTTCCGAGGACCGGTCGGCGGAGCTTTCCGGCGACCGGCGGAAGGAGATGACATGAAAGCGACGGCCGGCGTGGTCCTGCTCGTCCTCCTGGCGGTCGCGGCCGCCCTCGGCCAGGCGCCGCCGGCGGCTCCCGCGGCTCCCGCGGCCCCCGCGGCTCCTCCGCCGCCCGCGGCGCCCCCGCCGCAGGAAATGCCGGCGACGCCGGTCCGCTTCAGCGGCGTCAGCGCGAACATGTCGGGCGCGGGCCCGATGGTCACGGCACGGGTGAAGATCACGATCGACCGCTGGTCCACCCGCGAGGAGAAGGTCGCGCTGGCGCAGGCGCTCGAGGAAAAGGGCACGCCGGGGCTGGTCGACGCGCTCGAGAAGGCCGAGGTCGGCACGATCCAGATCGACAACCGGCTCGGCTGGCCGATCCGGCTCGCCAGCACGGGCGTCACGGCGAAGGGGCGCCTCGTGCGGGTCGTGACGAACCGCCCGATCGCGTACGCCGAGGTGCGGGACGCGGCGCGGTCCATGGACTACCCGATCGGGATCGTCGAGTTCACGCTGCCGGAAGGGGGCGGCGAGGGGCAGGGGACCCTGCTGCTGGCGTGCCGGGCGAAGTTCGACGAGAACGGCCAGCTCGTGGTCGAATCCCTGCCGGGCAACACCGGCCCGCAGCCGTTCAACAAGGTCAAGCAGACGACGAAGTGACGCGTCCCGGGACGGGCCCTGGACGCCACCCCGGGCCTCCGGTGACACCATCGGAGGCACGCCAACGCACAGAAGGGGACATCCGATGCAGAAGCTGTTGCTGACCGCGGCGCTGGCCGCGCTGTTCGCGTCCGCCGCGCTCGCCGGCGAGTCGTACTCCGTCACCGCCTCCGGCAAGGTCGACGGCAAGGAGAAGAAGGTCACG
>JADHED010001184.1_pt1 | contig 24010 bp, 25 predicted proteins | sample 8952041 | NCBI WGS metagenome assembly JADHED01 (sample SAMN16124423, study PRJNA663239) | bioreactor sludge metagenome | isolation source: sludge (control) | place: India:Bengaluru | collected 2018-09-08
CGCGCTCGCCACGGACCGGCACCGCGAGGCGGCGCGCCGCGCCGCGGGGTCGCTGCGCCGCGCGGCGGCGATCGCCGCGCGCGAGCGGAGCCCGGGCGCCGAGGCCGAGCTGGTCGCGGTCGAGGTGCGCGACGCCGCGCGCGCGCTGCGCGAGATCGTCGGCGAGGTCACGCCCGAGGACCTGCTGGGGCGGATCTTCGCGCGCTTCTGCATCGGCAAGTAGAACGAATCGGCCGGCTGCGGGCCACGTCACGGACGCTCGCCGCGAGGGCGCGGCTCCGTGCGGGTCAGGGCACGGCGAGGATCGCGCCCGTCGCGTGCGCACGCAGCGGCACGACGCGCCCGCAGCCGAGGGTCGAGGCGATCGCGCGCGCGTCGTCGCGCGCGAGCCAGGCGAGGACGGTCCGCACGGCGGGCCGCCGGCGCGCGCCCTCGATCCAGGACGCCGGGTCGGGGAAGCCGCGCAGCGTGACGATCGTCGTCTCGGGGGGGAGCGCGGGCGGCCCGGCGAGCCGCGCCTGCTCGACGCGCACCCGCGCCCCCAGCCCGGCCTCGCGGATCACGGCGCGGAGGAACGCACAGCGCGCCTCGCGCGCCTCGAACAGCACGCCCCGGAGGCCGGGCAGCGCCGTGAGCAGGGGCAGGGCGGGGAACCCGTTGCCCGACCCGAGGTCGCACAGGACGTCGCCCTCCCGCGGCTCGACAAGCGCGAGCGCCTCGAGCGCCTCGAGGGTGTGCCGCCGGACCGCCTCCGCCGGGTCGGTGATCGCCGTGAGGTTGTACTTGGCGTTCCAGGCGAACAAAAGGCGTAGATGCACCGCCAGCGCGGCGGAGCAGGGCAGGGCGACGCCGGGGGGCAGGATTCTCTTCGCCTCACTTTCGATAATCGTAGTCAGGGCTTCCATGAGGCTCCCCCGCCGATCGCGGCCGAGAGCAGGGCGATCGCGGCGGGCGTGACCCCCGGGATCCGTCCTGCCTGGCCGAGCGAGGAGGGCCGCACCTGCCCCAACCGCTCCCTCACCTCGGTGGACAGGCCGGGGATGCGGTCGAACACGAACCCGTCCGGGATGGAGACCGACTCGATCCGGCGCAGGCGTTCGGCCTCGCGCTGCTCCCGGTCGAGGTACCCGCGGTACCGGATCAGCGCGACCAGCGTCTCGCGATCGCGGGGCCCGAGCGCCGCCGCAGGGGAGGTCGCGAGGAGGGGCTCGGCGTCTTCGCCCCTGCGGATCCGGTCCCCCGCGCAGGTGGACCGCGCCGCGCCGGTCGCGGGGTCCAGCGCCGCGAGCGCGCCGTCGATCGCGTCCCAGCGCTCGCGCGCCCGCCGCGCCCGCCGCGGATCGACCAGCCCGAGCCGCTCCCCGAGCGGCGTCAGGCGCCGGTCCGCGTTGTCCGCGGCGAGGCTGAGCCGGACCTCGGCGCGCGACGTGAACATCCGGTAGGGCTCGAGCACGCCGCGGGTCGTGAGGTCGTCCACCATCACGCCTATATAAGAGGACAGCCGGTCCGGGTTCCACGGCTCCCGCCCGAGCGCCCGGAACGCGGCGTTCGCGCCCGCCACCAGGCCGAGCGCCGCCGCCTCCTCGTACCCGGTCGTCCCGCAGATCTGCCCGGCCAGGAAGAGGCCGGGCAGGGGCCGCGCCTCGAGCGTGGGGCGGAGCTGGCTCGGCGGGGCGTAGTCGTACTCGACCGCGTATCCGTGCCGCGCGATCTCCGCCCGCTCCAGGCCCGGGATCGAGCGGACGACCTCGTCCTGGATCTCGGGCGGCAGGCTGGTCGAAAGCCCGTTGACGTAGACCCAGGGGTGATCGACGCCCATCGGCTCCAGGTGCAGCAGGTGCCGGTCCCGGTCGGCGAAGCGGACCACCTTGTCCTCGAACGAGGGACAGTAGCGCGGCCCGCGCGACCGGATGCGGCCGGTGTACAGCGGGGAGCGGTCGAGTCCGGACCGGACGACGTCGTGCGTGCGAGCGGTGCTGTGCGTCAGGTGCGTCGCGAGCTGCGGCATCCGGGGCTCGAAGGCCCCGCCCAAGTGCTCGAAACTGAACGGCTCCGGACGCGGGTCGCCGGGCTGGACCTCGAGGGCGTCGAAATCGACGCTCCGCCGCTCGATCCGGGGCGGCGTCCCGGTCTTGAACCGCTCGAGCCGCAGCCCGCACCCGGCGAGCGCGTCCGAGAGGGCCTCGGCGGGCGGCTCGCCCGTCCGGCCGCCCGGCAGCTCGATCTCGCCCCGGAACAAGCGGCCCTTCAGGAAGGTCCCCGTCGTGACGACCACCGCCGCGGCGGGGTAGCTCGTCCCGTCGGCCGTGATGACCCCGGCGGCGCGGCCGCCCTCCACGATGAGCCCGGCCGCCTCGCCGGCGACCAGCTCGATCCTCGGTTGAGTTGCCAGCAGGGCCGCGACCGCCGTGGGATAGGCGTCACCGTCTTGCTGCACCCGCGGTCCGTGAACCGCCGGGCCGCGGCTCCGGTTGAGGACGCGGAAGTGGATGCCCGCGACGTCCGCCGCCAGCCCCATGATCCCGCCGAGCGCGTCGATCTCCCGGACCAGGTGCCCCTTGCCGATCCCACCGATCGCGGGGTTGCAGGACAACCGGACAAGGGCCCCCGGGTCCAGCGTGAGCAGCGTCACGTACGCCCCGGCGCGCGCCGCCGCGTGGGCGGCCTCGACGCCGGCGTGCCCGCCCCCCACCACGACGACCCGGCCGCGCCGCGACGATGCCGACCGTGGGCTCAACGGGCGGCCCTCGAGCGGTGTTCCACGTGGAACATCGTCGATCCCGGCGCGAAGTGTTCCACGTGGAACATCTCGGCGAGCCGGCGCGGGCGGCTATCCGGATCCAAACCGCGGCTGCCGCCTGCATGAATAGCGCGGAAGACATGAACATTATCAAACCACATTGGTATGTGTGCTCGCCTCATTTTCGCTAACCCGCGGCCCCGCGCGGGTCGGGAAACGTGTCCGGGTTGGATCGTAAGCCGTCGGGAAGCGAGGCCCATGATGCTATCCTCCCCGGCACACCAAAATGTTGGGGGACGCCGGCTGCCGCCGGCAAGGTCCGGGGATGCCGCGCGTCATAGCTGTCGCCAACCAGAAGGGCGGGGTCGGCAAGACGACCACGTCCGTCAACCTCAGCGCCGCGCTCGCGATCGCGGGGCGGCGGACGCTGCTCATCGACCTCGACCCGCAGGCGAACAGCACCCGGGCCCTCGGGTACGAGCGGGACTCCGACCGGACGACGATCTACGACGCCCTGATCGAGGGCGCGCCGGTCAGCCAGATTCTGCTCAGCACCCGCTACGAGAACCTCAAGCTCTGCCCGTCGGAGAACGAGCTGACCGGCGCGGAAGTCGAACTGATCAGCCTGCCGCGCCGCGAATTCCGCATGTCGGATCTCCTGGCCGCCTGCATCGACGGCTTCGACTACGTGCTGGTGGACTGCCCCCCGAGCCTCAGCTTCCTCACCGTCAACGCGCTGACCGCCGCCGAATCCGTGCTCATCCCGATCCAGTGCGAGTACCTCGCCCTCGAAGGCGTCACGCAGTTGATCGAGACGCTCAAGCTCGTGAAACAGTCGCTCAATCCCCGTCTGGGGGTCGAGGGCGTGCTCCTCACGATGTACGACGACCGCACGAACCTCTCGCGCCAGGTCGCCGAAGAGGTGCACTCGTTCTTCAAGACGACCGTCTTCAGCACGATCATCCCGCGCAACATCCGGCTGTCCGAGGCGCCGTCGTTCGGGCAGACGATCTTCGAGTACGACCCGCGGTCGCGCGGCGCCATGGCGTACCTCGAACTGGCCAAGGAGATCATGAACCGTGAAGGGCGAACCGAAGCGCAGGGTGCTGGGTAAGGGGCTTGCCAGCCTGATCCCGGGTGCCGGCGATCCGCTCGCCGGCGGCGCCGCGCGCGAGCACGGCGCGCGCGAGCACGACGCCGCGGCGCACGCGACGCACGGCGCGCACGCGGCGCACGGCGCGCATGCGGCAGCCGGCTCCGCCGCGGGCACGCCGGTCGAGCTCCCGGTGGACGCCATCCGCCCCAACCCGCACCAGCCGCGCCAGCGCTTCGACGAGGAAGAGATCGCCTCGCTCGCGGACTCGATCCGCCAGAGCGGCATCCTGCAGCCGCTCGTGGTCCGCCCCGAGGCGGACGGCGGCTACACGCTCGTCGCGGGCGAGCGGCGCCTCCGCGCGGCGCGCCGCGTGGGCCTCGCGCGCGTGCCGGCGGTGCTGCGCGATTACCCCGACGATCGCCTGCTCGAACTCGCGCTGATCGAGAATCTCCAGCGCGACGAGCTCGGCCCGCTAGAGACAGCGCGCGCGTTCCGCACGCTCGTGCGCGACATGGGATTGACCCAGAACGAAGTGGCCGAGCGCGTGGGCAAGCCGCGCAGCACGGTGGCGAATTTCCTGCGTCTTCTCGACCTGCCCGAGGTCGTGCAGAACCTGCTCGACGACGGTGCGCTCGACATGGGCCACGGCCGCGCGCTCGCGGGCCTCGACGATCCCGCCGCGCAGGAGAAGATCGCGATCGCGGCCGCCGCGAACCGCTGGTCGGTGCGCGAGGTCGAGTCGCGGGTCAAGCGCGCGGCGATGGGCGGAACCGTCGAGGAGGCGCCCGTCCGGCGCGATCCCAACGTGGTCGCCGCCGAGAAGCAGCTCGCGCGTTCGCTCGAGGCGGGCGTCTCGATCCACCTCGCCCGCAACGGCCGGGGCAAGATCGAGATCCGCTTCGCGGGCGACGACGACCTCGACCGCCTCTACCGGACCCTGATCCGCGCGTCCGGCAAGCCGCAGGCCTGATGGCCCGCCGGACGGGACCCCGCGAGCCGATCACCGCCTGGCTCGGCGAGGAGATCCGTCTCGAGAAGGGAAGGCTCTCCTTCGAGGGGAGCCTGCGCATCGACGGCACCATCGTCGACGGCCGGCTCGCGGGCCCCGTGCTGATCGTCGGGCGCGGCGCGTCGGTGACGGGCCACATCGCCGTGCAGAACCTCGTCGTGTACGGGCGCGTGAACGCGCGCGCGCACGTCACCGAGTCCGCGGTGATCGCGGCGGGCGGCGTCTTCGCGGGCGAGATGGTGCTCGAGCGCCCGATCCTCACCGTCGAGGACGGGGGGCAGTTCGAGGGCCGCGTGCGGATGGTCGCGCCGGTCCGTCGCTCCTGATCCCGGCGCGGCGCCCCGCCGCGAGCAGCCGGAACAGCTTGCGCGCCTCGCCGGTCAGCGCCTCGCCGGCGGCCGCGTCCTCGTCGATCCATGTCCAGCCCGCGTCGAGCCGTGCCGAGACCAGCCGCCCGGTCACGAGCCACGTCGTGATGCGGTGGTGCGTGATCGCGTGCCGCACGCGGCCGAAGACCTCGACGCCGTCGAGCCGGAGGCCGAGTTGTGCGCCGAGCGCCTCCGCGGCCGCCTCCGCGATCTCGGCCTCTGCGACGGCGCGCCCCGCGACGGCGCGCCCCGCGACGGCGCGCCCCGCGACGGCCGGGGCGAGCGTCACGGCGGGCAGCTCCCAGAGCCCGGCGTTGGGGCGGCCGTCCCGGACCCGCGCCAGCAGCACGCGGCCGTCGCGGCCCCGGACGAAGGCCGCGCCGCGGAGCACGCCGACCGTCGCGCGCGCGGGCGCCGCGGACGGGTAGGACAGTTCCGCGCCGCGCGCGTGCGCCGCGCAGGCCGCCGCGGCGGGGCACGCGGCGCACAGCGGGGCCCGCGGCGTGCAGACCGTCGCGCCGAGCTCCATCAGCGCCTGGTTCCAGTCGCCCGGACGGTCGGCGGACAGCAAGTCGTGCGCGCGCCGCGCGACCTCGGCGCGCGCCGCGCCGCGCTTCGGGTCGCCGTCGATCGCGAAGAGCCGCGCGAGCACGCGCTCGACGTTCCCGTCCACGACCGGCACCGGCGCGCCGTGCGCGATCGAGGCGATCGCGGCCGCGGTGTACGGGCCGATGCCGGGCAGCGCGCGCAGCGCCTCGACGGAGCGGGGGAGGGCGGCGCCCCCCGCGGCGACCACCGCGGCCGCCGCGCGCCGCAGGTCGCGCGCCCGCCGGTAGTAGCCGAGCCCCGACCAGGCGCGCAGGACCTCCTCCTCCGGCGCGGCGGCGAGCGCGGCGACGTCGGGGAACCGCCCGAGGAAGCGCTCCCAGTAGGGGATCACGGTGGCGACCGTGGTCTGCTGGAGCATCACCTCCGAGACCCAGATCGCGTACGGGTCCCGCGTCCGGCGCCAGGGAAGGTCGCGCTTGTTCGCGTCGTACCACCGGAGGATCGCGTCCCGCACCATCAACCCAGTGTAGGGCCGCGGCCTCCCGCGCCGCGGGATGGCCGTCCCTGCCGCGGCCTCCCGCGCCGCGGGATGGCCGTCCCTGCCGCGGCCTCCCGCGCCGCGGGATGGCCGTCCCTGCCGCGGCCTCCCGCGCCGCGGGATGGCCGTCCCTGCCGCGGCCTCCCGCGCCGCGGGATGGCCTCCCCCAACACGCTGCCGCGGCCACCCGGCCGCCGTGGCCGCCCCTTCCCACGGGGCACCATATTGGCGACATGACCGTGAAGACGTCGTGCCGCCGGCGCACCGACCGTTACACCCTGCCGGTCCAGAGCGGGGCGCAGATCGCGTTCGGCTACCCGTGGCCGGGGGGGTACCGCTGCTCGATGCGCCTGCGGGACGTGAGCTCGTCCGGCGTGTCGTTCGTGCTCGGGCTCGATCTGCCTGGGCTGGAGGTCGGGCAGCCGATCGAGAAGGCGACGATCGCGCTCGGGGAGTTCGCGGTGACCGGCGACCTGGTGGTCATGCACCTGACCCCCGACGCCGGGGCCGGCTCCATCTGCGGCGCCCTCTTCCTGCCGGACGGGGACGAGAACGTCCTCGCCCTGCGCGACCTGCTGCAGACGCTCTCGCTGCAGGCCACCTGGGACGGCGCCGTGCTTCGCTGACGCGCTCCGGAGCCGCGCTTCGTTGACGCTCTCCTGACCGGTTGTTAGCATCCCAACGCCGTGCCGGAAATGCCGCACCTGCCGCGTGCCGCGGCGCTCAACAGAGACATGGCCGGCCACGCGGACCGGGCCCTCGCGTGCGCCTACCTCGACGCCGACGCCGACGCCGGCCGGGACCCGCGGTCCGTCCCCGTCCCCTTCGGCGCGGCTGCCGGCCACCTCCTCGCCACCGTCCGCTTCGCGCCGCCGTCGGCCGCGTCAGCAGCGTCCCCAGGGTCCCGGCCGGCCGGGACGGCCCGGCCGGAGTTCGCGGCGGGCGCGCTCGAGGTCGTCGCGCCGTTTGCGCAGCTCGGCCCGCGGCCGCTGCGCGAGGCCTGGTGGACCGGCGAGAGGCCGCGGCTCGGCGAGGCGGGCCCGCTGCGCTTCGCGGCGACCGAGAAGGTCCTCTTCGGGGCGCTCGACGCCGGCGTCGGCCGGCCAGGGGAGCTCGAGTCCGCCACGCACGAGCTGTACGTGTCGCTCCTCGACGCCTGCGCGCGCCTCGGCTTCCCGCACATCGTGCGGATCTGGAACGCGGTCCCCCGGATCAACGGGGAAGAGCGCGACCCCTCGGCGGGCGTCGACCTCGAGCGCTACATGCTGTTCTGCCGCGGCCGCTCGGTCGCGTTCGAGCGCCGCTTCGGCCGCGGGTTCGCGGCGCGGCTCCCCGCCGCGAGCGCGGTCGGCTGCGACGGGTCGCGGCTCGCCATCCACTTCCTCGCCGCCCGCGGCGAGGCCCGGCACGTGGAGAACCCGCGCCAGGTCGCCGCGTACTGCTACCCCCCGCGCTACGGCCCGCGGAGCCCGTCCTTCGCGCGCGCGACGTACGCGCCCGTCGAGCTCGGGTCGACGCTCTTCGTCTCGGGCACCGCGAGCGTCGTCGGCCACGAGAGCGTCCACCCCGGCGACGCGGTCGCCCAGACGGACGAGTCCATGCGCAACATCGACGCGCTGCTCGGGCACGCGGGCGCCGCCGGGCGCGCGCCGCGCCTGCTGCGGGTCTACGTCCGCGACCCGCGCGACGCCGAGGCCGTGCGCGCGCGGCTCGACGAACTCGCGCCGGGGGTGCCGGGCGTGTACCTGCACGCCGACATCTGCCGCACCGAGCTGCTGGTCGAGATCGAAGCGGTCGTCTGACGCGGCGCCGTCACGCGCTCGCCGCCGATCCCCGGACTCAGGCGGTCGATCCCGCGTCCACGACGAGCGCCTGCCCGGTGATCGCCGACGCCTTCGCGGAGAGCAGGAACGCGATCGCGTCCGCGACGTCCTGCACGCCGGTGCCGGACTTCAGGCACTCGCCCGCGCGCAGCGCGGCGACCGCCGCCTCGGGCAGGTCGGCGACGAAGTCGGTCGCCACGTAGCCGGGCACGACCGCGTTGACGCGCACCCCGCGCTTGCCGCACTCGCGGGCGAGCACGCGGGTCAGCGCGACCAGCCCGGCCTTCGAGGCGGCGTACGCGGCCTGCCCCGCGATGCCGTGGCTCGCGGACAGCGACGCCACGTTCACGATCGCGCCCGCGCGCCGGCGCAGCATCCCCGGCAGCGCCGCGCGGGCGACGCGGAACGCGCCCCCGAGGTTGGTCTCGAGCACCTCGTCCCAGTCCGCGTCGGGGAGCATCGCGGCCAGCGCGTCCTTCTTGGCGCCGGCGCAATACACGAGCCCGAAGAGCGGTCCGACGCGCGCCTCGGCCTCCTCGACGAGCGCGGCCGGCCGCTGCCGGTCCAGCGCGTCGTAGCGCAGCGCGAACGCGCGCCCGGCGTGCGCCTCCTCGAGCGCCCGCGCGGCGTCCTCGCCCGCGCGGTAGGTGAAGACGACCGGGTGACCCGCCGCGACGAGGGTCTCGACGGCCGCGCGGCCGATCCCGCGGCTCCCTCCGACGACGAGCACGGCGCCACGCTGCATCGGGACCTCCGCCAGTCCGGGGGAGCGATCGGGGAGCGATCGGGGAGCCATCAGGGAGCGATCAGGGGGCGATCAGGGGGCGATCAGGGAGCGATCAGGGGAGAGGATAGGCGAGAGTCGCGCCCCGATCACCGCGCGCGCGATCCGCAGCGAGTCGGCGAGCGGGCGGTAGTGGCTGGTGCAGCGGCCGTCCGCGAAGCCGAGGCGGACCGGGACGCCGACCACGACGAGCCCGGCGCGCGCGGCCCGCACCACGACGGCGCTCTCTGACTCGAAGCGCCCGGGGGGGAAGCCGACCCGCTCGTGGAGCCGCCGCGAGTAGAACCGGAACCCGGTCTGGACGTCGGGGAGCGGGGCCCCCGCCGCCTGCGAAATGGCCCACGAGGAGAGCCGGTTGCTGGTGCGCCGCACGGCGCTCATCTGGCCGAACAGCGCGTCGCGGGTGCCGAGCACCAGGTCGGCCCCGGCCTCCGCCGCCGCGAGCAGCTTCGGCACCTCCTCCGGGAGGTGCTGCCCGTCCGCGTCGATCGTGACCACCCCGTCGAGTCGCGGCGGGTCGGGCTCGCCGGACCGCGCGGGCCGAGCGGGCCGCGCGTCGAACAGCGCGGCGAACGCGGTCGCGAGCGCGCACCCCTTCCCGCGGTTCACCTCGTGGCGGACGACGACCGCGCCGGCCTCGCGGGCGCGGTCGCCCGTCCCGTCCCGCGAGCCGTCGTCGATCACGAGCAGGTCCGGCACGACGGCCAGGGTCCGGCGGACCACGTCGCCCACGCTCGCCGCGGCGTCGTAGGCGGGGATGACGGCCGCGATCCTCATGGCCGCTCCAGGGCCGCGGTCCTCACGTCAGCTCCGGGGCCGCAATCCTCACGGCCGGTCCAGCACGAGATAGGCCGCCGCCCCGCCGGCCCCGGCCGCGGAGGCGAGAATCCGGCGGGGCGCCGGCAGCGGCGGGCCGGAGTACGGGGCGACGCCCAGCGCCGGATCCGGCTCCCGGTACCCGGCGGGGCACGCGATCGGCGCCCCGCCGAGCGCGAGGACCGCCGCCGCGAGGTGGCCGCCGGCGTACTCGCCCGTGATCCCCTTGGGCGCGTGGACGGGGGGCAGCGGCGCGCCCGCCCAGGCCTCGCGCAGCGCCCGGGCCTCGACGCGGTCGCCCGCGACCGTGCCCGAAGCCCCGCTCACCACCCTGTCCACGGTCTGCCAGTCGCCACCGGCCATTGTCAGCGCGCCGACTATTGCACAGGCCAACCCTTCGCCCGCACCCCAGCCCGTGGACAGCGCGCCCGGGTCGAACCCTCGACCGTACCCCGCCACCCGGGCGAGCGGCCGCGCGCCGCGCGCCGCGGCGACCTCCTCGGCCTCGAGGAGGACGACGGTCGCGCCCTCGGCGGCGACGAAGCCGGTGCGGGCGGCGTCGAACGGGCGGGGCTCGTCCTCCCGGGACAGCGCATGGAACCGGTCGAGGACGGCGTGGAGCAGCGGCGACATCTCCTCGGCCGTGCCGGCGAACGCCCGGTCGGCGCGGCCCGTCGCGACCAGCTCCGCGGCCCGGGCCACCGCGAGCAGGGGACCCGCCTCGCGCTGCGTGAGCGTCACGTTCGGCCCGCGCGCCCCGAGCGCGATCGCGACCTGGGCCGACGGCGCATTCGCCACGCACTCGGTGAAGAGGAAGGGGGACGCGGCCTCCGGGCCCTCGAGCAGGATCTGGCGCAGCAGCTTCTCCGTGAAGCTGGTCGGGCCGTAGGCGCTCGCGAGGATGCAGGCGGTCGGCCCGGCCTCGGGCCCCGCGGGGGCGGCCGCGTCCGCGAGCGCGAGCCGGCCGGCGGCCACCGCGTAGCGGGAAGGCGGGCTCATCCGCCGCGCCGCCGCGGGCGGGACCAGGCTCGCGAGCGCCGCGGGGTCGACCAGCGCGGCGCGACGGGCCGAACGCGGATGGTGATAGCCGGGCGGCCGCTCGACCTCGCGCAGCACGGGGCGGCCGCCGGCGAGCAGCGCCGCGAAGGCCTCCCGGCCGACGCCGAACGAGCCGACGACGCCGAGGCCGGTGACCACGACCGGCCGGCGGGCGAGGGGCGCGCGGGTCAGCGGCGGGCGCATCAGCGGGCCCGCGGGACGGGGGCGAAGACCGCCGCCGCGTTGGAGCCGCCGAACGCGAGGCTGGTCGAGACGGCCACCCCCGGCGGCAGCGGCGCCGGCTCGTGGAGCACGAGCCGCACCGGGGCACCCGGGTCGACCGCCCCGCCGCCCGGCGTCGGGTGGACCACGCCGTGCGCGAGGCAGAGCACCGTCGCCAGCGCCTCGATCGCCCCCGCCGACCCGAGCAGGTGCCCGGTGACGCCTTTCGTGGCGGTGACCGCGATCGCCCCGGCGCGGTCGCCGAAGACCCGCACCATCGCCGCCCACTCGGCGGCGTCGTTGAGCGGCGTGCCGGTGCCGTGCGCGTTGAGGAAGCCGACCTCGTCCGGCCCGACGCCGGCGTCACCGAGGGCCGCCTCGATCGCCCGGGCCGGCCCCTCGCCGGTCGCGTCCGGCGCGGTCATGTGGCCGGCGTCGCAGGACGCGCCGCAACCCGCCAGCACGGCGAGCGCGGTCGCGCCCCGCGCGCGGGCGTGGTCCTCGTCCTCGACGACGAGGATCGCGCTCCCCTCGCCGATCGACAGCCCCTCGCGGTCGGCCCGGAAGGGGCGGCAGGGGTTCGGGTCCACCGAGCGGAGGGCGTTGAAGCCGGCGTGGGTCAGCCGGCAGAAGGAGTCGGCGCCGCCGACGAGGGCCACGTCGATCTCGCCCGCGCGGATCGCATCGAGCGCCGCGCCGAGCGCGAGCGTGCCGGAGGCGCAGGCCGACGAGATCGTCTCGACGCGTCCCCGTACCGCGGCCCGGCGCGCCACCGCCTCGGCGGGCGCGCTGCAGGGCTGCCCGGGGAGCAGGCCGATCCGGACCGGGACCCGCCGCGGCCCGATCAGCGCCTCGAAGAACTGCTCGGACTCCCAGAACCCGCCGGTGGAGCTGCCGAAGAACACCCCCGCGCGGTGCGGGTCGCAGGCGAGCGGCCGGCAGCCCGCGCCGCCGCCGCCGCCGCCCAACAGCCCGGCCTGGCGCAGCGCCTCGTCGGCGGCCGCGATCGCGAACAGGTCGGTCAGCGTCGCGTGCCGGGTGTCGGACGGGGGGCCGTGTCGCGCCTCGGCCAGCCGTGCGGCGAGGTGCACGGGAGGGGGCGGAACCTCGGCGGCGACCCGGGTGCGGTGGGCCGACGGGTCGAAGCGCCGGATCGGGCCGATCGCCGTGCGGCCGTCGCGCAGCCCCGCCCACAGCGGGGCGGTGCCCCACCCGTGACCGGACACGGCCCCGAGGCCGGTGACGACGGCGCGACCGTAAGACATGCGGACGTCGAGGGTATAACGCAAACGCCGCACGATCATCCAAGCCGGCCGGGGCGCGCACGGGCGGCCGGAAGGCGCGGTCCTAGAATGGCCGGATGCGCGACCCGATCTGCGAGGCCTTCGACGCTCACCGCCGGCGCCGGCCCGAGGTCGTGCTCGTGCACTCCGCCGCCCGCAGCGCGACCTCGGCCGACGTGGACGCCCTCGCCGGGTGGCTGGGCGCGCGGCTCGAGGACGCGCGGCTCGCGCAGGGCGCGGTCGTGGGGTTCGCGGCGCCGGACGGCCCGGGATTCCTGGCCGGGCTGCTCGCGACCCGGCGCGCGGGGCTGGTCGCGGCGCTGCTCGACGCGTGGTCGCCCGCCGCGGAGCGGCGCCGCGTCGCGGACGCGCTCGGGGCCGCGGCGCTGCTCGAACTGCGCACGGGCTGGCCCGCGTCCGAGGAGGACGCGTCGCTGACCCCGCTCGCCGGCCGCACGACGCACCCGGACGCCGCGGTGGTGAAGCTGACCTCGGGCTCGACCGGCGCGCCGCGCGGCGTGCTCACGCCGGCGTCCGCCCTCGCCGCGGACGACGACCAGCTCTTCGCGTCGATGGGGCTGACGCCGCGCGACCGGCTGCTCTCCGCGGTGCCGCTCGCCCACTCGTACGGGCTTTCCTCGCTCGCGCTCCCCGCGCTGCGCCGCGGGGTGCCGCTGATCCTGCCCGAGGCCGGCCCGCCCTTCGCGCCGCTCGAGGCGGCCGCGCGCTTCGGCGCGACCTTCCTGCCGACGACGCCCGCGTGGCTGCACGCGCTGCTGAAGGTCGAGTCGCCCCCGCGCTGGCCGGACGCGCTGCGGCTGACGATCTCCGCGGGCGCCCCGCTCGGCGGCGAGACGGCGGCGCGCTTCCGCGCGGCGTTCGGCCGCGCGGTGCACACGTTCTACGGGTCGTCCGAGTGCGGCGGCATCTGCTACGACCGCGAGGGGGACGCCGCGGAGCAGGGGACCGTGGGCGACCCCGTCGAGGGCGTCTCGGTCACCCTCGCCGCGCTGGACGAAGCCTCCGGTGGCGCGGGCGACGGCGACGGCGATGCCGCGGGCGGCGCGGAGGGCGGCGCGGGCATCGTCACGGGCGTCGTCACGGTGCGCTCGCCCGCGGTCGCGATGAGTTACGTGCCGGAGCCGGACCCGCGGCTCGCCGGCGGCGTGTTCACCGCGGGGGACGTCGCGACCTGGCGCGGCGGCCGGCTCGCGCTCGTCGGCCGCGTGGACGACCTGCTCAACGTGCACGGCAAGAAGGTGATGCCGCGCGAGGTCGAGCGCGTCCTCGCGGAACTGCCCGGCGTGGACGACGTGGTGGTCGTGGGCGTGCCGCGCCCGGAGACCGGCGGCCACGTCGTGCGCGCGGTGATCGCCTGCGCGGCCGGCCGCGTCACGGTGGACGCGGTCCTCACCCACGCGCGCGCGCGGCTGACCCGGCACAAGGTCCCGCGCAGCGTGGTGCTCGTCCGCGAGATCCCGCGCACGCCGCGCGGAAAGATCGACCGGTCGGCGCTGCTCGCGCCGTCGCCGCCGGGCGCGGACCCGGCGTGAGCGCGCGCCTTCCGGCGCGGCGCTGGCGGCCGGCGCCGCTGCTGCTCGCGAGCGCGGGCCTGCACGCGGCGGGCCTCGCCGGCCTCGCGCTCGCGCCCGGCGCGTGGCCGGGCGTCGTCGCCGCACTCGTGGCGAACCACGCGCTCGTCGCGGCCGGCGGTCTCCTGCCGCGCTCGCGCCTGCTCGGCCCGAACGTCACGCGGCTGCCGGCGGCCGCGGCGGCGCGACGCGAGGTCGCGCTGACGTTCGACGACGGACCCGACCCCGACATCACGCCGCGCGTGCTCGACCTGCTCGACGGGGCGGGCGCGTGCGCGTCGTTCTTCTGCATCGGCGCGCGCGCCGAGCGGCACCCGGGCCTCGTGCGCGAGATCGCGGCGCGCGGCCACCGGCTCGAGAACCACTCGTACCGGCACAGCCACGCGTTCTGGTTCCTGCCGTGGCGCGCCCTGCTCGACGAGATCGCGCGCACGCAGCGCGTCCTGCACGAGATGGGGGGCGCCGCGCCGCGCTATTTCCGCGCCCCCGCGGGGCTGCGCAGCCCGCTGCTCGAGCCCGCGCTCGCGCGCGAGGGGCTGTCGCTCGCCAGCTGGACCCGCCGCGGCTTCGACACGGTCCGCCGCGACCCGCGGGCCGTCGCGGCGCGGCTCACGAAGGGGCTGGCGGCGGGGGACGTCCTGCTGCTGCACGACGGGCGGGGTCACGTGGGGAGCGGGGACGTCGTGCTCGGCGCGCTGCCGCTCGTCCTGGCGCGGCTGTCCGCCGACGGGCTGCGCGGCGTGCCGCTCGCGGATTGATGCGCGAAGCGGTCAGTCGGCGAACTGCAGCGGCCCGTCGTCGCGGGTCAGGCCGCCGGCGACCGCGATCTCGAGCAGCGGCTCGAGGTCGCCGTGCAGCCGGACCAGCGTCAGCTCCTCGCCGTCGAGCGCCGCGACCATCAGGCCGCGCAGCTTGCCGCCCTTCTCGCGCACGAGCACCTGCGCGTTCTCGGTCTTCGACCGCATCCGCACGATCGGCTCCCAGCCGTCGCCCGCGAACGAGGGCAGCAGCAGGCCGATGTTCGCGGGCGCGTGCGTCACGCGGAACACGCCGACGTCCACCGACGAGATCGCCTTCATCGCGGCCGCGGCCAGCTCCGCGTCCGGGTCGTCCTCGGCGCTCGCGAACTGGCGGCCGAGCGCCATCAGCACCGGGCCGACGTGGAGCGATTCCTCGGCGGCGAGTTCGACGCCGTTTCGCCGCAGCGCGCGCACCTCGTCGGAGAAGTCGCCGTTCGAGACGACGAGGCCGCAGCCGGTCGTCAGCGCGAGCAGCGCGAGCAGCACGAGCACCACGAGCAGCGAGCCCAGCGCCGGCGCGCGCATCACTTCGTCCCCTTGGGGCCCTTGGGGCCCTTCGTGTCGGCGGTCTCGTCACCCTTCGCGCCGTCCGCGTCGTCCAGCTTGTCGAGGCCGGGCACGTTGAGGCTGCCGTCGAGGGCGCCGAGCTGCGAGAGGTCGAACGGCCCCGCGATGTTCGCGAACACGAGCTGCCGGCCGGTGCCGTCCTCGTCCTGCTCCACCAGCATCACCGTCAGGCCGCCGAACTTGTCCCCCTGCGGCAGGCCGAGGACGCGGATCTTCTCGGTCTTGCTGCGCACCTTCGCGATCTCCTCCCAGCCCTTGCGGGTCAGGTCGGCCGCGATCGACTCGATCAGCTTGCCCGCCTCGGCGGCGCGGGCCGGATCGATCTCGGTCACGATCGCGCGGATCGAGTGCAGGCCGCCCAGCATCTGGCCGAGCTGCTTCGACTCGGGGTCGCCCTCCTTGACCATCGAGCCGGCGAGCGCGCGCAGGATGCGGCCGCTGACGTTGACCTCGACGACCTCGCCGTCCTCGCTCGCGAACTTCTCGAAAGCGGAGCCGTCCACGTACCCCGCGGGCGGCGGCGGGTCGCCGGGTGCGGGTGCCGCGTGGGCGGCGGGCGCCGCGGACGCGGCGGCGGCCAGGAACAGCGCGGGGAGCAGCAGCGCGGGACGCGCCAGGCGAAGGATGTCGACGCGGGGGCGGGTCATGGGGTGACTCCTCCGGTGAGGGGGCTGTCGAGGACCGGCACGCGACGCAGCGCGGGGCGCACGCCGCGGCCGACGGCCTCTCCGATCGCGGCCCGACCGGACGCCTGCAGGGCTTGGTCGGTCAGGCCGAACACGTAGCGGATCTCCTGTGCGGCCCGCGCGAGTTCCTCCTCGCTGGGCGGGGCCTCGGCGGGAGAGCGCAGGGCGTGCGGGGCGAGCAGCGCGAGGACGAGCGCCGCGGCGGCGAGGCCCGCGGCGGCCCAGGCGGGCGCCGCGCGCCGCCGCCGGATCGCGGTCCGCGCCGAGGCGGCCGGCGCGTCGACCGTGCGGGCGAACACCGCCGCGAGGTCCTCGTCCGGGAGCGCCGGGTCGTCGAGGCCGGCGAGGGCCGCGGCCAGTTCGTCGATCTCGTCGCGGAAGGCGCGGCACTCCGCGCAGCCGGCGAGGTGTGCGTCGAGCTGGGTGCGGCCGGCGGCGTCGATCTCGCCGTCCGCCGCGGCGTGCACCAGCCGGCGCGCCGCCGCGCACTCGAACGGGGACGTGGTGGTCGACGTGGGGGTCACGGCCGCACCCCCGCCGCCAGCAGCAGCACGCGGGCCCGCTCGCGGGCGCGGTGCAGGGCGGCCTTGAGCGTGCCGAGCGGCAGCCCGAGCAGCCCGGCGGCCTCCTCGTAGGACATCCCGTGAACGTCCCGCAGCAGGAGGACCGCGCGGTCGCGCGGCGCCAGCTGGGCCAGCACGCGCTCGAGCGCCCGGCCGGTCTCGCGCCGGTCGAAGGCGTGCGCCGGGCCGTCCGCCTCGCGGCCGGCGACGAGCGGGAGCACGGTCTCGGCGTCGGCCTGCGGGCGCGCCGAACGGAGGCGGAGGCGGTCGAAACAGAGGTTGTGGGCGGTCCTGAGCAGCCAGGCGCGGGCGGCCTCGTCGCCGGTGACGTCCGACCTGTGCTCCCACAGCCTCACGAGGGCCTCCTGGGCGACGTCGCGGGCCTCCTCGCGATCCCCGAGCAGCCGCGCCGCGTAGCCGAAAACGCGGTCCTTGGCGCCCTGGACCACCTTGCGATAGGCCTCAGCGTCCATCGTTCACGCCCCTGAAACGGACCACACGGCGAAAAGTTGCAGCAGGCCCCGAGTTCGCCGGCTTACCGCGGGTTAACGTTCGCTCATGACGACGACGACGAAGATCTCCCGTTATGTCCGGCTCGTGGGCCCGGCGGCGGCCCTGATCCTCGCGAGCGGTTCTCCCGGCGTGCTGGCCGAGCCGCAGGCTGCGGCCGCGCCGCAGGCCGGGTCCGCGAAGGCGGCCGGGCGGGCGTTCACGATCGAGGACCTCTACAAGGTAGAGGCCCCGGCCGGCATCGACCTCTCGCCGGACGGCAAGACGCTCGCGTACGCGCTCCAGTCGAAGAGCCTCCCCAAGGGCAAGGCGTACGAGGACCTGTACGTCGTCGCGACCACGGGCGGGGAGCCGCGGCGGCTGACGTTCACCGAGGACGCGAAGGAGACCTCGCCGGCCTGGTCCCCGGACGGCGCGACGCTCGCGTTCGTCGCCGACCGCGGCGGCGAGGACGGCCTCTGGCTGCTGCCGGCCGCCGGCGGCGAGGCGCGCAAGCTCGTCACGGTCGCGACCGGCATCTCGGGCCCGGTGTGGTCGCCCGACGGCCGGCTGATCGCGTTCGCGAGCGAGGTCTGGCCCCAGTGCGGCGCGGACGACGCCTGCAACAAGAAGCTCGACGACTGGCGCGCGAAGGGGCCGCTGAAGGCCCACGTCGCCGACGAGCTGTTGTACCGGCACTGGACGTCCTGGTCCGACGGCAAGGTGGCGCACGTGCTGGCGGTCGAGGTCGAGACCGGCAAGCTGCGCGACCTCACGCCGGGCGATCGCGACGCGCCGGTCTTCAGCCTGTCGGGCGGCGGCTACGCGTTCTCGCCGGACGGCAAGGAGCTGGCGTACACGCGGAACCCCGACCCGAAGGAGTCGCTGGCGTGGTCGACCAACAGCGACGTCTGGGTCGTGCCGGTGGACAAGGGCGCCGACGGGCGGCAGCTGCCCGCGCGCAACCTCACGGCCGCCAACAAGGCCTGGGACGGCGACCCGGTCTACTCGCCCGACGGCAAGTTCATCGCGTACCGCCGGCAGCTGCAGCCGGGCTACGAGTCCGACCGCTTCACGCTCTGCGTGCTCGACCGCGCGACCGGCGCGACGCGCGTGCTGACCGAGGCGTTCGACAACTGGGTGACCTCCGCGAAGTGGATGAAGGACTCGCGCGCGCTCGTCTTCGAGGCCGACGTCGAGGGGCAGACGCCGCTGTTCCGCGTGCCGGCGGACGGCTCGGCGGCCCCGGTCGAGCTGGTCCGCTTCGCGCAGATCGACGAGTACGAGCTGGCCGACGACGCGCCCGCCGCGTACGTCGCGCGGCGCGCGGTCGGCGCGCCGGTCGAGCTCTGGCGCGTCGAGCTGCTCGCGAAGATGCCGCCGCGCCGGCTCACCCGGCACAACGCCGACCTCGAGGCCGAGGTGGACATCCGGCCCGCGGAGTCGGTCTGGGTGCCGAGCGCGGGCGGCCGCAAGGTCCACGCGTTCGTCGTCAAGCCGCACGGCTTCGACCCCGCGAAGAAGTACCCCGTGATCCTCAACATCCACGGCGGCCCGCAGATGCAGTGGACCGACGCCTTCCGCGGGGACTGGCAGATCTACCCGGGCCAGGGCTACGTCGTCGTCTTCCCGAACCCGACCGGGTCGACGGGCTACGGCCAGGCCTTCACCGCCGCGATCTCGGGGGATTACACCGGCGCCGTGATGGAGGACATCCACAAGGTCGCCGACTGGGTCGAGCAGCAGCCGTGGGCCGACGGGAACCGCGTCGGCGCGATGGGCTGGTCATGGGGCGGCTTCGCCATGGACTGGCTGCTCGGCACGACCACGCGCTTCAAGGCGATCGCGTCGATGATGGGCATGTACGACGCGCGGACGTTCTACGGCGCGACCGAGGAGCTGTGGTACCCCGAGTGGGACTTCAAGGGGATGCCCTGGACCTCGCCGCTGTACGAGACGATGAACCCGGCGAAGAACGAGAAGAACTTCAAGACGCCGACGCTCGTGCTGACCGGCGAGCTGGACTACCGCGTCGCGTACACGCAGAGCCTGCAGCTGTTCACCGCGCTGCGCCGGCAGGGCGTGCCCGCGCGGCTGGTCGTGTTCCCGAAGGCGGGGCACTGGCCGAGCTGGTACGAGATGGCGCTGTACTACACGGCGCACCTCGAGTGGTTCCAGAAGCACCTCGGCGGCGGCGGCGCGCCCTGGACCAGCGACGACTTCGCCTACAACCGCGTGTTCGATCCGGAGACCGGCGAGCGCCGCAAGTAGGGGCGGCCCTTGGGCCGCCCTACCGCTCGTGGCGCTCCTGCTTCGATAAGCTGACGTCTGATTTCCGGAGGGCGGCCCAAGGGCCGCCCCTACACATCTGGGGGGGATCAGGCGGAGCGGCGGATCAGCGCCGAGCGGCGCGTCGTCCAGATCAGCGCCACCCACAGCGCGAGCACGACGACGCTCGCGATGACCGGCAGCGACGACGTGAACAGCAGCGCGTCGTACAGCCCGTGCGCGAACATCGCGAACGCGAGCCCGCCGCCGATCCACGCCGCGCGCCCGGCCCGCGAGCGGACGCGGAAGCTCGCGTGCCCCGCGGTCACGCCCCACGCGGACGCGAAGAGCGCGTGCGTCAAGGGCGAGGCCAGGCAGCGCGCGAGCGCCTGCCCCGGCTGGAGCAGGGGCAGGTAGAGCACGTTCTCGACCGTCGCGAACCCGATGCCGACGGCGCCCGCGTACACGATGCCGTCCACGGGCTCGTCGAAGCAGCGCCAGCGGAACGCGATCGCGCCGGCGGCGAGGAACTTCGCGGCCTCCTCGATCGGGCCGACCATCAGCAGGCAGTACAGCGCGGCGGCGGCGGGGTCCTCGGGCGCGGACGACGGCCCGCCGAGCGCCTCGGCCAGGCGGTAGAGCGCGAGCGCGAGGGCGACGGCCGGCGCGCCGAGCAGAAAGGCCACGAGCACGCGGCGGCGCGGCTCCGGGCGCAGCGCGTCCTTGAGCCAGAAGTAGTGCAGCCAGAGCAGGGACGACCCCGCCAGCAGCACCAGCGCCCGGAATCCGAACGGGCTCAACGCCCCTCCCGGGGGACCCCGACCCCCTCGGCTAATCTAGGCCCGATCGACGTATAGTCGGCCGAAGCCACGCACCACGGAGGATCGCCCGATGCGCCCCCGCGTGATCGTCGTCCTGCTGCTGCTCGGGTTGTGCGCGCTGCACACGGCCGCCGGCCAGAGCATCGCCGACATCAATTCGCCGACGTTTGCCGGCGTTCGAGGCCTGTCCATCCCGCCGACGCCGCGCACGGACGCCGGCAAGCTGATCGACGCCGGGACCCTCGAGACCGTCGGCTTCGCCTACCTCACCCTCAACCTCGCCGGCGAGGTGAAAGGGGAAGGCAAGGGCGAGGTGGGCGCGATCCTGGTCCCGGACCTCCCGCCCTACGACACAGCGTTCCAGCAGCTCGGCCTGGTGCCGATCTCGCTCGAGATCTCGGCCGCGGTCACCGGCGCGTCCCCCTACCTGATGGCCAAGCAGAAGAAGGTCGAGGTCGGCTTCCCGCGCTATCGCGTGCTGTTCTACAACACGTCCCAGACCACGGTGACGGTCGCGTTCTTCGCGCACAAGACGGTGAACTGACCCGGCGCGAGGCTGTGAACCGGACAGACCGTCAGGGCGACGGGCGCAGGCTGCGGACGGCGGCGTCGAGCGCGGCGTCCAGCTGTGGGTCGGCGCCGTTCGCGTAGTGCAGCGCGTCGTCCACGTTGATGTCGGGCGCGACCCCGCGTCCCTCGAGGCGCTGACCATCCACCCGCGTGTCGGCGACCGCGAGCAGCAGCAGCGAGCCGTCCGACAGCGGAAAGGGCCGGCCGGCGAGCACGGCGCCCATGGTCCGCGTACCGACGATCGTGCCCAGGCGGTGGCGCTGTATGGCGTAGGCCACGATCTCCTTGCCGCTTCGGGTCCCGCCGTTGACGAGCAGGACCAGCGGCCGGCGCCAGTGCGGGTCGCGGCTCACGGCGACCGCTCCTTCCCGGGGGATATGCTCCAGGACCGGCACGCGCGTGTTGAAGATGTTGATGAACTCCGGGTTGCAGCCGCCCCACCCGTCACGAAAGTCGATCACCAGCGCCTCCGCGTCCTGGAGCCGCCCCAGTATCGCGAGCTGGAGCAGGTCGGCGTAGTCCTCGCCGGCGCACGAGAACATCGGCACGTACCCGACGTCGTGCCCGCGGTGACGAAACACGCGCGTGCCCTTCTCCTGGGCCTCGAGCCACTCGTCCCGCGGCTCGACCGCTCGCGGAGTGAGGGTGATCTCGAGCCGTGGCGCGCCCGCGCGGCGCTGGATGCTCAGCCGCACGGGACGCCCGGATCGACCCTCGAACGACCGCACCGGCTCGAAGGGCCTTCCGTCCGCCGACAGGACTCGGTCGCCGCGTCGCAGGCCGGCCGCGGCCGCGGGACCGCCGGCGAACACGACCCGCACGAAACCCTCCGGGGACGCGTCGAAGCCGGCGCTCTCCCAAGCTGTCCCGTTGAGTTCGAGGGCCTGCGCGAAGATCGAGCGCAGCGCGTAGAAGCCTGGATCACGCCGCGTGTAGTACGCGGTGTGGGAGGCGCCGAGGTCTGCCAGGGAGCGCCGCGTCGCCGCGACGAAGGCGTCCTCGTCGGCCGTCCCGCGGGCGTAGCCCACGTGGGCCGCCGCCCACGCGTCCGCGCGTGCGGCGTCGAAGAACTCGTCGCGCACGAGCTTCACGATCTCCGCGGCCCGCGCGCCGAAATCCGGCGTTGCCGCAGGCTGGCCGAAGGCGGGTGGGACGAAGGCGAGGACGAGGAGGCCGGGAAGAGAGCGGCGCATGGCGTGAGTATGTGACCGGGGCGGCCGTCCCGAACCGCGCCGTGCCGTCGTCAGCGCAGGGGGTCGCGCCAGCGCAGCCCGGGGAACCGGGCGAAGCCGCGGTCGAGCGTGACCAGTTCGGCGCCCCGCTCGATCGCGAGCGCCGCGAGGTGTGCGTCCGGGACGAGGTTCCCGCGGGCGTCGGCCTCGCGGCAGAGGCGGGCGAAGATGTCCCAGTGCCGCGGGCCGGGCGCGACCAGCACCGCGCGGTCGTGCGCCCGCAGTCGGCCGGCGAACTCCAGCGCCGCCGCGAGTGGCGCCGCCGGCGTGAAGATCCGCGGGTGCGTGACGACCCGCAGGAAGCCGCAGAGGACGGCGTCGGCCAGCCCCGCGACCGCCTCGGACCGGAGGGCGGCGTCGAGAAAGGCGCGCAGCGCCGGGTGGTCCGGCGCATCCTCGCGGAACGCGCCGACCAGGACGTTAGCGTCGGCGATCCACATCGTCCCGGTCGTCCAGCACGTCCCGCAGCGCGGCGTTGCTGCGGATGTCGACGCCCGGCAGCAGCCCGTTCCCGCGGAACGTCGGGAGCGGCTCGTGCACCTGCACGCCGCGACGGCGGTGCCGGTCCACCGCCTGGACCAGCGCGTCCGCGAGAACCTCGGTCACGGTTCGGCGTGTGTCCGCGGCGAGCCGCTTCACGTCCTCGTAGAGCGCGTCGGGAAGAATCACGGTGGTCCTCATGCACACGAGCATACGCTGGTGTATGTCGATATGGAGCATGCCGGGGACGCGTGTACCCACCACGGATGGTTCCGAGAGCCGCAACGCGGGAATCGCGGACGCGGCTAACGAGCGCAAAAACACTGATATGGCAGGCTTTCCGGCGGTGCCGCGCGGTTGACGCTCCCGGGGTCGGTTGATAGCATCCCCCGTTCCGTAGGTTAGCCAGCCGGCCGACGCCTCGCCGGCGTCATCGATCACCAGATCAGGGGCGCTCCCCGCGAACGGCGGGGGATCGCCCCTCGTGCGGAGAGTCCGCGTGAAGAACGCGCGCCTGATCGCCGAGCGTTATGCGCAGGCCCTGTCTCAGGCCGTCCCCCAGGACGCCGACATGGCCCGGGTGCGGGACGACGTGGCGCAGTTGTCGCAGCTCGCAACGCAGTCCGCCGAACTGCGGACGGCCTTGCGCAACCCCGTCATCCCGCCCGGGCAGAAGGCCGCGGTGCTGAAGGCGATCGCCGGGCGGATCGGGGCGCTGGCCGAGACGTCGCGCTTCATCGACACCCTCGCGGCGCACGAGCGGCTGGACCTGCTGGACGAGATCGCCGACGCCGTGGCGCGGGTCGTGGACCGGCGCGCCGGCGTGGTCGAGGTCGAGGTCCGCTCCGCGGCCACGCTCGACGACGCGCTGCGCGCGCGGCTCGCGCCGGTCCTGGCGCGGCTCGCGAAGGCGAAGGTGCGCACCCGCGAGGTCGTGGACCCGTCGCTGATCGGCGGCATGGTCGTGCGGGTCGGCGGCACGGTGTACGACGGCTCCCTGGCGAGCCAGCTCGAGAAGATGAAGGCGAAGCTCGTCGGCGGCGGCATCAACTGATGTGTACGGGCGACCTCAACTGATGTGTAGGGGCGACCTCGGCGGAGCCGATGGTCGCCCCGCGCAAGGCGGCAATAGCGAACGACACGGGAGCTGACGCAATGGCGTTCAACATCAGCGAGATCACGGGCCTCCTCAAGCAGCAGATCGAGGGCTACCAGGAGAAGGTCGACGTCGCCGAGGTCGGCACGGTCGTCTCGGTCGGCGACGGCATCGCGCGCGTCTACGGCCTCGAGAAGGCGGCCTACCTCGAGCTGCTGCAGCTCCCGCACGACGTCTACGGCATCGCGCTGAATCTCGAGGAGGACGCGATCGGCGCCGTGCTGCTCGGCGACTTCGCGAAGATCCGCGAGGGGGACACCGTCCGCCGCACCCGCCGCATCGCGGAGGTCCCGGTCGGCCGCGCGATGCTGGGCCGCGTGCTCGACGCGCTGGGCCGTCCGCTCGACGGCCGCGGGCCGATCGAGGCCGAGGCCTCGAGCCCGATGGAGCGCATCGCCCCGGGCGTCGTGTTCCGCCAGTCGGTGAAGGAGCCGCTGCAGACCGGGATCAAGGCGATCGACGCGATGATCCCGATCGGCCGCGGCCAGCGCGAGCTGATCATCGGCGACCGCCAGACCGG
>JADHED010001186.1_pt1 | contig 23974 bp, 25 predicted proteins | sample 8952041 | NCBI WGS metagenome assembly JADHED01 (sample SAMN16124423, study PRJNA663239) | bioreactor sludge metagenome | isolation source: sludge (control) | place: India:Bengaluru | collected 2018-09-08
CGCTGGCGCACCCGACACGATTCGAACGTGTGACCTTTGCCTTCGGAGGGCAACGCTCTATCCAGCTGAGCTACGGGTGCGTCTTCAGCGGAGGCGTGTCTCTAGCCGAAAGGGCGCATTCCCGCAAACGTCCATGCGCGGCATTTCAGCCGGGCAATCCGCGGGCGGGTCTTCGGCGCTAGCTTCCGCTCCAACAAGAGATCGAAGGATCGGTACGGTCCAGGGGGAAGCTATGGGGGACTTCAAGCAGTTCGCCGCCGCAGGCGCGGCCGCGGTCGGCCTCGGCCTGGCCGCTTTCGGGATCGGCAGCCTGGCGAACGCCCAGGCCACCGACGAGGCGCCGCATCCCGGCAAGGCGGTCTACGACCAGACCTGCGCGGCCTGTCACAACGCCCCCGAGGCCGGCAGCCGGGCGGCGCCCGTCTCGGCCCTGCGCAAGATGAGCGCCCAGACGCTGACGGCAGCCCTGACCACCGGCGTGATGAAGCCGATCGGCGACGGCCTCGACCGGCGCCAGCTCCGCGACGTGGTCGCCTACCTGGCCGCGCCGGAAGGCCCCCAGGGCACCGCCTGGATCGATGACAACCGCTGCCCGGAAGGGCGACGCGAGGTCGACCTGACGGCGGCGCCGGCGCAGGTCGGGTTCGGCGTCGACACCGACAACAGTCGCCGGATGACCGCCGCCCAGGCCGGGCTGCCTGGCCAGGCCGCGGCGAACCTGGAAGTGGCGTGGTCGTTCGTCTTCCCCCGCACGTCGGGCCTGCGCGGCCAGGGCGTCGTGGTGGGCTCGACGCTGTTCTATCCGGCCGGCCAGTCCGGCTATGTCCTCGCGCTGGATACGCGCACAGGCTGCGTGAAGTGGGCCACTCCCGGCGGCGTCCGCGCGAGCCTCGCCTACGGCCGCCTCGGCAAGGATGGCCCCTGGGCGGTGGTCGGCGGCGATGGCGAGGGCAAGCTGATCGCGTTCGAGGCGGCCACGGGCAAGATCGCCTGGAAGGTCGACCCGCGCCACGACAAGACCGTCCCGCTGTCGGGCACCCCGATCTTCGCCGGCGACAGGATCGTCGTGCCGATCTCGGCGATCGACGTGGGCAACGCCATGCGTCCGACCTTCGAGTGCTGCAAGGCGCACGGGGCGGTGGCGCTGCTCGACGCCAGGGACGGCAAGGTCCTGTGGACCTGGCACACCATGGAAGACGCCAAGCCTCTGGGCCGCAAGAACAGCCAGGGGGTCGAGACCTTTGGCCCGTCGGGCGCGCCGATCTGGTCGAGCCCCTCGGTCGACCTGAAGCGCGGCGTGGTCTACGCGGCGACGGGGGAAAACACCTCGCCGCCAGCCACCGGCACCAGCGACGCCATGGTCGCCATCGACCTCAAGTCAGGCCGCGAGAAGTGGGTCTTCCAGGCGCTCGCCAACGACGTCTGGAACATGTCTTGCCCGGTCGGATCGCCGACCGCGGGGCGGCGGCCGCCTGGACCGAACTGCTTCTTCGCGGCCGAGGGCAGCGTGCTGCGTGATCACGACTTCGGCGGCGGGCCGGTCATCTGGCGCGGCAAGGGCGGCCGGACCCTCATCCTCGGCGGCCAGAAGTCCGGCGACGTCTGGGCCCTGGACCCGGCCAGTGGGAAGAAGGCCTGGCACGTGCAGTTCGGCGAAGGCACGCCGCTGGGTGGCGTCCACTGGGGCATCGCGGCCGACGAGACGCGGGTCTATGTCCCGATCGCCGACCCCAACGTGCCGCCGGAGAAGAACGCGGCGGGCCTCTATGCCATCGACGCCGCCACGGGGAAGGTCGCCTGGTCGTGGAAGGCCGCCCCGGACTGCGAAGGAGACGGCCGCAAGACCCGCGTGCCGAGCTGCGCCGGCAAGTTCGGCCTGTCGGCGCCGCCGCTGGTCGTCGACGGCGCGGTGATCGCGGGCGGCCTCGACGGGCGCCTCTACGTGTTCGAGGCGGCGAGCGGGAAGCTGCTGGCGACCTACGACACGGCGGTTCCGTTCCAGGGCGTGAACGGCCTGGCCGGCGCCGGCGGCTCGATCGACGCGGCCGGACCCTTCGCCGGCGACGGGATGGTGTTCGTCAGCTCGGGCTACGCCAGCTTCGGCCAGCAACCGGGCAACGTGCTGGTGGCGTATCGGCCCAGGAAGTGACGGCTCCCTCCCTGATCGGGGAGGGACAACGCCTAGGCCTGGCCGGTGACGCTGTCCCAGAAGCGCTTGGCCTTGCCGGTGAAGCCGGCCGACTTCGGGTGCTGGGCCTCGCCGCAGAGGCCGGCCAGTTCGCGCATCAGTTCCTTCTGACGCGCGGTCAGGCGGGTGGGCGTCTCGACGAACAGCTCGACCACCAGGTCGCCCCGCTCGCGGCCGCGCAGCGAGGGCATGCCGCGCCCCTTCACCCGGACCATCTTGCCGGTCTGGGCGCCCTCGGGCACCGAGACGGTGATCTTGCAGTTCCCGTCGCAGTTCTCGCCGCCCATCAGGCAGGGCGCCTCGATGTCACCGCCCAGGGCCGCGATGCACATCGGCACCGGGACGGTGCAGAGCAGGTCCAGGCCGTCGCGTTCGAACAGTTCGTGCGGCTTCACCGAGATGAAGATGTAGAGATCGCCGCGCGGCCCGCCGCGCAGGCCGGCGTCCCCCTCGCCAGCGAGGCGGATCCGGGCGCCGTCGTCCACGCCGGCCGGGATGCGGACGGCGAGGGTCTTCTGCTTGCGGATGTGGCCCTGGCCCCGGCAGTCGCTGCAGGGGTCCATCACCATCTGGCCCGAGCCGCCGCAACGGGGGCAGGCGCGCTCGATGGAGAAGAAGCCCTGGCTGGCCCGCACCCGGCCCGCGCCGTGGCAGGTGGTGCAGGTGGTCGGGCTGGTGCCGGGCTTGGCGCCGGAGCCGTCGCAGGTCTCGCAGGTCAGGGTGACCGGCACGTCGATCTCGACCTCGGCGCCGGCGTAGGCCTGCTCGAGGGTGATCTCCAGGTCGTAGCGAAGGTCCGAGCCGCGCGCCGGGCCGCTGCGCTGTTGGCGGCCGCGGCCGCCGAACATGTCGCCGAAGACGTCGCCGAACACCTCGTTGAAGATGTCGTGGACGTCGTGGAACTGAGCCCCGCCGCCGCCGCCCTGGCCGTTCACCCCGGCGTGGCCGAAGCGGTCATAGGCCGCGCGCTTCTGGGGATCGGAGAGGACCGAGTAAGCCTCGTTGATCTCCTTGAACCGGGAAGCCGCATCCTCGCAGCCGCCGTTCCGGTCAGGGTGGTGCTGCATGGCCATCTTGCGGAACGCCGCCTTCAGGCCGGCGTCGTCGCAGCCACGCTCCACGCCCAGGATCTCGTAATAGTCCCGCATGAGACGTCAGACGCTCGGAATTCGTTGTGAAAGGAAGTGGGTAGACCCCCGCCCGCCTGCAAGGCTGTAGCCCGGGAGGGCGGGGGTCAATGCCTTGATCGTGAGGGCGTGGATTTCACGCCCGCGTCGCGAAGGCGGCGGCGACGTCCCCATGGCCCGGTGATCGCATTTCAGGGCGGTCCGGGCCATGGGGCGCGTTGTCACGAGGACTTCTTGCCGTCGCCGTCGACTTCCTCGAATTCGGCGTCCACGACGTCGTCCGAGGCGCCCGGCTGCTCGCCGTCGGCGCTGCCGCCGGCGTCCTGCTGGGCCTTGTACATCGCCTCGCCCAGCTTCATCGAAGCCTGGATGAGGGTCTGGGTCTTGGCCGAGATGGTCTCGGCGTCGCCCGACTCCAGCGAGCCCTTCAGGTCGTCGAGCGCCGTCTGGATGGCCGTGCGCTCAGCCTCGCCCACCTTGTCGCCGTGTTCGGCCAGGGCCTTCTCGGTCGAGTGGATGACCGCGTCGGCCTGGTTCTTGGCCTCGACGGCAGCCTTGCGCTTCTCGTCGTCCGCCTTGTGGGACTCGGCGTCCTTGACCATGGCCTCGATGTCCGCGTCCGAGAGGCCGCCGTTGGCCTGGATGCGGATCGACTGCTCCTTGGCCGTAGCCTTGTCGCGGGCGGTGACGTGCACGATGCCGTTGGCGTCGATGTCGAAGGTCACCTCGACCTGCGGCACGCCGCGCGGCGCCGGCGGGATGCCGACCAGGTCGAACTGGCCCAGCATCTTGTTGTCGTGCGCCATCGGGCGTTCGCCCTGGAAGACCCGGATCGTCACGGCCGACTGGTTGTCGTCCGCGGTCGAGAAGGTCTGGCTGCGCTTGGTCGGGATGGTGGTGTTGCGCTCGATCAGCGGGGTGAACACGCCGCCCAGGGTCTCGATGCCCAGGGTCAGCGGGGTCACGTCCAGCAGCAGCACGTCCTTGACGTCGCCGGCCAGCACGCCCGCCTGCACGGCGGCGCCCAGGGCCACGACTTCGTCCGGGTTCACGCCCTTGTGGGGCTCGCGACCGAAGAACTCCTTCACCGTCTCCACGACCTTGGGCATGCGGGTCATGCCGCCGACCAGGATCACTTCGTCGATGTCGGTCTTCTTGAGGCCGGCGTCCTTCAGGGCGCTCTCGCAGGGGCCGATCGTCTTGGCGATCAGGTCCTCGACGAGAGCTTCCAGCTTGGCGCGCGACAGCTTGATGTTGAGGTGCAGCGGGCCCGAGGCGTTCATCGAGATGAAGGGAAGGTTCACCTCGTACTGGGTGACGCTGGAGAGCTCCTTCTTGGCCTTCTCGGCCTCTTCCTTCAGGCGCTGCAGGGCCAGCTTGTCCTTCCGCAGGTCGACGCCCTGCTCCTTCTTGAACTCGTCGGCCAGGTAGTCGACGAGGCGAAGGTCGAAGTCCTCACCGCCGAGGAAGGTGTCGCCGTTGGTCGACTTCACCTCGAACACGCCGTCGCCGATCTCCAGGATCGAGACGTCGAAGGTGCCGCCGCCGAGGTCGTACACGGCGATCTTCTTGCCTTCGTTCTTCTCGAGGCCATAGGCCAGAGCGGCCGCGGTCGGCTCGTTGATGATCCGCAGGACTTCCAGGCCCGCGATCTTGCCCGCGTCCTTGGTCGCCTGGCGCTGGGCGTCGTTGAAGTAGGCCGGGACGGTGATGACCGCCTTCTCGACCTTCTCGCCGAGATGCTGCTCGGCGGCTTCCTTCATCTTCTGCAGGATGAAGGCCGACACCTGCTGCGGGGAATAGTCCTTGCCGTGGGCCTTCACCCACGCGTCGCCGGTCGGGCCCTTGACGATCTCGTAGGGCACCATGCCCTTGTCCTTCTCGACCATCGGGTCGGAGAACTGACGGCCGATCAGCCGCTTGATCGCGAAGAGGGTGTTGGCGGGGTTGGTGACCGCCTGGCGCTTCGCCGGCTGGCCCACGAGGCGCTCGCCGTCGTCCATGAAGGCCACCACCGAGGGGGTGGTCCGCGCGCCTTCGGCGTTCTCGATCACTTTCGGCGTCTTGCCGTCCATGATGGCCACGCACGAGTTGGTCGTGCCGAGGTCGATGCCGATGATCTTGCTCATAGCCTAGGTCTGCTCGCTCCTTTGTGGCGGACGCCGCGGATGGGCCTTCTAATGAAGCACCCGGGAAAATGCGACGCCCCCGGTTCGATGAACTCCCCGCCGGATGTCGCTTTTCGTTCGCGGCGCCCGGCGTTCGAGTGCCGATATGGGGAAAATCGGGGGCCCTGCAAGGGCAAAGCCCCCAAAGGTGGCAGGGTCATTGGTCATGCCCGCCACCACAGGCGACGCACCTCTGCGTAAAGCGCGGGCGGGTGCGGCGTCTCGCCGCCCCGCGAGGCGAGGAAGGCGTGCTCCACGACCATGGCCTGCTGCTCGATGTTCATGGCGCCAAATCCCCGATCGCCGTCGAGGTCGTACGCATAGGACGCCGCCCCATCGCCTGCCTTGATCTTGGCCAACAGCAGACGCACCCCGTTCTGCGCCTGCCAGACGTGGGTCAGCTCGTGCACGAACACCGCCTGGGTCCGCAGCGGGACCTCCGGCGCGGCGAAGTCGGCGGGCAGGGCGGCGGCGGGCCAGACGATCAGGCCGGGCCCGGCCACGAAGGCGCGCCGCCAGAAGGGCAGGGCCAGGATCCGCACCCGGCTCGCCTCGAGGCCGGCGCCGAACACCTCGGCCGCGAGCGCCCGCTCGCCGGGCGTCAGGCGGCGCAGCGACAGCGGCTTGGCGGCGGAATGGGTCATGAGCGGTTGACGCGGAGGGGAGCGACGGGTTCCGCTCCCACCTTCGCCCCGAGACTCGCAGGAGGAAAGCGCCATGGTCACCCTCACCCGCCCAGACGGAACCCGCCCCGGCGACCTCAATCTCTCCCGGCGCGGACTGACGCTGGCGATCACCGGCGGCTACGCGGTGGCCGCATGGTCGGCAAGCGCCGAGCCGATCAAGACGGACGAGGCGGGCCTGATCACCGGCATGGCGCAGATCAAGGCGCCCGACCGGGAGATCCCGGCCTATGTCGCGCGGCCGTCGAAGGCCGGGAAGCATCCCTGCGTCGTTCTGGTCTCCGAGATCTTCGGCCTGCACGAATACATCCGCGACACCGCCCGCCGTCTCGCCAAGGCCGGCTATGTGGCGATCGCGCCGGACTATTTCGCCCGCGCGGGCGACCCCTCGGCGACCGAGGACCGCGCCCAGATCATGAAGATCGTCGCCACCGCCACCGACGCCCAGGTGATGGGCGACACCCAGGCGGCGCTGACCTGGCTGAAGGCCCAGCCCTTCGCCGACGCCAGGAAGGTGGCGATCACCGGCTACTGCTGGGGCGGGGCGGTGGTCTGGGAGGCGATCGCGCGCCTATCCGGCCTGCGCTGCGGCGTCGCCTGGTACGGCCGCCTTTCCAGCGGCATGGCCGCCGACCCCGACAACAAGAACCCGCTGGACCTCGTGGCCGAGCTCAAGGCCCCGGTGCTGGGACTCTACGCCGAGAAGGACCAGGGCATTCCGCTGACGGACGTCGAAAAGATGCGCGCCGCCCTGGCCGCGGCCGGCAAGACCGCCAGCCACATCGAGGTCTACCCGGGCGCCCAGCACGGCTTCCATGCGGACTACCGGCCCTCGTTCAACCAGGCTGCGGCCGAGGACGGATGGAGGAAGATGCTGGCCTTCTTCCGGCAGCACGGGGTCTAGGCGCGGCCCGTCCTACCGCGCGCGTCGCAGGAGCCGCGCGGCCTCCGTGCGGCCCGCCTCTGTCAGCTCGCCCGTCCACCCGGCCGCGGCCGGGTGGAGAACCAGCACCGCCCCGGCGAAGCGGAAGGTCAGGTCGTCGCCGTTGCGCTCGACTGAGTCCAGGAAGCCGGACGCGTTGAGCGCGCCCGGACGCCGAAGGTCACGCCAGGCGCCCTCGACACCGCCGCCGCGGTCGACGAGCTCAAAGGCGAACAGGTCGTGGCCGCCGGCCGCCAGCGTCCAGCCGCCCTCCAGAGGACCCTGGTAGGCCTGGGCCGAGGCGGCCGAGGCGCGCAGGCGCCCGTCATAGGCGAGGTCGGCGCCGGTCGGGGGGCCATCGGGCGTTCGCGCCGACTCGTGGATGAACACCGGCCGTCCATGGCTAGGACGTGGCTCCTCCGGCGGCGGTGCGGGCGGCGCCTCGGCGGGCGCGCGCAGCAGGGCGTCGATGGCGTCGGGCGCGGGCTCCTGCGCCCCGGCCGCACCGGCGGCGAGGGCGGCCAGGAGGGCCAGGGTCCCGACGCGGCGGCTCACGCGGCGTCCCGGGCGGCGATGGCGTCGGCCACCGCGATCAGCCGCCGCGCCTGTTCCAGGTGCAGCCGCTCGACCATCCGGCCCTCCACCTTCAGCACGCCGCGCCCCGCGTTCTCGGGCTGGTCGAAGGCGGCGACCACCGTCCGGGCCCAGGCGACCGCCCCCGCCTCGGGCGAGAAGGCGGCGTTGGCCGCCTCCACCTGGCTCGGGTGGATGAGGGTCTTGCCGTCGAAGCCGAGGGCGGCGCCCTGGGCGCACTGGCGGGCGAGGCCCTCGGCGTCGGCGATGTCGTTGTAGACCCCGTCCAGGATCGACAGCCCATGGGCGCGCGCCGCCATCAGGCTGAGCGACAGCGGGGTGGCCAGGGCTGCACGCTCGGCGTCCAGGACGCAGCGCATCTCCTTGGCGAGGTCGTTGGAGCCGATCACCCAGGTCGTGACGCCGGCCGCCACCGAGGCCGCGCCCAGGGCCTCCAGCCGGAACATGGCGGCGCAGGTCTCGATCATCGCCCACAGCGGCGTCTCGGCCGGCAGGCGCGCACGGGCGGCGGCGATATCTTCGGGCCGGGAGACCTTGGGGATCAGCACCGCGTCCGGCCGGACCCCGGCGGCCGCCAGGAGGTCGGCCTCGCCCCAGGGGGTGTCCAGCCCGTTCACGCGGATCACCAGCTCGCGCGGGCCGAAGCCGCCGGCGGCCGCGGCCGCCACCGCCCCGGCGCGCGCCTCGTCCTTGGCGTCGGGCGCGACGGCGTCCTCCAGGTCGAGGATCACCACATCGCAGGCGAGGGCGCGGGCCTTGTCCACGGCGCGCGCGTTGGAGGCGGGAAGGTAGAGGGCGCTGCGACGGGGGCGGGCGTTCGTCATCGCGGGTTCGGCTCCTTCTCGACTTGGCTGCCATCTCGACTTGGCTGCCATCTCGCCTTGGCTGTACGTCCGTCTTAGCGTTTAGGATGGGGGCATGGCCACACGCCCGATCCGCTACGACCCCGCCGCCCGGAACGTGCTGGGCGAGGAGTTGGTCCCCTGTTCCCTGGACCCGGTCACCGGCTTCTTCCGCAACGGCTGCTGCGAGACCGGCCCGCACGACGTGGGGATGCACACGGTGTGCGCCGTGATGACGGCCGAGTTCCTGGAGTTCTCCCGCCGGGTCGGCAACGACCTGTCGACGCCGCGGCCAGACCTGGGATTCGCGGGCCTGAAGCCGGGCGACCGCTGGTGCCTCTGCGCGCCGCGCTGGAAGGAGGCGCTGGATGCCGGCGCCGCGCCCCAGGTGGTGCTGGAGAGCACCCACGAGGAGACCCTGGCGATCGTGCCGCTGGGCATCCTCAAGGACTACGCCGTCCAGGGCTAGAGCGGGTACTCCGCCTCCAGGCGATAGTGCGAGCCTTCGCCGCCCAGGGTGCTGGAGTAGAGGCCGAAGCGGTCCACCTCGATCGGCGGCGAGCGGAGCAGGTTGTTGGCCTGGACCCAGGCGCCGACCTCGGCCGGGTCCGGGCGGCGCAGATAGGCGAGGGTGACGTGCGGCCGGTAGCGCCGCTTCTCGGGCTTCAGCCCCGCGCGGCGGGCCGCCGTCTCGCAGGCCTCGGCCAGCCGGCGCAGCTCGGCGTTCTCGGCCACGCCCGCCCAGACCGCATTGACGTCGGCGCCTTCGCCGAAGGCGCCGGCGCCCTCCAGCACGATCTCGAACGGCCGGCCCCGCACCTCCATCAGCGCCGAATCGAGGTCGCGGGCCACGTCCTCCCGCACCTCTCCGAAGAAGCGGAGGGTTACGTGCAAGGCCTCGAGCGGCCGCCAGCGGGCGCCTTCGATCCCCGTCTGGCGGGTCATCAGGCCGCGCCCGATCTCGGGCGGTACGGCGAGGGCGGCGAACAGGCGGATCATGCCTCCAGAATAGCCTGACCCGGACGTGATCGGGCAGCCCTTGCCACTCGCCTCGCGGACCCCGATATTTCAGGTGCGTCCGATCCGGGACGCGCAGACCAAGGGCTTAGCTCAAATGAGCGACTTCAACCGCGGCTACGCGCGCACGGTCCCCGCGGACCGCGCCGACATGTCGGTGGACGCGGGCCTCCGCAGCTTCATGCTGGGCATCTACAACAAGGTGGCGCTGGGCCTGGTCCTGTCGGCCGCCCTCGCGTACCTGACCGGCCAGTTCCCGCCCGTTCGCGACCTGCTCTATGTCCAGACCGCACGCGGCTGGGGCATGACGATGCTGGGCATGATCGTCGCCTTCGCTCCGCTGGGCGTGATCCTCTTCGGCATGTTCGCCCTGCGCAACGCCACCCCGCGCAGCTCGGGCATCTACTACTGGACGATCGTGGCGCTGATCGGCGCCGGCCTTGGCGGCCTGACCCTCGTCTATACCAACCAGTCGATCGCCTCGACGTTCCTGATCACGGCGACCGCCTTCGGCGGCCTCAGCCTGTTCGGCTACACGACGAAGAAGGATCTGACCGGCTTCGGCAGCTTCCTGTTCATCGGCCTGATCGGCCTCGTGCTCGCCTCGCTGGTGAACATGTTCCTGCAGAACTCGATGATGCAGTTCCTGATCAGCGTCGTCGGGGTGTTCATCTTCGCCGGCCTGATCGCGTTCGACACCCAGCGCCTGAAGATGACCTACTACGACCTGGGCGGCGATCAGGCCTCCATGGGCGTGGCGACCAACTTCGGCGCGCTGAGCCTCTACATCAACTTCATCAACCTGTTCCAATTCCTGCTGCAGCTCTTCGGCCAGCGCCGCTGATCGACAGACAGGTCGCTAATCGAGAAGGCCCCGGAGCGATCCGGGGCCTTTTTTAGTGGCGGGTGCGGTGTCTAGTCGACGACCGAGAAGCGACCCTTGTCGAAGAAGCGCAGAACCTGGTCCAGCTCGTGGCCGCGGCGCAGGATGTGGCCGCCCTCGCCGATCACCGCCCAGGCGCCCTGGCGCCGCGCCAGCGCCGGCCTCTTCTCGATGCGGTAGAGCGGCGCCTCGGCGGTGCGTCGAAAGACCGAGAAGACGGCGCAGTCGCGCAGGCTATCCATGCCGTAGTCGCGCCACTCGCCAGCGGCCACCATGCGGCCATAGAGGCGCAGGAGACGCTCCAGTTCGCGCCGCTCGAAGAACACGCCGGCCGGTCGCGGGGCCGAGTGGCTCGGATCGAAAACCATCGGCGTCGAGCCTGTATGAAATTTCTGCGTCGTTCCACCCCCAATCGCCGCGCCGATCCGGCGGGGCGCGCCGACGGCGGTTCGCCGTGAAATGACCTTATTTCGGTCCATCGCCCGCCAGAGAAGGCATCCACATTGGCAGGGTCGGTTGGCCCGAAAGGTCGCTGGTCCCGGATCCTGAACAGCCCCCCCAGCCCCCCTGGATCGGCGTTCCGGCCAACCGACACTCTCTCCAGAGCCCCTCTTAGACGTCAGCCCGCGCAGAGTTCCCCAGCTGCGCGGGTTTGCGCCTGTGCGCCCGAGGTCAGCGCTGGGCCAGGCCCAGCACCCGGCCGCCGCGGGCCGCCTGCACCACCACGACGGTCTTCAGGCCGTCGTCCGTCGCCTCCGGGAGGCGGTAGGCCTGCGGCCGGCCGCGCCAGGGCCCCAGGCGGGCGATCTGGCGCACCACGTTTTTCTGGATCACCGTCTCGCCGCGGTTCTCGCCGGCCTTGGGGGTGACCTCCACGGTGCGCGGGTCGTAGCGGATCACCCACACCTCGGCCCCACCGCGCGGGGGGCGGCCCGAGCCCACGTCCACCCGGCGCGCGCCGACGAAGCGCATGTCCGGGGGGTTGCCGGGCGCCGCGACCGCCAGGCGGACCAGCCGGTCGACCTCGGCCGTCTTCTGGCCCGGGGCCTGGTCGCGCCCGCCCACGACCACCTGCGGCGTGTAGGGCTCACGCAGCTTCAGGCGCGCCACATAGGCCCGCTGGCGCTCGGCGAATTCGGGCCGGGCGAAGGTGTCGGTCCAGCCGAGATAGTCCCAGTAATCCACGGAGAAGGTGAGGGCGATGACACCCGGCCGCTCGGCGAGCCGGGCGAGGTGGCCGTTCGCCTCGGCGCAGACGCCGCAGCCCTGGGCCGTGAACAGCTCCACGAGCACCGTCGGCTTGGCCGCCGCCGCGCCCGCCGGCCAGGCGAGCAGGATCAGGCTGATAAGCGCGGCCTTCCGCATCGCCCCCGACTTAGGGCGTGTTCCGGGGGCTGTAAATCTCAAGAAGGCGTGAGGGGCCTGCAAACGAAAAGGGCGGCCGCATCGCTGCGGCCGCCCCATCGCATTTCTCGGGATCGCCCTTACGCCGCCGGCTTCGCCAGGCTGCGCAGGACGTAGTTCAGGACGCCGCCGTGCTTGAAGTATTCCAGCTCGGTCGGAGTATCGATCCGGCAGCGCACCGGGAAGCGGGCGATGCGGCCGTCGGACGGACGGTACATCTCCACGATCAGCTGCTTGCGCGGGGCCAGTTCGGTGAGGCCGCGGATGGTCACGATCTCCTCCCCGGTCAGGCCCAGCTTGTGCCAGCCTTCCTGCAGGAACTGCAGCGGCAGCACGCCCATGCCGACCAGGTTCGAGCGGTGGATACGCTCGAAGCTCTCGGCCACCACGGCGCGGACGCCCAGCAGCTTCGTGCCCTTGGCCGCCCAGTCGCGCGACGAGCCGGTGCCGTATTCCTTGCCCGCGAACACCACCAGCGGTCGGCCTTCGCCCTGGTAGCGCATGGCCGCGTCGTAGATCGACATCTCGTCGCCGGACGGGAAGTGCTTGGTCACGCCGCCTTCGATCTCGGGCGTGATCCGGTTGCGGATGCGGATGTTGGCGAAGGTGCCGCGCATCATCACTTCGTGGTTGCCGCGACGCGCGCCGTACGAGTTGAACTCGGACTGCGGCACCTGGCGCTCACGCAGGTACACGCCCGCCGGAGAGGTGGCCTTGATCGAGCCGGCCGGCGAGATGTGGTCGGTGGTGATGGAGTCGCCGAAGACGGCGAGGATCCGCGACTCGACGATGTCGGTCACGGGCTTGGGCTCCATCTCCAGCCCGTCGAAGTAGGGCGGGTTGGCGACGTAGGTCGAGCCCATGTCCCAGTTGTAGGTCTGGCCGCCCTTGATCTTGATGCCTTGCCAGTTCTTGTCGCCCTTGAAGACGTCGGCGTAGCGGGTGGCGAACATCTTGTTCGTCACGTGCTTGCGCTGCAGCGTCGCCACCTCTTCCGAGGACGGCCAGATGTCGCGCAGGTAGACGGGCTTGCCGTCCTTGCCTTCGCCCAGCGGGTCGTTGGCGAGGTCGATCTGCATCGAGCCGGCCAGGGCGTAGGCCACCACCAGCGGCGGCGAGGCCAGGTAGTTGGCGCGCACGTCCGGGTTCACGCGGCCTTCGAAGTTGCGGTTGCCCGAGAGCACCGAGACGGCGACCAGGTCGTTCTTCTGGATGGTCTCCGACACCGGCTCGGGCAGCGGGCCCGAGTTGCCGATGCAGGTCGTGCAGCCGTAGCCGACCAGGTTGAAGCCCAGCGCGTCCAGGCTCTTGTCCAGCTTCGCGGCCTTCAGATAGTCGGTGACCACCTGCGAGCCGGGCGCCAGCGAGGTCTTCACCCACGGCTTGACCTTCAGGCCCTTCTCGACCGCCTTCTTGGCGACGAGGCCGGCGGCGATCAGCACGCTGGGGTTCGACGTGTTGGTGCAGGAGGTGATCGAGGCGATGACCACGTCACCGTTGCCCAGGTCGTAGTTCTCGCCTTCGACCTTGTAGCGCTCGGTGATCGTGTCGGCCTTGCCGAAGTCGTTCGCCAGGGCGGTCTTGAACTCGGACGAGGCGTCGGTCAGCAGCACGCGGTCCTGCGGACGCTTCGGGCCGGCCAGCGAGGCGGTGACCGTGCCGAGGTCCAGCACCAGGGTGTCGGTGAACACCGGTTCCGGATCGGTCGGCTCGCGCCACATGCCCTGGGCCTTGGCGTAGGCCTCGACCAGTTCGACGCGCGCCGGGTCGCGGTTGGTGGCCGCCAGGTAGTCGATGGTGGCGCGGGTGACCGGGAAGAAGCCGCAGGTGGCGCCGTATTCCGGGGCCATGTTGGCGATCGTCGCCTGGTCTTCCAGGGTCATGTTCGCCAGGCCGGGGCCGTAGAACTCGACGAACTTGCCGACCACGCCCTTCTTGCGGAGCATCTGGGTGACGGTCAGCACCAGGTCGGTGGCGGTGACGCCTTCCGACAGCACGCCGTCCAGCCGGAAGCCGATGACCTCGGGGATCAGCATCGGGATCGGCTGGCCCAGCATGGCCGCCTCGGCCTCGATGCCGCCGACGCCCCAGCCCAGGACGGCCAGGCCGTTGATCATGGTGGTGTGGGAGTCGGTGCCGACCACGGTGTCGGGATAGGCGACTTCCTGGCCCTCGTCCGCGTTGGTCCAGACGGTCTGAGCGAGGTACTCAAGGTTCACCTGGTGACAAATTCCGGTGCCGGGCGGCACGACGCGGAAGTTGTTGAAGGCCGACGAGCCCCAGCGCAGGAAGTTGTAGCGCTCCATGTTGCGCTCGTATTCCCGCTCCACGTTCTGGCCGAACGCCTTGGGGGTGCCGAAGTAGTCGATCATCACCGAGTGGTCGATGACCAGGTCGACCGGGTTCAGCGGGTTGATCTTCTCGGGGTCGGCGCCGAGCTTGGTCATGGCGTCGCGCATGGCGGCCAGGTCGACCACCGCCGGAACGCCGGTGAAGTCCTGCATCAGCACCCGCGCCGGGCGGAAGCTGATCTCATGTTCGACCGAACCCTTGTTCTGCAGCCAGGCGGCCACGGCCCTCAGGTCTTCGGCCTGCACCGTGTCGTTGTCCTCGTTGCGGAGAAGGTTCTCCAGCAGGACCTTCATCGAGATCGGCAGGCGCGAAATGCCGGAAAGACCGGCTTCCTCGGCGGCCGGGAGGCTGTAGTAAGCGTAGGTCCTGTCACCCACCGTCAGCAGGCGGCGGGTCTTCAGGCTGTCGACAGACGCCATGAGGGGAGATCCTTTCTCTGTTCCCTGCCGCTAACACACCCTGGACGGTTCGCGCGCTCTATCAGAGACGGACACACAGCGTTCGTCCCCGCGCGGCGTTGGTCCCCTCCGGCTGCGGCGGCCGCCGCTTCATAGCTCCCGGCTTCCGCGCCGTCCATGCGCCCGACGGCGCCGCTTCTCAAAAGCTTGCGGTGGCCGCTTGATTTCGGAGCTTCTGATCAGGGACGCGGCGATCCGCCGGGGCGGGCGCCTGCTGTTCGAGGGGGTGTCGCTCGCGCTCGAGGCCGGGCAGGCCTGCGCGCTGACCGGGCCCAACGGTTCGGGCAAGACGAGCCTGTTGCGCGCGGTGGCCGGGCTGGTGCGCCTGGAGGCCGGCGAGATCGGCTTCGGCGGTCTGGACCCGCTGGACGCGCGGGGCGAGGGGCTGCACTTCATAGGCCACGCCGATGGCCTGAAGCCCGCCCGGACGGCGCGGGAGGAACTGGATTTCTGGACCGGCTGGTGCGGCGGCACGGCCGCATCGGCCAGGGACGCGGCCCAGGACCTGGAGCTCGTCCCGCTGCTGGACCTCGAGGTGCGCCGGCTGTCCGCAGGCCAGCGCCGGCGCCTTGCGATGGCCCGCCTGCTCGCCGCGCCGCGCCCCCTGTGGCTGCTTGACGAGCCGCTGAGCCCCCTCGATGCGCGCTGGCGCGAGGCGTTCGGCGGCCTGATGCGCCGGCACATCGACGGCGGGGGCCTGATCCTCGCCGCGGTTCACGACCCGCTCCCCCTGCCGACGTTCAGCCTGGAGCTCGCCGCATGAGCCGCCTGGGCGCATTGCTGTCCCGCGAGGTCGCACTGGCCTGGGGCCGGGGCGGCGGACCGCTGGTGGCCGTCGGGTTCTATGCGGGCGTCGCCACCTTCCTTCCCCTGGCCATCGGGCCCGAGCCCGAACGGCTGGCGGCCATCGCGCCAGGCGCGGCCTGGGTCGCGCTCGCGCTCGCCTCGCTGCTGTCGCTGGAGCGGCTGTTCGAGCGCGACTACGAGGACGGCGCGCTGGACCTGCTGATGCTCTCTTCGACTCCGCTGGAGCTGACCTGCTTCGTGAAATGCCTGGGCCAGTGGCTGGCTACCGGCGCGCCGCTGGCGCTGGCCGCGCCCGTCGCCGCGATCGGGCTGGGAGCCTCGCCCGCGCTCGCGCCGCTGGTGTTCGCCTGCGCCCTGCTGGGCGGGATCGCCTTCGCCTTCGTGGGCGGCATCGGCGCGGCGCTCAGCCTGGGCGCCCGGCGCGGCGGGCTGCTGACCGCGGTGATCGTCCTGCCGCTGTTCGTGCCGCCGGTGATCTTCGGCGGCGGCGCGCTCGACGCCTTCGCCAGCGGCCTCACCTGGACGAGCGGTTTCGCCCTGCTGGGCGCCTATGCGGCGGCGGCGGTCGCCCTGGGGCCGATCGCCATGGCCGCCGCCTGTCGCAATGCGCTGAGCTAGCTCCGCGGCTTGGGATACCAGAGCGCGTTGACGATCACCCAGCGCTCGCCGAACCGGCCGAGGTGGAAATAGTCCACGAACCAGGGCGTCTCGACCCGCGCCACGGCGGCGTTGCCGGTGATGTCCAGGACCCGGACCGAGCGGTTCCACTGCTCGCGCGGCGTCTTCAGCACGCCCTGGCGGGTCAGGTCGACCAGTTCGTCCTTGGTCATCCGGCGCAGGGCGAGGGTCTCGTCGGCGTCGCCGCCGTTGCGGACGGCGCGCTTGGCGAGGTCGGGGTGCAGGCTGCGGGCGACGCGGGCCGGGTCCCCCTCGAGCTGGCCATCGACATAGTCATAGGCGACGGCCTCGATCGCCTTAACGGCCGCAGGGTCCATGGCGGCGGTGGCGGCAGGCGCGGCGGGGGCCGTCGCGGGGGCGGGCGCAGCGGCGACAGCCGCGGCGGCGAACAGGGCAGCAAGCATCGAACGTGTCTCCTCGAAGCTGGGCCCTATGCCTCGTCCGTCCGTCGGAGGCACATGAAGAAAGCTTAATGCCGACCGCCGTTTTTCCGCCCCATGCTGCGGCCGAGCTTGGCGCTCGAAGGGAACCGCAGACACGGGAGACGAACGACAGATGTCGACGCCCAAGACCTGGCTCCTCGCCGGAGCCGCCCTAATCCTTTCCGCCGGCGCCGCCATCGCCGCCGGCCCCGCCGACGCCGAGCGCGAAGCCGCCGCCGACAGCCAGGCCGCGGCCCGGCGCGACGAAGGCCCGCGACAGGAGCGCCGCGAGATCCGCGTCTACCGCTCCGACGGACGCGGCGGCGAGGTCTTCGTCAGCCGCGGCGGCGGCCACGCCGAGCACCTCAAGGACATCCTGCAGCTGCGCCCCGAACAGGAGCCCGCGCTGAAGGCCTTCCTCGAGGCGACGAAGCCGGCCGACGGCGAGCGCCGCGACCACATGGTGAAGCTCGACCGCGACACCCAGCGCACCACGCTCCAGCGGCTCGACGAGATGCAGGCCCGCCTGGCGGACCAGCAAGCCATGGCCAGCCGCCGGATCGCGGCCATCCGCACCTTCTACGGCCAGCTCGACGCCAGGCAGCAGAAGGCGTTCGACGCCCTGCCGATGCTGATGATGGTCGGGCCCAGCATGGGGCCGATGATGCTGCCGCATCCCATGCACATGGCCCACGCCATGCCCATGCCGCCCGCGCCGCCGCCTCCGCCCGGACCACCGGAACCGCCGAAGCCGCCGCACGACGGCCTCTGACCTTGCCGGGCGGGCGCGCGGACTCTATGGCCTTGGCATGAGCTGGGCGCCCGCCTTCCTGTCGAACCCCGACCGCTTCATGGCGTTTTCGCGCTGGGCGGCGCCGATGTTCGGCGTGATCGCCATCGTGCTCGCCGTGGTCGGGCTCTACCTCGGCTTCACCGCGCCCGACGACTACCAGCAGGGCCAGACGGTCCGCATCATGTTCATCCACGTGCCGGCCGCGTGGCTGTCGATGTTCGTCTACGTCTGCCTGGCGGTGGCGAGCTTCCTGTCGCTGATCTTCCGGCACGCCCTGGCCGACTGCGCGGCCCAGGCCGCGGCGCCGCTGGGGGCGGCCTTCACCTTCCTCGCCCTGGTGACCGGCTCCCTCTGGGGTCGGCCGATGTGGGGCGCCTACTGGGTCTGGGATGCGCGCCTGACCTCGGTGCTGGTGCTGTTCCTGCTCTATCTGGCCTACATCGCCCTGCGCGCTTCGCTGGACGACGAGGCCAAGGCGGCGCGGGCCGCGGCTATCCTGGCGCTGGTGGGCGCGATCAACCTGCCCATCGTCAAATACAGCGTCGACTGGTGGAACACCCTGCACCAGGGCGCGTCGGTGTTCCGCGCCGACGGCCCGACGCTGGCCCCGGTGTTCCTCTGGCCGCTGCTGATCATGGGCCTCGCCTACATGTCGGCCTTCGGCTCGCTGTGGCTGGTCCGCATCCGCGGCGAAGTCTGGCGGCGCAAGGCCGAGGCGGCCGCTGTCCGCGCGGCGCGGGGCTGATCATGTTCGACTTCAAGTACGCCGAGTTCATCGTCCCCTCGTTCATCGTCACCGGGGTGGTCTTCGCCGCCATGCTGGCGTTCTCGCTGAGCCATGCCCGGCGCTGGCGGCGGCGGTACGAGGAGCTGAGCGGCCAGCGGAGCCGGGACGCTTGAGCCGCTGGCTGGCCGCGCTGCCGCTAATCGCCCTCGTGGCGCTGGGCGGCCTCTTCTACTTCTATGCCCTGAAGCGCGACCCGCAGGTCCAGCCCCAGGCGCTGGTGGGCAAGCCCGTGCCCGACCTGTCGCTGCCGACCCTCAAGGAGGGGACGCCCGTCTCGATCCGCGCCGCGGCGGCCGAGGGGCCGATGGTGGTCAACTTCTTCGCCTCGTGGTGCGCCCCGTGCGAGATCGAGCATCCGGTGCTGATGGGCCTGAAGGGGCGCGGCGTCCGGATCGTGGGCGTGGCCTACAAGGACGCACCGCCCAACAGCCAGGCCTTCCTGGCGCGGCTGGGCAATCCATTCGCCCAGGCCCTGGTCGACCGGGACGGGCGGGCCGGCGTGGAGTTCGGCGTCACCGGCGTGCCCGAGACCTATGTGATCGGCCGCGACGGCAAAGTGCTGGCCAAGCACACCGGCCCCCTGACCGAGGCCGACGCCGAACGCCTGGCCAAGCTGGCGCGTTAACCTTGCGTTGAGCAAGCCGGGGCAGGTTGAGGCCTGCCCGTTAACCATGTCGCGCCGCCCGTGAACCCCATCCGCCCCAACATGCTGCCGCCGTCCACCCTGCCCGGGGGCGAGCGCCAAGACGCCGGCAAGCTGGCGGCTCAGCGGGCGTTCTTCCAGGCGGCGCTCAGCCAGGCGCAACGCGCCGCCGGACCGGCCAGAACCACCGCCGCAGCCCCGGCCGCCGCTGCCCCCGCCTCGGTCCAACGCACGCTTCAGGCCGCGCCGGCCTCTGACGAACCGCCGCAGAAGTTCCTGCGCCCCGGCTCGCTGCTCGACATCCGCGTTTGACCCAGTCGCGCATCTCGCGCGGCTAAGCTCCCAGATTAACTACAATTTATCCGGGAACGCCCTACACGCTTCGCGGCTTTTACCTGCGACCAGCGGACATTGGGACCATGGGACGGGAAGATCGCATCTACGAAGAGGCTGCCGCCCTCTGGCGCCAGCTCTACGGCGAGCCCCCGCCGGCGACCCTGGACGGGCCGGCGATCCTGGGCCTCATCGTCGGCGGTTTGCCGGATCCGGACTACCAGCGCCTGGCGACGCCCCACCTGCGGCCCACCAACATCACCTTCCCCCGCTAGGGACCTTCCCACTCACGATGATCCATCCTGGGTGGGCGCCGCAGCCGGCCTGATTCAAGCCGACCGAGACGTGCTCTTGCCGGGAACCGACGGCTATTCCGTGGGAGGCGGCGGCAGATCCTCGGCCTTCGCGTATCGCATCAGCATCGGGACCTGCGTCAGGGTGAACAGCAGCGTCAGCACCATCAGGCCCGGGAAGCGGAACAGCACCCAGACGCCGTCGGGCTGGGTGCGCCAGACCACCTCGTTCAGGGCCGCGAGGCCGAAGAACAGCAGCATGTAGTTGATGGTCAGGGTGCGCCAGGCCGTCTCCGGCATCTGGAACGCCTCCCCCAGCACCAGCTTCAGCGGGTGTTTCCGCATCAAAAGCCCCACCAGCATGATGAGGCCGAAGGCTGCATTCATGATCGTCGGCTTGACCTTCAGGATGCGCGGATCGTGGAAGAAGATCGACGCGGCCCCGAAGGCCAGGCCCGCGCCGCCGGCGATCAGGGGCAGGGGCGCGATCCGCTTCTCGACCCCGAAGCCCACCGCGAGCGCCGCGGCCGAGCCGACGACCAGGGCCCAGGTCGCCTTCTGCAGGTCGCGCAGGAGCAGATAGGCGATCAGGAACGCCACGAGCGGCGCATAGTCCACGAACCAGCGGACCCAGTGACGGCGGCTCTCGGCGCTCATCGCGCGGACTCCTCGAGGCCGACGAGCGAGCGGGCGAAGGCGCGCGCGTCGAAGGATTGCAGGTCGTCGACGCCTTCGCCGACCCCGACCAGCTTGATGGGGCTGTCCGAAGCCTGGGCGACCGGCACGAGGACGCCGCCGCGGGCGGTGCCGTCCAGCTTGGTCATGACGATGCCGGTGACGCCGATCTGGTTGCCGAAGATGTTCTCCTGCGCCAGGGCGTTGCGCCCGACGGTGGCGTCGAGCACCAGCAGGGTCTCGTGCGGCGCGTCGGGATCGACCTTCTTCACCACGCGGATGATCTTCAGCAGCTCCTCCATCAGGCCGGCCTTGTTCTGCAGGCGGCCGGCGGTGTCGATCAGCACCACGTCGTAGCCTTCGTCCTTCGCCTTCTGCACGGCGTCGAACGCCAGGCCCGCGGCGTCGGATCCCGTCGGACGGCCCAGGAAATCGGCGCCGGCGCGCTCGGCCCAGATCTTCAGCTGTTCGACCGCGGCGGCGCGGAAGGTGTCGCCGGCCACCACCAGCACCTTGGCGCCGCGTCGGCGCAGGTCGGTGGCGATCTTCCCGAGGGTGGTGGTCTTGCCCGAGCCGTTCACGCCGATGAACAGCACGATGTACGGCCGCGGCCCGGAGAGGGGGTCGAAGCGGCCCTCGCGCGACGACAGCTCCTCGCCGATGGCCGTCGAGAGGGACTCGCGGATCTCGCGCTCGTCCACGTCCTTGCCGAACTTCTCGGCGGCGAAGCGTTCGGTGATGCGCGCGGCCGAGTGCGGGCCAAGGTCGGCCTCGATCAGCATCTCTTCCAGCTCGTCCAGCTTGGCCTGGTCGAGCGGCGCCTTGGCGGTGAAGACCTGGGCGATCTGGTCGCCCATCTGCTTCGAGGACTTGGTGAGGCCTTGGGTGAGCCTCTGGAACCAGCCGCGTTTGGGTTCTGACATGGGCGCGGTTCTAGAGGCTGAGGGGCACTGTGGAAATGGGGGGCGCGTCGCGCAGGGCGCGCGTCAGAAGACGGGCTCTTCCACCTTCGGCGGCGGGGGCGGCGGGGCGGCGGCCTGCTGCTGGATGACCTCGCCGATCTTGTCGGCCGGCGCGGCGCCGGGCACGGCGGCGGCTTCGGGGCCGGCGGGCGCGCCCTTGTCGGCCTCGGCCTTGGCGAGCAGGGCGGCTTCGGCCTTGGCCTTCTTCTCGGCTTCGAGGGCGGCCTTCTCCTCGGCGGTCAGCTCCTCGACCGCGGCGCCCTGGATGCGCTCGTCGACCAGGGGCTGGGCCTCGGTGGCCTCTAGGACGGCGGCGCTCTCCCCGCCCAGCCGCTCGCCCGGCAGGCGGCCGCGTGACGGCGCCGTCGCCACGCCCAGCGCAAACGACCCCAGCGACGCAACCACGACGCCGGTGGCGACGACCTGCAGCACGGGACGGGGCATGGACCAGTTCATGCGCGCAACCTAGTGCGCCGCCGGGCCGCACGGAAGTGCGATCTCGGGTCCGGGAAATCACGGTAAACGCCCGATTAACGGTCCCTGCCGCAAACAGGGCGGGATCACTTTCGGAGACCTTGGGCGCATGGCGCGGGCGGCGCGGAAAACCGGCGGGGAGCTCGTCCTCCACATCGCGAGGCTCGCCTGGAGCCATCCGGCGACTGCGCGGCTGCGCGGCGGCGTGGTGGCGGCGCTGGGCGTGGCCCTGGCCGCGGCCTTCGCCACCTACAGCCCGGCCGATCCCAGTCTCAACGCCGCCGGCCCGGCCGCGCCGCACAACGTGCTGGGCGGGGCGGGGGCGGTGCTGGCCGACATCGGCATCCAGTCGCTCGGCGTCGCCGCGGGCCTCGCGGCGCTGCTGCTCGTCACCTGTGGCCTCGCCCGCGTGGCTGACCCCGAGCCCGACGCCAGCCGGCTGCGGCTGCGCCTGCGGGCCGGCGCGGGAGCCCTGGGCGTTCTTGCGCTCGCCGGCGCCCTGGCCTGGGCCCCGACGCCCGCCGCCTGGCCGCTGGCCAAGGGCCTGGGCGGATTCTGGGGCGACGCCCTGCTGGGCGGTCTGGCGGGTCTGATCGGCTATGCGCGCATCCCCGCCGGGCAGGCGATCGGGGGCGGACTTCTGACCCTGGCCGGCCTCGTCGCCTACGGCTACGCCCTGGGCCTGTCGCGCCTCGACCTGCGGCGGCTCGCCGACACCGTCAGCCACGCCCTGCGGCCCAAACCGAGGCTGGTGGCCGCCGCCCCCGAGCCCGTCGCGGCCGCCAAGGTCGCCCGCCGCAAGCGCGGCGAGCCGGTGGTCAGCGACGCCGCCCTCGATGCGCCGGAACCGGCGCCGGTCCCGACCACGACCCCGGCGTCCGACGCCCCGGTGCTGACGATCAAGGCGCCCAAGCCGGCGCCCAAGGAGAGCGGGCGCGAACAGAAGGAGGCGCAGGCCACCTTCGCCTTCGCCCAGGAGGGCGGCTTCCAGCTTCCCGAGCTGGCCATGCTCACCAAGGCCCCAGCCCGGGCCGCCCAGTACGACGAGGGCGCCCTGCGCCAGAACGCCCAGCTCCTGGAGAGCGTGCTGGCCGAGTTCGGCGTGCGCGGCCAGGTGGACCAGATTCGCCCCGGCCCGGTCGTCACCCTGTACGAACTCGTCCCGGCCGCGGGCGTGAAGTCGGCGCGCGTCGTGGCCTTGGCCGACGACATCGCCCGCTCCATGAGCGTGGCCTCGGCCCGCGTCTCGGTGGTGCCGGGCCGCAACGCCATCGGCATCGAGCTGCCGAACCAGCGGCGCGAGACGGTCTATCTGCGCGAGCTCCTCGCCTCCGCCGAGTACGAACGCGGCAGCCAGGTGGTGCCGGTCGTGCTGGGCGAGACCATCGGCGGCGAGCCCTACATCGCCGACCTCGCCAAGATGCCCCACCTGCTGATCGCCGGCACCACCGGCTCGGGCAAGTCGGTCGGCGTCAACGCCATGATCCTGTCGATCCTCTACCGCCTGCCGCCCGAGCAGTGCCGGCTGATCATGATCGACCCGAAGATGCTGGAACTCAGCGTCTATGACGGGATCCCGCACCTGCTGGCCCCGGTGGTGACCGACCCCAAGAAGGCGATCGTCGCCCTGAAGTGGACCGTGCGCGAGATGGAGGACCGCTACCGGCGGATGTCCAAGATCGGCGTGCGCAACATCGCCAGCTACAACGAGCGCGCCCGCGAGGCTCTCAGCAAGGGCGAGCACTTCGAACGCACCGTCCAGACCGGCTTCGACGACGCCGGCCGACCGATCTTCGAGAGCGAGAAGATCCGCCCCGAACCGATGCCGTACCTCGTGGTCATCATCGACGAGGTGGCCGACCTGATGATGGTCGCCGGCAAGGACATCGAGGGCGCGGTCCAGCGCCTGGCCCAGATGGCCCGCGCCGCCGGCATCCACCTGATCATGGCCACCCAGCGCCCGTCGGTGGACGTCATCACCGGCACCATCAAGGCCAACTTCCCGACCCGGATCAGCTTCCAGGTCACCTCCAAGATCGACAGCCGCACCATCCTCGGCGAGCAGGGCGCCGAGCAGCTCCTGGGCCAGGGCGACATGCTCTACATGGCCGGCGGCGGCCGCATCACCCGCCTGCACGGCCCGTTCGTCTCCGACGGCGAGGTCGAGGCCGTGGCCAAGTTCCTGCGCGACCAGGGCACGCCCAGCTATCTCGATGAGGTCACCGCGGGCGGCGACGAGGATGGCGACGAGGGTGACCTGGGCCTCGGCGGCGGCGAGGAGAGCAACGACCTCTACGACCGGGCCGTGGCGGTGGTCACGCGCGACGGCAAGGCGTCCACCAGCTACATCCAGCGCCGCCTGCAGATCGGCTACAACCGCGCCGCCTCGCTGATGGAGCGGATGGAGCAGGAAGGCGTCGTCGGCCCCGCCAACCACGCCGGCAAGCGCGAGATCCTGGTCAGCGCCGC
>JADHED010001187.1_pt1 | contig 23953 bp, 18 predicted proteins | sample 8952041 | NCBI WGS metagenome assembly JADHED01 (sample SAMN16124423, study PRJNA663239) | bioreactor sludge metagenome | isolation source: sludge (control) | place: India:Bengaluru | collected 2018-09-08
CCGGGCCTCCGCCCGCGCCGCCCCCCGGCGGCCCCGTCGCCGGCCCCGGCGGCGAACCCTCGCCGGGCAGCGGCGCCGGCGCCTCGCGCCCCCGTCGCGGAGGCGCGGGAGTGAAGGGCCTCGAGCGCTGGGAGTACTGGTGGGAGTACAACAAGGACCGATTCCTCGCCCGTGCGGTCGCCGACGCGGTGACGCCCGTGCCCGGCGCCGGCGCGCGGCAGGACCCGCTCGCGGACCAGCGCATCCGGACGATCCTCCCGGCCCTGCGGCGAGCCGCAGGCGATCGCCGGGACCTCGTGCGGGCGGCGGCGATGCTGTCGCTCGGGAAGGCCGGAGACCTGCGCTCCTTCCCCGAGCTCTACCGCGGCGTCGCCGACGCGGACCCCGAAGTGCGCAAGGCCGCCCTGCTGGGGCTCGCCTATCTCGACGCCCCCGAGGTCGCGCCCATCCTGCTGTCGCGGCTGACCGACCCCGCCGAGGACCCCGGGGTGCGGGCCTTCGCGGCCGCCGGAGTCGGCCTGCTCGGCGCCCCGGGGACCGCCTCGTTCCTCGCCGGGACCCTGCGCGACCACTCGGCCTCGCCCGACCTGCGGGGCGCGGTGGCGCTCGCGCTCGGCGAGATGAACGACGAGGAGGCCCGCGTGGCGCTCCTCTCGGTCTCGACGGACGAGCGGGAGGACGAGCGTGTGCGTGCGCTGGCGGCCGCGTCCCTGGGCCGCCAGGGACGGCTCGGCAACGTGGGTGCCCTGGTCCGGCTCCTGTCCGAGAAGTCCGCCGAGGTGCGGCGCTCCGCCGCTCTGGGCCTCGGCGCGATCCCGTACCGGGGCGAGGCGCAGGCGCTGCTCTCCCGCGCGCTCGCCGCCCGCGAGGAGTGGGGCGGGCGGGTGGCCCTGCCCCCGCCGGCGCTGCGGGAGCTTGGCGCGCTCATCGACGAGCTTCGCGGCGCCGCCGCCAGGGAGGAGCCCCGCGTGGCGGGGGCCCGGCTGGCCGCCACCCGCGCGCTGGCCGACGCCGCGGACCGGGATCCCGACCTGCAGGCCGCGGCCTTCGCGCTCGTCGGCCTCGGCGAGGTCGGCGGGCCCGATGCCGTGGCCGCCATCGCGGAGGTCCTCGACCGCAAGAGCCACCGGCTGAAGGCCTGGGCCGGGCTCGCCGCGGGCCTCGCGGGGGCGGTGGACCTCGCGCCGCTGCTGCGGAAGGCGTTCGACCGGCCCGGGGAGGATCCCAGCGTCCGGGCCGCCATGGCCATCGGTCTCGGGCTCCTTCGGGACGGCGCCTCGGCGTTCGGCCTCTCGGCGGTGGCGCTGGACCCCGGGGAGGACCCCGATCTCCGCGGCTACTGCCTGACGGCGCTGGTCCTGGTGCGGGCTCCGAGGGCCCGGGAGACGATCGAAACGGTCCTCGCCACGAAGGGGAACCCGTCGCTGCACCGCGCGGCGGCGCTCACCCTGGGCCTCGTGGGCCGCTCCGGGGCCGCCGGGTCGCTGGTGCAGAGGATGGCGGAGTCGAACGACCCGTTCGTGCGGGCCGCGGCGACGATCGGCCTCGGCTACCTGCGCGACGCGCCGGCGGTGGAAGCGCTCGCCGCGCTCGCCGACGACGCCCGTGACCCGCAGGGCGCCCGGCTGTTCGCCGTGCTCGCGCTGGGCTATCTCGGCGACCGCGACGGATCCCCGCCGACGCTCTCCCGGCTGGCCTGGCACCTGAACTACCGGGTCCGCCTCGCCGGCGTGGACGTCCTCACCTCGCTCCTGTGACCAACCCCTCACACCGGTGCCAGGTCAAATTCTGAGGACTTGGTCCGCCCGATGCGGACGAGACTGTCGTCCCTCGAGTCCTTAGAAACTGACCTGGCACCGGTGTTAGGGGGTGCTGGCCCCCGGGGTGGTGGGGGGGCGGGGGTGGGGTGAAGAAACTCCCCTGGCCTTCGCCCGGCGGGGCAGAATGGCTCGGCGACAGCGGGGGTGCTCATGTCGACGTTCATCACGGTTCTCGTCGTGGCCGTCGTGACGGTGATCCTCGTCCTCGTGGTGTTCGTGGGATCCCGCAAGCGGGAGAAGGGCTTCGACTCCTGGCCGGCCGCGGCGAAGAAACTCTCCCTCACCTACGTGCCATGGCTCCTCGTCTCCGAGCCGAAGATCCGTGGGCACCTCGATGGCCACGGCGTCCTCGCCACCGTGCTGCACCGCAAGGACGGCAAGAAGAGGACGATGATCACCCACGTCCGCGTCCACTACCGTCGCGCGGCCCACCTCGACGCCGAGATCACCCGGGAGTCCTTCCACGGAGGGAAAGGCGCCCCGGAGGGCATGGCACCCGCGCTCAGGTCGCGGCTGATCGAGGTGTTCCGTGCCTGCCCCGAGACCAGGGTCGGGAAGCGAGAGGTCACTTTCGAGCGGATCGGGGTCGCGGACGGCCCGGGGGTCATGGCCGCCGTTCGCCACCTCACGGGCCTCGCCACCCTCCTCGGCGAACCGGACACGTCGAAGGCGTAGCCCCGGCCCCTCAGGGCCCGCCGCGTCCGAGCACCGCCGTGAAGACCTCCCGCGTGCGGGCGGTGTGGTAGCGGTACTCCTCGAGGAGCGCCGCCCCCGCGGACTGCCCCGCGGCCTCCGCGTAGCCGAGGCGCCGCGCCAGACGATCCTGCTCCGCCGGATCCACGGGGAGCCGGGCACGGGCCATGTCGAAGACGATGCGCATCCGCGACTCCACGGACCGCAGGAACTGCAGGGCCGTGAGCAGCGCCTCGTGCTCCCGGCCGGAGAGCAGCCCCTCCCGGCGGGCGGCGGCGAGCGCCTCGAGCGTGCCCGTCACCCGGAGGGCCGGGTGCGCGCCGCCGTGCGCGAGCCGGAGGTAGTCCGCCAGGAACTCCACGTCCACCATCCCGCCGAACCCGCGCTTCACGTCCTGTCCCCGGGCCTCCGCCTCCAGGCGCCGGCGCATGGCGAGCACCTCGCCCGCGAGCCCCGCGGGGGGCGGGCCGCCATAGAGGATCTGCGCCACCGCGGCCTCCGCCTCCGCGCCGAGCGTCCCGTCGCCGGCCACGGCGCGGGCCCGCGTCAGCATCTGCAGCTCCGCCGGCCGCGCCGACTCCCGGTAGTAGCGCGCGAAGTCGGAGAATGCCGCCACCATCGGGCCGGCGCGCCCCCAGGGCCGCGCGCGAAGGTCGACCTCGTAGAGGCGGCCCCGCGGCCCGGACTCCGACAGGAGTCGCGTCAGCGCCTGGGCCAGCCGGACGTGCGCCGCCGCGGCCTCCGTGCCCCCCTCGGCGTCCGACAGGAACACGAGATCGAGATCCGAGGCGTAGCCCATCTCCCGCGCGCCGAGCCTCCCGAGGGCCAGCACCGCGAACCGGCCGGTGAGGTCCGCCGGCGCCGCCCCCCCCGCCGCCGCGCGCGACCGGCAGACCGTCAGCGCGAGGCGGACAAGGCGCTCCGCCAGCAGCGTGAGGTCGGTGGCCGTGTTCCGCGTGTTGGCCCGGCCCTGGATGTCCCGCACGCCGATGCGCAGGAGCGAGAGGTCCTTCAGGTCGGACAGCACCGCCTGCGGGTCCGCCTCCGCCCCGATCCGCTCCAGCGGCAGGTCGTCCCACGGTTGCCGCCCGTCACGCGCCCGCACCACCAGGGAGTCGAGGAACGCGTCCACCATGGCGGGATTGCGGATGAGCAGGTCCGAGAGATACTGCGACCACCCGCAGAGGTCCGCGAAGACCTCGAGGATGTCGTTCGACTCGGAGAGCCACTGGTAGAAGGCCGCGGGGGCGCCGTAGCCGGCGACCAGCCGCTCCAGGTTCCGCAGGCAGCGGTCCGGGTCCGGCGTCTCCGCGGCGTGGAGGAGGAGGTGCGGGCAGAGGCTCGCGAAGAACCCCCGGGCACGGGGGCTCCGCGTCCCGGCGAGCCGGGAGATGCTCTGCGCCGCGGCCGCGGGGTCGACGAACCCGTGCCGCCCGAGCCACTCGCGCATCGCCTCGCCCCTCGTCTCGGGGTGCAGGACGAAGTCGCCGAGGACGGCCGCTTCCGGGCTCCGCGTGATGAACAGGGAGTGGAAGTGGCGTGAGAGGAGGCCCCGGGCGGCCGCGGTGTGCCGCGCGTGGCGCTCGCCGAACTCCTCCAGCGGATCGCCCCCCTCGCGGCCGAACCCCATCCGGACGGCTAGCCGCCGCAACGCTGCCGGGTCGCCGGGCAGCGTGTGGGTCTGGACCTCGTGCGTCGTCTGGAGCCGATGCTCCACGGTCCGCAGGAACACGTAGGCTTCCGCCAGCGACACGCTCTCTTCGGGCGTCAGCACGCCCTCTCGCGAGAGCGCGCGCAGCGCCGGCAGCGTGCCGCCCTGTCGCACCGCGGGCAGCCGGTCGCCGTTCAGCAGCTGGAGGAACTGCACGGCGAACTCGACGTCGCGGATGCCGCCCGGCCCGCCCTTCACCTGCCGGGGATCCCGGTCCCGGCGCTCCATCTCCTCCTTCAGCGTCTTGATGGACCGGATGTCCTCCACGGTGAGGGGCCGCCCGTAGACGAAGTCGGCGGCGGCCGCCAGGAACCGTCGCCCGAGCGCGAGGTCCCCGGCGGCCGCCCGGGCCTTGATGAGCGCCTGCCGCTCCCACGGCCGCCCGAGCGCGGCGTAGTAGTCGATGGCGCTCGCCGTCGTGCGGGTCAGCGCGCCCGTGGCGCCCTCCGGCCGGAGCCGCAGGTCCACCCGGTAGCAGTGCCCCTCGGGGGTCTGATCCGCGAGGAGCGAGCGCGTGCGCTCCACCACCCGGGTGAAGAAGTCCCGGTTCTCCCGCTTCCGCTCGGGGTCCGCGGAGTCCGTCGCGCCCTCGGCCGAGTACAGGAACACGATGTCCACGTCGGAAGAGTAGTTCAACTCGCCGCCGCCCAGCTTGCCGAAGGCGATGACCGCCATCGTCGCCTCGGCGCCCGTCCCGTCGCGGGGTGTGCCGTGGCGGAGGACGGTCTCCGCCCAGGCCACCGTCAGGGCGGCGTCGATGGCCGCGTCGGCGATGCGCGAGAGCGCCGCCGCCACGGCCTCCAGCACCGCCTCGCCCGCCAGATCCGCGAGGAGCACGCGCAGCGTCTCCCGGCGGACGAACCGGCGGAGGGCGGGTCGTGCGTCTCCGGCGGCGGCGGCGAGGTCCGTGCGCGCCGCCGCCGCGAGGTCCTCCGCGGAGGGCAGCCCCGGGACGGCGAGGGCGTCGACGAGCAGGGAAGGGTCGCGGATGACCGCCTCGCTCATCGCGCGGGAGCCCGCGAAGAGCGGGACGACCCGCTCCGGGGCAGGGGGCAGATCGCCGGCGACCTCGACGAACCGCGCGAGGTGGATGAGGGCGACCTCCGGGTCCGCCGAGGCGGTGGCCAGCGCCACCGCCCGGTGCCCGCCCTCCCGGCGGAGGAGGCCCGGGAGGAGCGGGGCGGCGCGTCCCGAGGGCGGAGGGGGCCCGACTTCGGTCAACGTCTCGGAGCGCGGGTTCTCCGGGCGCTGGCCTTCGCGCCGCCGGCCGCCGCGCCCTCCGCCTTCTCGATCTCCGCGGCGATGTCTCCGACCGTGTGGTTCTCGAGCGCGGCGAGGAACGCCCGCTGGGCGTCGGCGAGGCGCCGGAACACGCCGCAGGACGGCCGCTTCACGCAGGGGCCCCGGTTCAGCGAGCAGATGTCCGACACCGGCCCCTCGAAGATCTCCACGATCTCGCGGAAGTTGATGTCCTTGGCCGCCCGGGCCAGCGAGTAGCCGCCCTTGGCGCCGCGGAAGGAGTTCACGAGCCCCCCGCGGGCGAGGGCCTGGAACACCTTCGCGAGGTACGACGCGGGGATCTTGAAGTAGTCCGCGATCTCCGACAGGAAGACCACCGGCTTCTTCCTCCACGCGAGGTAGCCGAGGCCGTGGATCGCGTACCCGCTCGACGCGGTGACCTGCATGGGCCCGGCCCGTCCGGGCCCTCTCACCTTGCGTCCCCTCTTTTCCGCCATGTCAGCCTCCTTGTTGTGCCGGGACGCCCTGCGCGAGCAGGACGTCGACGGCGATGAGGACATCCTCAACCGTGATGCTCGCCATGCAGACGGGGTCGGCGCACGATCGCTTCGGGCATGGCGAGCAGTCCACGCCCTTGTGCACGACCCGGACCCGCGCCCCTCGCGGGCCGTAGGTCCGCGGGTCCTTGGGGCCGAACAGGCCCACCACCGGGACTCCCAGGAGCGCCGCGAGGTGCAGCGCCCCGGTGTCGGCGGCCACGAACAGCGCCGCCCGCTCCATCAGGGCCGCCAGCGCCGTGAGGCGCTTCGTGCGAGGACCGCGGCGGGCCGCGCCGCCGGACGCGGCGACGACCGCGTCCGCCAGGTCCTCTTCCCCGGGCCCCCAGGAGACGACGGTCGAGAAGCCCCGCGTCCCCGCGAGCGCCGCGGCCAGGGCGCCGAACCGCGAGGCCTCCCACCGCTTGTGCTTCCCGAACCCCGACGTGCCGGGGTGCAGGAGCGCGAACGACCCGGCGGCGAGGCCCTCCGCCAGAAGCCACGCGGACATCTCCGCGCGGTCGTCGTCCCGCACGCCGATGCGCGCGGTCCCCGCGGGACCGGTCACGCCGAGCGGCGCGAGAAGCCGCAGGGCGCGGTCCACGCGGTGGAGGGGGCCCGCGGGCATCTCCACCCGCTCCGTGTGCAGCAGGTGGCTCATCTCCTTCGCCTGCCGGGAGGACAGGCCGATGCGCCGGGGCGCCCCGGAGAGCGTCGCGAGCAGACCGCTCTTCAGGTTGCCCTGGAGATCCACGGCCACGTCGTACCGCGCGGAGCGCAGGTCGGCGAGGAAGCGCGTGGCGTCGCGGGCGGTGCTCAGCGGGTCCCGGAGGAGACCGGATTGCCAGCGGCGGCGGGGGTAGACGTGGACGCGGTCGAGGTCCGGGTGCCCGTCCACGATCGACGCGGCGCGGTCCTCGACGAGGAAACCGATGCGCGCCCCGGGTTGCGCCGCCCGCAGGGCGGCGAGCCCGAAGAGCGCGTGGATCACGTCCCCGATCGCCGAGAGGCGCACGAGCAGGATCCGCGGCTGCGCTGGGTCCGGAACGTCCATGATCACCGAATGAACTTCGGAAACAGGATGACCCGAGTCAAGTATCGCCCGGATCTTAACCTCCGGATTCCGCGGAAAGAAGAGGGAGACCGCAGCGAGACGCGGGGGCGGGCGGTGAGACGGACGGTCCCGTCCCGGTCCTCTCACGGCCGGGGGTTGGAGATTCGGGGCCGGATCGGTATGACAGGGGCGTATGGAGCCTCTGCCCGAGGGGTATGAGTGGGGCCGGGCCGGAGCCTTCCGGGGGGCCTTCCGTTCCGAAGCGCGCGACGCGCTGCTCGGGGCCGGATTCACGGACCCCGCGGCGTTCGCCGGGCGGAGCGACCCGGCCTTCGCGGGGCGCGGGCGCCCGGTCCGCGTCCCCCTGCCCGACGGATCCGCCGGCGTCCTCCGCCGGTACCTGCACGGCGGCGTTCTCCGGCGCCTCACCGGCCGCTGGTTCACGGGCGCCCCGCGCCCGGTCCGCGAGCTCGTCGCCACCGTCCGGGCCGAGCGGGCGGGGGTCCGGGTGCCCGTCGTGCTGGCGGCGCTCTGGCGGCCCCGCGCCGGCCTCCTGCACGAGGGTTTCCTGCTCACCCGGGAGGAGACCGGGAAGCGGGACCTCGCCGCGGCGCTCGCCGACGGGGCGCCGGCGGCGGCCGCTCTCTCCGCCGTCGGGCGGGAGACCCGTCGCCTCCACGAGGCCGGGGTCTGGCACGCCGACCTGCACGTCCGCAACGTCCTCCTCGGCGCGGACGGGGCGACCCTGCTGGACTTCGACCGGGCGCGGGTCCTCTCGCCGGTCCCGGCGGACCTGCGCCTCGCGAGCCTCTTGCGGTTCGACCGTTCCGTGGTGAAACTGGCGCGGCGCGGTCCGACCGTCCGGGCCGCGGACCGGCTCCGCTTCTTCAAGGCGTACTTCGGGACCCGGCCCGACCGGCGGGAGCGGGACGCGCTCGCCGCGCGCTGCCGGCGGAGCCTCGCGTGGCATCGGCTGTGGTGGGGGGTGACCTCGTGAACGGGACCGCGGGCGGCAATCGCCGGCCGGTCACGCTCTGCGTGATCACGCTGAACGAGGAGGACCGTCTCGGGGACTGCCTCGCCTCGGTGCCGTTCGCCGAGGAGAAGATCGTCGTGGACTCCCTCTCCACGGACCGCACGCCGGAAGTGGCCGCCGCCGGGGGGGCGCGGGTCGTCCCGCAGGCGTTCCTCGGCCACGTCCAGCAGAAGAACCTCGCCGTGTCGCTGGCGCAGACGGACTGGGTGCTCTGCCTCGACGCGGACGAACGGCTCTCGCCGGCGCTCGCGGAGCAGGTGGAGGAGGCCCTCGGGCGGGAGCGGGTCCCCGACGCGTTCTCCATGCCCCGCCGCAACCACTACCTCGGGCGCTGGATCGACCACGGCGGCTGGTACCCCGACCGGAAAGTCCGCCTGTTCCACCGCGCCCGGGCCCGCTGGGGCGGGGTGAACCCCCATGATCACGTGCAGGTCGACGGTTCGACGGAGCGCCTCGCGGGCGACATCCTGCACTACCCCTACCGCTCCGTGTCCGACCACCTGAAGCAGATCGACTTCTTCACCACGATCGCCGCGCGGGAGAAGTACGACCGGGGGAAGCGGGGCGGGTTCGGCCGCATGCTCCTCCACCCGCCGGGGAAGTTCCTGCGCATGTACCTCCTGCGGGCCGGCTTCCTCGACGGCCGTGCCGGGTTCGCGGTGGCCGCGCTGGGGGCGTACTACGTTTTCCTCAAGTACCTGAAGCTCTGGGAGATGACGCGGAGGGGCCGTGGCGCCTGACGGCATCGTCGTCGAGCACGGCGGGGCGAGGTTCCTCGTGCGGCCGGAAGCCGCCGACCGGATGCGGCGGTTCATCGAGGCCCTCCCTGCGGTCGCCGGCGCCGAGGGCGCCCGCACGGTGAAGGAGAACGTCGTGCGGACCGTGCTCCGCACCTCCTTCGAGACGGAGGGGCTCTATCTCAAGACCTACCACTCGCGGGGTATCGCCGAGGCGGTGAAGTCCCTCCTCGTCCGGTCCCGCCCGATGGCCGAGTGGCGGGCCTCGCGCGCCCTCGAGGCCGCCGGCATCCCCTCCGTCCGGGTCCTCCTCTCGGGAGAGCGCCGATCCCGCGGGGTCCTCGTGGAGGGCTGGCTGGTGACGGAGGAGATCCCGGGGGGCGAGGCCGTCGTCCCCTACCTGACCCGGCACTTCGCCGGGCAAGCGCGGGATCCGCGGCGGCGGGCCTTTCTCGGCGCGCTGGCGCGACTCCTCCGGCGGTTCCACGACGCCGGCTTCGCCCACGGCGATCTGCACGGCGGGAACCTCCTCGTCCTCGGCCCGCCGGAGGACCCGGAGATCCGCGTCCTCGACCTGCACACGGTGCGCACGGGACGGCGGCCGGGGCCGAGGGGCCGCCGCGCCAACCTCGCCAAACTCCTCCATTCCCTGTCGACGGCCACCAACCGGCCGGACCGCCTCCGCTTCCTCCTGGACTACGAGGGCGATTCGCCGGCGGCGGGGGGCAAGTCCGTGTTCCCCGGCGTCCTGCGCCGCATCGCCGCCCTGGAGCGGCGACGGCTCGCCAGCCGAGGCCGACGGTGCGTGAAGCAGTCGACGGCCTTCGCGCACGAGCGGGTGGGGCCATTCCTCGTCTACCGGCGGCGGGAGGTCCCCCCGTTCGCGCCGCTGCACGCGGTGGGCGACCATCTCCTGTCCGTCTGGCGGAAGTCGGAGGAGGTGCTGAAGGACTCGCGGCGGTCGGCCCTGTCCCGGCAGGTCCTGCCCGGGTGGCCGGAGCACGCCCACGCCGTGGTCAAGGAGGCCCGCTGCCGGACCGCGGCGGACTACCTGAAGAACGCCCTCCGGCGGCCGCGGGGCATGGCGTCGTGGCGGGCGGGGAACGCGCTCGTGGTCCGCGGGGTCGGCGCGGCCCGGCCGCTGGCGCTCGTCCTCCAGGGGCGGTGGCCGGTGCGCGGCGCCTCGTGGCTGCTGATGGAGGACCTCTCCCGGCTCGAGCGCCTCGACCTCTTCGTCCTCCGGCGCTATGCGAAGGCCCTGTCCTCCGCGGCCCGCGCCGAGAAAACCGCCCTCGTCCGCGCCTGCGGCCGGTTCGTCGGCGACCTTCACCGGCAGGGGATCTACCATGGGGATCTCAAGGCGGTGAACGTGTTCGTGGCGCCGGCTGACGACGGCGGCTTCGCCTTCCGCCTCGTGGACTACGACCGCGTCGTCTTCGGGCGGCGCGTGTCGCGGCGCCGGCGGATCAAGAACCTCGGTCAGCTGGCGGCGTCGGTGGCCGTGCTCATCACCCGGTCGGACCGCCTGCGGTTCTTCCGGGCCTATGCGTTCGACGCCGACGCGGCGGAGGGCGAGCGGGTCTATGCCCGCGGCGTGCTCCGCGAGTGTGCGAGGAAGATCGTGGTGCGGATGGAGCCCATCGAGTGATGAAGGTCGTCCACCTGTTCGCCAACTGGAAGTGGACCGGGCCGGCGGAGCCCGCGGCAGGCCTCGTGCTCGCGCTCCGCGCCCGCGGGCACGCCGTGGACTTCTACTCCGGGCGGCCGCCGCGGGGCCGGCGGAACTGGGTCCGCGAGGCGGCGGAGGCGCGCGGGCTGACGCCCACCCCGGCGCTCCTGCTCCGCAAGCATTTCGCGCCGCTCGCCAATCTCCTCGACCGGCGGCGCCTCGCCGCGATCCTCCGCCGGGACCGCCCGGACCTGCTGCACTGCCACACGGTGAACGACCATCTGGTCGGCGGGCGGGCCGCGCGGGGGCTCGTCCCCGTGGTCCGGACCCTGTATGACGGAGAGTGCCCGACGGGCCTGCGGGCCCGGGCGACGCTGGGCGGCCGGACGAACTTCCTCGTGGCGGCCTCGGACCGGGTCCGCCGGGAGGCCGTGCGCCTGTTCGGCATCCCCGAGGACCGCACGGCCACGGTGGAGGGCGCCGTGGACCTGGCGCGATTCGATCCCCGGCGCGGGCTCCCGGACCTGCGCCCCGTCTACGGCATCCGCCCGGGCGAGTTCGTGCTCGGCATCGTGGCCCGCATCCAGCCGCGGCGGCGCTTCGACGTCTTCTTCGACGCGCTGGACCGCCTGGCGGCGGAGGTCCCGACGCTCCGGGTGCTCGTCGTGGGGCGGGGGACCCACATGGACCAGGTGGCGGTCGCCCGCGCGCAGCAGGGGCTCCTCCAGGACCGGATCGTGTTCACCGGGTACCGGACGGGCGACGAGTACGTGGCCACGCTGCGCTGCCTGTCGGCGAAGGTGTTCCTGTGGCCGGGCTCTGACGGCACCTGCCGGGCGGTGCGGGAGGCCATGGCGATGGGCGTGCCGGTCATCGCCGCCCGGGTGGGCATGCTGCCGGAGATCGTGACCGACGGGAAGGACGGGCTCCTCGTGCCGCACGACCCGGAGGCGCTGTCCCACGCGGTGCGGCGGCTGGCGCTCGGGCTCGACGAGCGGGACGAGATGGCCGTCGCGGCCCGGGAGACCGCCCTGCGCCGCTTCGACCTCGCGGCCCAGGCCGCCCGGGTGGAGCAGATCTACCGCTCGCTCCTCCCCGGCCAGCGCTGACCCCTAACGCCGGTGCCAGGTCAGATTCTAAGGGGCATGCCGGCCGTCGAGAGGGCGGGCCGAGGACCGGCCGATCCTCCCGTCGCCACGGGCGCATCCGGCCACGGGGGGAGGGCGCGGGGCGTCTCGACCGTCTCGGGCCGGGCCCGCGCGCCGCGCCGGTGTTCTCCGGCCGCGGGATCCGGCCCGAACCGCGCGGAGGGGGGGGACGGTCGGCCCGACTCGCAGGATCTGGTCGGGCACCCGGCAGGGGGTTCCGATCCGCGGGTGGGCAGGGTAGGATCTCCGGGGTGAAGAGAAACGCTCTGCTCTGGGGCACGATCCTCTTCGCGGCCGGGATCGCGGTGCGATTCCTCCCCGTGGCCGCGGACCTCCTGAGCCTTCTCGGCACGGCGTCGCTGGCCGCCGGGTTCGCGCTGCTGCTGGCCGGGGCCTGGCGCCGCCGGAGGCGGGTGCGGGACTTCGTCCGGGGGTCCCCCGTGGGCCGGCACCTCCTCGCCGTGGGCGTCCTCGTGCTCCTCATCGCGGGTGCCTGGGTGGTCCGGGAGGTCCTGTCCGAGGCCTCGGTGTGGAAGCGCGCGGGGCCGATCAAGGAGGACCTCGGTTCCGACGACCCCCGCGCCGCCCTCGATCTCGCCGTCCACCTGACGGCGGAGGCGAAGCACCACGCCGGCCAGCGCGGGAGCGCCGTGCTGAGGGAGCGGATCGCCCGACGTCTCGCCGACCTCGGCCAGGGCGCACCGGAGGTGACCCGCGCACTGCGGGAATCACTGCTCGGGGACCCCGCGTCGGGCGTTCGGCAGGCGGCGGCGCTGGCGTGGTCGCGGGTGGCCCCGGCGCGGGAGGTCCTGGCGGCGATCCTCGATCTCCCGCGCATGGAGGGGGAGGCGCAGGCGCGGATGGAGGCGGCCCTCGGGCTGCGGGGCGGACCCGGAGAGGGGGCCTCGCCGGAGGTCTGGCTCTCGTGGGTTCTCCAGACGTGGGCCGGGGCGGGGGCGGAGGAGTCTTTCGCGATGGCGGTCACCGCCGCCCGCGCACTCTCGACCCGCCCGGAGGCGAGGGCGCTCTGCCTCGCGCGCGTGCGGGACGGCGGCGGCGCGGACCGCCCGGGGCTGGAGACCCTCCTCGGCGACGCCGAGGCGGACTTCCGGACGGCGGCGGCAGAGGCCGCGGGGAAGCGGGGCGAGCCCGGTTGGGTCTCCATGCTGGGGGCCGCGCTGAAGGTGGAGAAGGAGGTCCCTGCCGCCCGGGCCATGGCCGCGGCCATGAGCCGACTGGCTCCCTCGGAGAGCCTGCCGCTGTTCCTGGAGGCGGTGCGCGGCGCCCGCTATCCCGCCGGGAAGTCCGCCGCCTCGGAGCGGCTGAGCGCAGCCCTCGGGATGGACGCCACGGCGGACCCCGCGATGCTGCTCGGCGCCGTGTACCGGAAGCTCCTGCCGGGAGCCGAGAAGAAGGCGATCCTCGACGAGCTCTGCCGCCTGGTGCGGGACTCCGAGGCCGCCCGGCAGGAAGTCTCCGCCATCCTCCGGGACCCCGGCGAGAAGGGCCCCTCGCGCAGCCGGGCCCTGAAGGGCTTCCTCGACGGCCGCCCGGACCTCCTCAAGAACGAGGACCTGGTGGCGCTCCTTGCGGATGAGCCGGACCAGGACTTCGCCCAGACGGTGCGGGCCGAACTGCGGCGCCGCACGGGCCGGGATGGCGGCATCGACCCCGCCGTCTGGCGTCAGATCCTCGGCCAGTGACCCGGCCCCTCACACCGGTGCCAGGTCAGATTCTGAGGACTCGCCGGGTGAAGGACCGGAAGGCTGACCCGCCCGGGGCCATCCCCTCCTCTCCGGCTTGCGGCGTGGGGCGGCTGGCCGCGCCGCCCCGCAGCGGCATACCGCGGCGGGCTCGCTTCACCACACGTAGCCGGGAGGCCCCTCCCCCGGGGCCCCGCTCCGGCCCCTGCCGCCCGTCGTCCCGCCCGCCGTGGCCCGCTCTAACCCCGCCGGCGGCGGGCCCGCGGGGGCTCGCGAAGACGACGATCGGCCACAGGACCCGGCCCGAGCCCCGCGGGGCGGGGGGGGAGAAGTCCTAACGATCTGACCTGACACCGGGGTTCGCTAACGATCTGACCTGACACCGGGGTTCGCGCGGGGCGGGGAGGAAGAAGTCCTAACGATCTGACCTGACACCGGGGTTCGGGGCGGACGGACCGTGCCGGGAGGCGCGGCGGCGGGTGCGGGCGGCCTTCAGCGGGCGCAGGGACTGGAGCCGGAGGAGGCGCCGGTCCTCCTCGGTGACGGTGTCCGGGGCGTGCTTGCGGCGGAGTTTCGCCACCCCGGACCGGTCCGTGGCCGACAGCGCCCGCAGGAGCCCCGACCCCTTCGGCAGCCGCAGGGCGCTGGCGAAGTCGACGATCACCGGCGTTCCCCCGGCCTCCACGAGGATGTTCCGGCGCTGCCGGAGGTCGAGGTGCACCACCCCCCGCTCGTGCAGGCCACGGACGATGGCCTCCAGTCGGTCGACGAAGCCGGCCGGCAGCGTGCCCTTGCGGTAGTGCGAGAGGTCCCGGCCGGGGACCCGCTCCACGACGATGGCGTCCGCGTCGAGGCGGCCGAGGAACCGGGGGATTCCGGGCAGCCCCGCGAGCGCCTCGTAGATCGCGCACTCCCGCGCCACCATGAGCCGCCCCCAGGTCAGCCTCCAGGGCCAGGGGCACGGACGGAAGTCCTTCACCAGCAATTGGATGCCGCGGAACTCCAGGGGCCTCAGGGCCGGCTTGTACCAGGCGGGCCGGGCGAGGTTGGCACCCGCCGCCGCCTCGTACTCGGCACGGGAGAGGGGGAATCTCCGACGCATGGGCCAGACGATCCTAACGGCCCGCCCCGGCCCGGCGACCGATTCCCGACCGGCACGCCGGCGCAGGCGGGGTAGACTGCCGGGTCGATGCCGCCGAACTCCGCGCTGGTCGTCATCCCGACCTACAACGAGGCCGACAACCTCCCGCACCTCGTGGCGCGCATCCTCGCCCTCCCCGCGGCGCCCGACGTTCTCGTGGTGGACGACGCCTCCCCGGATGGCACGGGGGAGATCGCGGAAGCGTGCGGTCGCCGCTCGGGGGGGAAGGTCTCCGTCCTCCACCGCGCCGGCAAGCTCGGCCTCGGGACGGCCTACCTCGACGGCTTCCGCCGAGGGCTCGACCGGGGGTACGCCGCCATCGGCCAGATGGACGCGGACTTCTCGCACGACCCCGCGCTCCTGCCCGTGCTCCTGGCGCGCCTCGCGCGCGCGGACCTCGTCATCGGCTCCCGGTACGTTCCCGGCGGAGGCACCGCGGACTGGGGCCTTCCCCGGCGGATCATCAGCCGCGGGGGCAGCCTCTACGCCCGCCTTTTGCTCTCTCTCCCCGTGAACGACGCCACCGGGGGCTTCAAGGCCTGGCGGGCGGACACGCTCCGCCACCTCGATCTCTCCGCGGTGCGCTCCAACGGCTATTGCTTCCAGGTGGAGATGACCTGGCGGGCGCACCGGGCGGGGGCGCGGGTGACCGAGGTCCCCATCGTGTTCCCCGACCGCCGGGTGGGGCGGTCGAAGATGTCCCGCCGGATCGTCCTCGAGGCCGTCTGGCGGGTGCCCTGGCTGCGGCTTTCGGGGGTCCTGTGAACGGCGAAATGCCTTGGCCCCCCTCCCCGCGGGGGGTTGAATCTGCGGTTTCGCCCCGATTCCGGGGCCTGGGAGCCGGATGAGACGACCGAGGTCCAGGCTTCTGCTCGTGGTCCTGGTGGGGGGCTTCGGCCTCGCCACGGCCGTCCTGTTCGTCGTCTGGCTCTTCCAGCGCCACGCCGTCGTGCGGGACGTCACGCGGGACCTCGCCTCCCGCCGGGACGCGCTGGAGGCGAGGATCGAGGCCCTCGTCCTCGCCGAGGCCCGGCGCTGCCTCGACTTCGACCCGGACAAGAACCCTCTCCCCCCGGAGATGAACATCGTCGCCGGCGAGAGGCCCGCCGCCGGCGTCCGGCGGGTGGCGGACCGGAACCTGTACTCGGCCATCATCGACGGCGAGTCGGCCTCCGTCCTCGTGGGGGTGAAGCACGGCGAGGCGGTCTGGGTCCAGTCCGAGATCGCGCTGCCGCCCATCCTCGACGCCATGGCCGAGGTCGGCCCCGCCGACCATGGCCGGGTGTACCTGACCAGCGTCCACGGCCGGCCCGTCGTCCAGTGGCCGGAGCGTCGCGCGGCGACCACGCAGCACCAGAAGTTCCGCCGGACGAGCGACGCCTTCGAGGCGATCGCCCAGGGGGAGCGCGAGGAGGGCACCTATCGCGACATCGACGACCGCGACTGCGTCGGGGCGTGGTGCGCCTCGGAGATCTTCCACGGGGGGATCGTCGTGGAGGTGCAGCAGCGGGTGGCCTTCGCCGCGGTCCGCGGAGTGCGGCCGTGGCACGTCACGGGCGCCCTCGGTCTCCTTGCCGCCGCGCTTCTCCTCGCCCGGATCTTCCTGCCCCGGGTGAAGTTCACCACCGACGTCGTCCGGCTCTACGCCTTCGCCCGGCGCTACCTCTGGATCATCGCCCTCGCCATGCTGGCGATGGCGGCCTATGCCGGCGGCAACATGATCCGGCTGACGCTGATGAAGACGGTGTTCGACGACGTTCTGCTCGGCAAGGGCGCGGGCGCCGTCGAGGCGCTGAAGAGCGTCCTGTACGCGTTCTCGGTCATCATCGTCGTGATGGCGGTGGCGTCGTGGCTGAAGGAGTACCTCTCCGAGTACGTCACCCAGGCCATCGTCAACGACGTCCGCTGCACGCTGTCGAGCCACCTCATCACCCTCGACATGGGGTACTTCGACCGCCAGAAGGCCGGCGAACTCATGTCGCGCCTCAGCAACGACGTGGGGGAGACGCGGAAGGCGCTGAACCTCGTGTTCGGCGAGTTCCTGCAGGAGCCCCTGATGCTGGTGGGCGCGCTGGGCGCCGCCCTCATCACGAACTGGCGCCTGACGCTGATGGTGTTCCTCGGCATCCCGCTCCTCATCTGGCCCATCTACAAGCTCGGCCGGCTGGTGAAGAAGTACAGCAAGCGCCGGCAGGTCCAGCAGGGCGTGGTGACCGAGGTCATGATGCAGACCGTCACCGGGCTGCGCATCGTGAAGGGGTTCCAGCGCGAGGAGTTCGAGAACGAGCGGCTCCGGAAGGCCAGCCGCAAACTGCTCGCCCAGTCCGTCCGCGTGGGCCGCACGAACGCCCTCTCCCACACGGTCGTGGACCTGATGAACTCCGTCGGCGCGCTCATCGTGCTCGCGTTCGGCGGCTACATGGTCATCTACGGCACGGCCGGGGCGTCGGCGGCGGACCTCGCCACCCTCTCCGTGATCCTCGCCCAGATGTACAAGCCGGTGAAGGTCCTGACGCGGACCTACAACAAGATCCAGGAGTCGATGGCGGGGGCGGAGCGCATCTTCGAGATCATGGACGAGCGCCCCAGCATCGTGGACCGGCCCGAGGCCCGCCCCTTCACCCGTCCCGAGCGCGAGATCGCCTTCGAGGACGTCTCTTTCGCGTACGGCGAGCGCCTCGTCCTCCGGCACGTATCGTTCCGCGTGCCCGTGGGGCAGGTCGTGGGCCTCGTGGGTGAAACCGGCGCCGGAAAGTCCACGATCACCGACCTCGTGGCCCGGTTCTACGACCCCACCGAGGGGCGGATCACGATCGACGGGACGGACCTCCGCGACTACCGCGTGGCGGACCTGCGGCGCGCCGTCTCCACCGTGCGGCAGGACGCCTTCCTGTTCCATGCCTCCGTCCGCGAGAACATCCTCTACGGCCGCCCGGAGGCGACCCGGGAGGAGGTGGAGGAGGCGGCGCGCATCGCCGGGATCCACGACGAGATCCTGCAGATGGAGGCCGGGTTCGAGACGCTGGTAGGGGAGCGGGGCACGCGCCTCTCCGGCGGCCAGCGCCAGCGGATCACCATCGCCCGCGGCATCCTGAAGAACGCGCCCATCCTGATCCTCGACGAGGCGACCTCGGCGCTCGACTCGACGACGGAGGCCGAGGTGCAGGCCCACCTCGAGAAGCAGAGCCGGGGGCGGACGACCTTCATCGTCGCCCATCGCCTGTCCACCCTGACCCACGCCGACCGCATCCTGGTGTTCAAGGACGGCGAGCTCGTGGAGGACGGCACCCACGAGGCGCTCCTCGCGAAGCAGGGCGTGTACGCCGCCGCCTACCAGATCCAGTTCGCCGCGCCCGGCGCCGCCGCCAACGGGAAACCGAACGGCGGTTCGAACGAGGTCGCCTCCGACCCCCCGACAATCGCGTGATCCCGGACATCGCAAGGCGTATGATCGGTCGTCGTATAGGCTGTGATTGAGACGCACTCTCATATGACGGCGACTTCTCCGGCCACCCTCGACGCCTCGAACGCGCGGATCCTCCTCGTGGGGAATCCGAACGTGGGGAAGTCCGTCCTCTTCGGCGCCCTCACGCGCCGCTACGCGGTCGTGAGCAACTACCCGGGGACGACCGTGGAGATCGCCCGGGGGCGCGCGGACCTCGGGGGCCGGCACGCCGAGGTCGTGGACCTCCCCGGCGTGAACAACCTGGTGCCCCAGTCCGAGGACGAGAGGGTGACGCGGGACGTCCTCCTGACGGAGCCCGCGACGACCATCCTGCAGGTCGTGGACGCCAAGAACCTCCGCCGCGGCCTCCTGCTCAGCGTCGCCCTCGCCGAGACCGGACTGCCCTTCGTCGTGGCCCTCAACATGATGGACGAGGCCCGGTCCCGCGGCGTGCGCGTGGACGTGGACGGCCTCGCCGCGGCCCTCGGCGTCCCCCTCGTGCCGACGGTGGCGACGCGGGGCGGCGGGGTGGCGCGCGTACGGGCCCTGCTCGCGGCGGAACCGGCCCGGTGCGGCCTCCGGGTGGATTACGACGCGGACATCGAGGCCGCCGTGGCCCGCCTCTCGCCTCTCCTCGCCGCCGGCCGCTGGACGCCGCGGGCCCTGGCGCTCGCCCTCCTCGCCGGCGACGAGGGGATCCTGGAGTGGGCCGGCCGGGCGCTGTCCCCCCCGACAGTGGACGCGGTGCGGGAGGAGCGCCGGGCGCTCCAGTCGCGCCAGCGGCGGTCCGTGGCCTACTCCATCAGCCAGGCGAGGCTGCGCAAGGCCTCCGCTCTCCTCGCCGCCTTCTACCACGTGGATCCCGCCCTCACCGGGGCGCTCGAACGGTTCGCGCGCTTCGGGGAGACCGTGGCCGGGCGCGGGACGGGGCATCTCACCGCCACCCTCGGCGCGGCGCTCGTGCTCCTGTCGATCGGCGGGTTCCCGGTCTCGCTCCCCGCGGCGGCGGTCTGCCTCGCGGTGACGGCCGCCGCCGCCGTCCTGTGGTCTTGCCGGCGCGGGGCGGGCGTCGTCCTCCTCGCCGTGCCGTGCGGGCTGTGGCTCCTCGGCATGGCGGTGCGCCCCGTCGCGGGACTCCTCCCCGCGGAGAGCCTCCTCTTCAGCGGCTGGTTCGCGGGTCTCTCGGGGGCGCTGATCGTCGCGGGGGTGTTCCTCGTCCGGCAGAGCACGCACATCGTGTGGGGCACGCTGGGGGCGGTGGCGGTGCTGTACCTGCTCTACCTGTTCGTGGGTGTCTTCGGCGCGGGCGACCTCGTCGACCTGCTCGAAGGGGGGCTGTTCGCGAAGACCGTCGGCCCCGCCTGCATCCGCGCCGTGGACGCGCTGTTCCCGTTCCCGCACACCCACGCCGTGGACCCCGAGACCGCGGCGGTCGTCGGCGAGTACGCACTGGAGGCGGGGGGTGACCCGTCGGCCGTCCTGCGCTTCCTCCACGATCTCCTCGTGGGACCGTTCGGCGCGCTGACGATGGCGCTGTCCTACGCCCTCGCGCTCATCCTCCCCGTGGTCGGCACCTTCTTCCTCGCCTTCGGACTCCTCGAGGACTCGGGCTACCTCCCGCGCCTCGCGGCCATGCTGAACCGGGGCTTCCGGGCGATGGGCCTGAACGGGAAGGCCGTGCTGCCGATGATCCTCGGCCTCGGCTGCGACACGATGGCCACCCTGACCACGCGCGTGCTCGAGACGAAGAAGGAGCGGGTCATCGTCACCCTCCTCCTCGCCCTCGGCGTGCCCTGCTCCGCGCAGCTCGGCGTGATCCTCGGCATCACGAGCCAGATCGGGACCACGGCGATCCTGTGGTGGGTGGGGACGATCGTCGTCGTCCTGTTCGCCGTAGGGTTCCTCGCCGCCCGCATCCTGCCCGGCGAACGAAGCGACTTCATACTCGAGCTGCCGCCGCTGCGACTGCCCCGGGCCGGCAACATCGCCCTGAAGACCCTGGCGAGGATCGAGTGGTACCTGAAGGAGGCCGTCCCGCTCTTCTTCCTCGGGACCTTCGTGCTGTTCCTCCTCGACGCCACGGGGGCCCTGGCGCCGCTCACGTGGGCCGCGGCGCCGGTCGTGAAGGGGCTCCTCGCCCTGCCCGTGGAAGTCACCCCGTCGTTCCTCATCGGCTTCCTGCGGCGCGACTACGGGGCCGCGGGGCTCTCCGACGCCTGGCGGGACGGCCTGCTGACCCCGCGGCAGGCGGTCACCGCCATGGTGACCATCACGCTGTTCGTGCCGTGCGTGGCGAACTTCCTCATCATGATCAAGGAGCGGGGGCTCCGGACCGGCGTGCTCATGGCCGCCTTCATCCTGCCGTTCGCATTCCTCGCCGGGGCGGCGGTGAACCTCCTGATGAGCCTCTTCTCGGTGCTCCCATGACGCACGACTGCCCCCTGTGCGGGTACTCCTTCACCGACGCCGAGATGGCCACGAGGGCCTGCCCGGCATGCCATTCGCGCCCGGGAGGCTGCGGGCTCGTCAAGTGCCCCTCCTGCGGCTACGAGTGGCCGCCGGAGCGTGCCTCGACCCTCGTGCGCCTCGTGCGGTGGCTGTTCCCGGGGGGAGGGAAGCGATGAGACGCAGGAACGTGGAGGAGATCCTCGAGTCGCTGTGGATGGCCGAGGAGGGCATCGGGACCGCGCAGGCGGAGGACGTCGTGTCCCGCGCGCACGGCGACTCCGACGCCGGCGACCTCGCGGACGCCGTCACCGCCGGTCTCCTGTGCCGCGAGGGTGAACGCCTGGCGTTCACCGCGGAGGGCCGGGAGGAGGCGCGACTCCTCGTCCGCCGCCACCGCCTCGCGGAGCGGCTCCTCACGGACGTCCTGCTGGTCCGGCCGAAGGACCTCGAGACCTCGGCCTGCGAATTCGAGCACATCCTGTCGCCGGAGGTGACGGACTCGATCTGCACGCTGCTCGGCCACCCCACGGCGTGCCCGCACGGGGCGCCGATCCCGCCCGGCCCCTGCTGCGCGAAGCTCGCGAAGGAGATCGGCCCCCTCGTGCGCCGGCTGTCCGATGCCGCGGTGGGGGAGAGGCTGGCGGTCGTCTTCGTGGCCGCGGGCCGCGACCGCCGCCTCGAACGGCTCTCCTCCTTCGGCGTGAACCCCGGAGCGACGATCCGCCTCGTGCAGCGCCGCCCCTCCTGCATCATCGAGGTCGACCAGACCTCGCTCGCCATCGAGCGCGAGGTGGCCGAGAGCATCTTCGTCCGCCGTCGCGGCTGAGGGGGATGGCGGCCCGACCCGCCCCGGGATACACTTCTCCGACCCGGGAGGACGAGATGGACGGGAAATGCCTGCACTGCGGCGCGGCCGTCGAGGCGGGGGACCGGTTCTGCCCGAACTGCGGCAAGGCGCCGCGGCGCCCCGTGCCGCGACGGCGCGGGCGGCACGCCGAGCGGGCGCGGGTGACCAGCATGGCGAGGGCCGCCGCCTGGATCCTGATCCTCGCCGTCCTGTTCGCGCTCGGCGGGCTCGTCATGGGGTTCATGACGAAGAGCGAACTGGACCCGCAGCTGCGCGTGCTCCGCGGCGTCAGCCCGGACACGCCCCTGCTGACCGACGACGGACACACGACCACGGCGGCGGAGCAGGTCCGCCTGCTCGAGTTCGTGATCGTCTTCGTCTTCGCCACCCACTTCGGTCTCGCGGCGATCTACTTCGCCTTGTGGTTCTGGGCCCGCCGCGATCCCCTGCCGCCGATCCTCATCGCGCTGAGCGTGCTCGTGGCCCTGAAGGTCCTCACCGTCGTCGTCGAGCCCGCGCTCGTCCTGAGCGGGATCGTCATCCAGGTCATCGCGTTCCTCGCGCTCCTCGGCGGGCTGCGGGCCGCGCTGGCCCAGCGGTCGCTGGCGAGGGCCGCCGCGGCGGAGGCGCCGCCGCCGGCATGAGCGACGCCTCGCCGCCGCCCGAGCCCCCCGTTCTCGCCCCCGTCTGCGGGCTCTGCCGGACGCCCGGCCGTCCCGGCGCCCGCTTCTGCGCCCGCTGCGGCGCCGCCCTGTCGGCGGTCCCGGACCGGGAGGAGCGGCGGCGGGTCCGCCTCGCGGCCCGTGCCGTCCGCGAGCAGTGGGGCGAGTTCAAGGGCGTCCTGTGGTTCTTCCTCGTCGTGATGGCCCTGCAGATCGCGGCGAAGGTGCTGCTCGCGACCACGCGGGCCACGGGCCCCGTCATCGACGCCGTGCTCTCGGCGGGGATGGCGCTGGCGGCCGTCGGGTTCGCCCTCCGCGAGCGGGTCTCGGTGGGCGCCGCGCTGCGCCGTGCGGGGCTCGCGGGGGCGAACGCCCCGTACGCGGCGGGAGTCGCGGCGGGCGCCTTCGGCCTCGCCTTCCTGTACTTCCGGCTCCTGAAGTCGCTCGGCGCGCCGGCCATCTCCTACCTCGAGGACTTCCGCGAGGCGGGCTGGCCGCTGTGGTCGGCGTTCCTGCTGACCAGCCTGATGCCGGGCATCTTCGAGGAGGTCGCCTTCCGGGGGTTCGTGCAGGGGCGGCTCGCGCGCCTGCTCGGTGCGCGGGAGGCGCTCCTGCTGTCCGCCGGCCTCTTCGCCGTGGCGCACCTCTCGCCGGCGGTGTTCCCCAGCCACTTCCTCATGGGCCTCGCCCTGGGGGCGATCCGGCACCGCACCGGGTCGCTCTACCCGGGCATGGCCGCGCACGCCCTCTGGAACGCGCTCGTCCTCGTCGAGGAGATCGTCGGAGCGGGGCCGTGAGCGCGCGGCGGGCCGGAGGACGAGGGCGCCGGCCGGGGGGGTGGGCGGTCCCGTGTCCGCTTTCGGGAGGGGCGGCGATTTCCGGACTCGCCCGCCCGCGGCGGCCCGCATAATTCCGCCATGCGGACGATCACCCTCTCCCGCTTCGGGGATGCCGACGCCCTCTCGTTCGTGGATCGGCCGGATCCGGGTTCGCCGGCGGGAGAGGTGGCGGTCGAGGTCAAGGCCTGCGCGCTGAACCACCTCGACCTCCGCGTGCGGCGCGGGGAGTTCCCCTACCTCACCCTGCCGCTGATCCCCGGCACCGACGTGGCGGGCACGCTCGTGGAGACGGGCGAGAAGGTCGTCGTCTACCCCGTGCTGTCCTGCGGCGTCTGCCGCACCTGCGCCGACGGCCGGGAGCACCTCTGCCGCGACATCCGCATCCTCGGCGTCCACCGCGACGGCGGCTACGCCGCGCGCGTGTCGGTCCCGGCGCGCAACGCGATCCCGGTCCCCGACGCCTGGGACCTCGTGGAGTGGGCGTCCACGCCGGCGGTGTTCCTGACCGCGTGGCACGCGCTCGTGGGGCGCGCGAACCTGCGCGTGGGGGAGACGATCCTCATCCACTCCGCGGGCTCGGGACTCGGGATGGCGGCGGTGCAGATCGCCAGCGCCGGGGGCGCGCGGGTCATCGCCACCGCGGGGAACGACGACAAGTGCGCCCGGGCGAAGACGCTCGGCGCCCACGACGCGCTGAACTACCGCGAGGTGGACTTCGCGGAGGCGGTGCGGGACCTCACGAAGGGCGCGGGCGTGGACGTCGTGCTCGACCACCTCGGCGGGGCGACGCTCGAGGAGAGCATCTCCTGCCTCGCGCGCGGCGGACGCCTCGTGGCGTGCGGGGAGACCTCGAACCCGTCGGCGACGGTGGCCCTGCGCCCGCTCTTCAACCGCGAGCGGAGCATCCTCGGCGCGTACCTCGGGACGAGGAAGGAGTTCCTCGACGTCCTGGCGCTCCTGTCGGAGAAGACGCTGAAGCCGGTGGTGGACGCGACCTTCCCCCTGGAGCGCGCCGCCGACGCCCACCGCTACCTCGAGGCCCGCCACGCCTTCGGCAAGGTCGTCCTGACGATGTGATTCGTCGTGCCCGACCCGGCGGGGCGCCCGGCCCGCGGGGCGGGCGCGAAAAAACGAGCCCGCCTCCGTGTCACGCGCCTTCGTGTCGCCTGGAGCCCGCCCTTCTCACCGCATCGTGCGGGCTCCACCCTTCGGGCCAGGCCCGTCG
>JADHED010001188.1_pt1 | contig 23918 bp, 21 predicted proteins | sample 8952041 | NCBI WGS metagenome assembly JADHED01 (sample SAMN16124423, study PRJNA663239) | bioreactor sludge metagenome | isolation source: sludge (control) | place: India:Bengaluru | collected 2018-09-08
GGCGGGCGCGTGCACGTCGAGGGGCGGCACGCCGAGGCGGCGGGCGTAGGCCGGGGCATCGGCGCCGTCCACGGCAGGGATCACGGCGGGCGCCGGCGCCGCGAGGGCGGTCAGCGGCGCGAGGCCGGCGTCGGCGCGCACCGCGGCGAGGTCGGTGACCGGCGCGGCGGGCCGGCCTGCGGCAACGAGGGCCTGCTGCCAGGCGGCGACGGCGGCGGGATTCGCGGTGAAGACGAGGATCTGCCGGCCCTGGGTCGCGACCAGGTCCACGAGGGCGGCGGCCACGGCGGCGAAGCGCGCGGGGTCGGTGACGCTGAGGGCGTCGTCCAGGAGCAGCGGCAACGACTCGCCGCGCTCCGCGTCCTCGACGAAGGCCAGGCGCGCGGCCAGCAGCAACTGGGCGCGCGTACCGTCGGACAGCTGATGCAGAGCCAGGGGACGACCCGTGGCCGTCTCGACCGCGACGAACGTGTCGCCCGTCTTCTCGCGCTCCACGCGCAGTTCGTGGCGGCCGGCGGTGAAGCGCGCGAAGAGCGTGGTCGCGCGGGCGAGAACCGGCGGCAGGCTGATGGTCTCGTGCTCCGCCGCCACCGCGTCCAGGAGCACCCGGGCGAGCGCATTTTCGCGGGCGCGCTCGCGCTCGCGCTGCCAGCGGGCGCGCGCGCCGTCGAGCCGGGCCAGCGCGTCCTGCAGGCGCGTGCCGCGGCGGGCGCCGTCGGCGAGTCCGAGGATGCGGCCGCGGTCCTCCCGGGCCTTCTCGGCGGCCGCGACGGCGGCGTCGAGGTTCGCGAGCTGCGCGAGGCGTTCGTCGTCCATGAGCGCGGCCGCGGCGGCGATGTCGGCGGCCGCGGGGGAGGCGGCCGCTTCGGCGTCGACCTCGCGCACGGCGAGCTCGGCGAACTCGTGTTCCCTGGCGGCCTCGGCGTGGCGCGGTGCGAGGGCGAGCAGGCGCTCAAGGTCGACCACGGCGCCGGCCGGCAGGTCGAGGGTCGCGAAGAGGTGGTCCCATTCCGTCTGCGCCGCCGTCAGCCGCGCCTGCGCGCCGGCGAGGATCTCGAGCTGCGCCGCGAGCCGCCGGCTCGCCTCGCGGTGCTGCTCGGCGCGTTGCTCGAGGTCGGCCAGGGTGACCGCGGCGGCGACGACGTCGACGGGCGCCGCGATGTCGTAAGAGGCCAGCAACCCGCCGAGGTCCTCGAGACGGGATTGCCGTCGCGTAACCACCGCTTGCAGCTTGCCGCGCGCCTCCTCGGCGCGGGCCAGGGCGGCGTGGTAGTCACCCACCCGGCGCAGCAACTCGGCCATCTCGACCGCAGTGGTGCCGGGATCGAGCGCGCAACGGCGGGCGAGGGCGCGGCTCTGGGTCGCGAGCCGCGTGCGCTCGTCGCGCAGGCGCGCCTGCTCCGCTCGCAACTGCTCCCGCCGGTCGTGCCGCAGGGCGGCCTCGCGGGCCGTCGCCAGCTCCGCCACCAGGTCGCGCAGGCGGCGCGTCACCTCGTCGCGGCGCCAGGTGGTCGGCGGGGCGACCGCCGTTGCGCGATACGCCTCCTCGGCGTGCCGCCGGCGTCCGCCGAGATCCTCCGACCGGGACGACGTCGCCAGCACGACCACCAGCAGCCCGACCCCGACCACGCCCGCGGCCAGCGCGGCCACGCCGCCGCCGGTCGCGAACCAGCCCGCCGCGGCGGCGACCAGCGCCACGCACGCCACCACCGCCGGCCACCGCCACCGCCGCCCGGCGGCGTCGGGCACCGCGAGCCAGGCCGCGAGATGGGAGAGGGCTTCCTGCAACGACGCCGCGTCCTCGCCCGTCGCGCCGGCGTCGCCGGCCGGGCGGGCCAGCTGGCTCGCGACGGCCTGCTCCTGAGCGGCGATCGCGCCGAGGTCGCGCACGAGGGCTTCGGCGGCGGCGAGGTCGTCCACTCGCAGCGGTTCGCGCCGGTCCAGCGGCCAGGCCGGGTCGAGGTGACGACCTCGCTCGGCGACGGCGGCCTCCGCGGCGGCAAGGTCTTCCTGGGCGCGGCGCGCGAGCGCGTCGTCGTCGCGGAGGTCGTTCACGCGGGCGCGGGCCTCGGCGAGCCAGGCCGGCGGCGGCGCGGCCGCGAGGCCGACCGCGGCGAGGTCGTGCCGGGCGCGTTCGGCCGCGGCGGTGGCGGCGGCGATGGCCTCGCCCTCGTCCTGCCGGGTCTTCGCGAGTCGCGCGCAGCGTTCGGCCTCGTCGCCGCGCACCTTCCGCAGCTCGGGCGGCAAGGTCGCCAGGACGGCCGCGGCCGTCCGCGCGCGCTGGAGGGCCTGGGCGCGGCGGCCCGCGAGGTCCAGGACCCGGCGGCGGCGCGCCGCGTCGGCGCCGAGCTGGATGCGGCGGTCGAGGTCGGGCAGGCTGCCCTCGTCGCCGGCCACGGCGTCGAATTCGCGGCGGATCTGCTCGACGGTCTGGCGCGCATCCTGCGTCTCGGCCTCGGCGGGCAAACGGCGGACCGGCAGGCGGAAGGCCTCGTCCGCGAGGAGGCGGGGGATGTCGTACCCGCCCGCCATGCGGCTGCGGACCTCGCCGGCGAGGGACGGGTCGTCGGCGCCGGCCGCGGCCTTGTGCAGGTCGAGCAGGCCGAGGTGGAACGCGGCGGCGGTGCGCACCGGCGGCAGGGCCGGCAACGGACCGCCGTCCGCGGCTCGCCACGTCGCGGTCGGCGCGCCGGCGCGTTCGACGAAGAACTCGCGGCCGCCCGTCGCGAATACGGCGGAGACTTCGCTGCGCGGATCCGCTTCGCCCTCGGCGAAGAGCAGGCCGAGGATGGCGCGGGTGACGGAACTCTTGCCGCTGCCGTTGGGTCCCTGGATCAGGTTGAGACCCGGACCGAAGGCGAGGTGGAAGCCCCGGTCGATGCCCGGCAGCCGGCGCACGTCGAGCTTACGCAGCTCCACGGTGAACCTCCGGCTGGGCGAGCAACGCGTCGAGCGCGCGCAGGCCGGCCTGGTGGAGCCGGGCCCGCAACTCGACGTCGGTCAGGGCGCCGGGGCCGAGGTTCGCGAAGAAGCGGGCGTCGAGGTTGCCGACGGATTCGCGCGCGGCGTGGAGAAGGTCGTCCTCGCCGCCGGCCTGCAGGGACAGCAACCGCCGAGCCAGGAGCGCCACGGGCGTGTCGCCGCGCGCGAGGGCGGCGAGGTCGTGGTCGAGCTCGACGGCGAGGTCCACGTCGTCGATGAAGATGGCCCGGCCGGCGATCGCGGTGGTCTGTCCGACGAGCAGGTCGGAGCGGGCGTGCACGGCGAGCGCGGCGATGTCGCGGGCGCGGCCGGTCAGGCGCACGCGCACGCCGACGGCCAGCGCCTCGCCCCAGGCGGCGTCCGGCGCGGCGACGCGGTCGCGCACGGTGCTCAGCACGCGATCCGGCAGGTCGAGCGCCACGTCGTCCAGGCCGCTGACGTCGACGTCGACGTGCTCCCAGCGCAGCGGCGCGAGCGGCAGGTGGGAGAGCTGCACGCCGGCGGCGGCGGCCGCGAGCAACCAGGCTCCGCGGGGGCCCGTCTCGGTGGGGTCGAGTCCGACCAGCGAGCCGAGGTAGCCCGGCGCGCGCGTGGCGGGATCCAGCGTGGGCGTGTGCACGTGGCCGAGCAGCCAGGCGTCGTAGCCGGCGGCGCGCAGGCTGGCGGCGGCGGTCGGGGCATGATGGCCGGAGGTCCGGTCCAGATCGCAGTGCAGGACGCCGACGGTCACGCCGTCCGCGCCGCGCGGCGGCACGCCGTCCGCGGCGGGATCGGCCGCATGGCGCTCGGCCGGAAACGACCACCCGACCAGGTGGACGACGCCGCCCGGTCCCGCGATCTCCTGGGTCTCCCACCGACCGCCGCCGCCGAGCAGCACGAAGCCAGGCAGCAACTCGGCCAGGCGAGGCAAGGCCACGCCATCGTGGTTGCCGGCCACGGCGAAGACGCGGATCCCGTCGTCCAGGAGCGCCTGCACGCCCTCTTGCAAGGCGCCGAACGCCTCGAAACGGTCGTTGGCGGAGTCGACGACGTCGCCGGCCAGGACCACGGCCTGTACGTGGTGCGTACGGGCCGCGGCGACCACGCGGCGCCACGCGGCGCGCGGCGTGAGGTCCGCGGCCGCCACGGGCAGACCGGCGGGAAGCCGCCCGCTCGCGCGGCCGAGGTGCAGATCTGCGAGGCAGAGCAATCGCGTGGTGGCGTGCGTCACCCGTGCAGTATGGCGCGGGCCGTCGTCGGCGTAAAGGGGCGGTCGGGATCAGACCAGCTGCAGGATCTCCTGCGAACGGAGGATCTCGGCCTGGGACTGGGCGACGACGTCGTCGTACATCGCCTCGTTCAGGCCGAGGATCTTGAGGGCTTCCGGCGCCACCACGTCGACCGGCCGCGCGCCGGGGCAGGGGAAGCCGGCCCGGCCGGCCAGATAGTCCGCCACGTGGACGATCGCCGCGAGTTCGGCGTGCCGGCTCGCCGCCTTCGGCTGGTGGTGGCAGGCGATCGCCTCGACCACGGGTTCGGGAAAATCCCAGCCGCGGAAGACGGCCCGGGCGACGGTCGCGTGGTTGACGGTGAACAGTGCGTCCTCGCAGGCGAGCCAGGTGAAGCGCTGCTCCTGGGCCGCCTTGCAGAGCGCGTCGACGTCATGGGGGAAGTAGCGCAGCATCACGAGCTTGCCGACGTCGTGGAGGAGCGCGACCACGTAGGCGTCCTCCGGGTTGGCGACCCGGCGGCTCTCCGAGATCTCACGGGCGAGGCAGCTCGCGGCCAGGCTGTGGGACCAGAAGCCGTCGAGCGAGAAGTCGGGGATGGGTTTCAGGTTGGCGAAGTGCTCGAAGACGCTGATCGCGAGCGCCGCGCTGCGCACCGCCTGGAAGCCCATGATCACCACGGCGCGGCTGATTGACGAGACCGGCTTGCCGTTGCCGTAGAACGCCGAGTTCACCAGCCGCAGGATCTTGGTGGTCATCGCCTGATCGCGGGCGATGAACGACGCCAGCACGGGAACCTGGACGTTGGGATCCTGCATCATGGAGAACAGCTGCTGGAACACGACCGGCAGCGTGGGCAGGTCCTTCACGAGCGACTTCAGCTCGCGAGGATGGATGTCCATCAACGAACGCTGGGCATTGGCGGCCGTAGTCACGCGCGGTGCGCTCTCCTTGATGAGGTCGTCTCCAGGTATTTGGTCGGCTTTGGCGGGGGGGACTTGAGGAATCTCGGCTAGACCACCGCGACCCGCGGGCCGCCGGCGACCGCCGGCCCGACCTCGCCGATCACCGCCGCGCACAGGGCGCCGGCGGCGAGCACGCCCTCGCACAGCGCCTCGCAGCGGTCGGCGGGCACGGCGATCAGCAGCCCGCCACTGGTCTGGGGGTCGTGCACCAGGCCGGCCATGCCGTCGTCGAGGCCCGGCGCGACCTGAACCAGGTCGCCGCCGTAGCCGGCGTTGGCCTGGGTGCCGCCGCAGGTGAAGCCGCCAGCGCAGAGCGCGGCCGCGCGCGGCAGTTGCGGCAGCCTCGCGGCCTCGATCCGCAGGCAGACGTCCGCGCCGGCCGCCATCTCGAGGGCGTGGCCGCCGAGGCCGAAGCCCGTGACGTCGGTGCAGGCGTGGGCGCCCAGGTCCCAGAGGTGCAGGCCCGGCAGATTCAGGGTGGTCATGGCGCGCACCAGGGCGTCGAACTCGGCGGGTTCGAGGGCGTTCGCGCGGGAGGCGGCGACCAGGGCCCCGGTGCCCAGGGGCTTGGTGAGGACCAGGCGGTCGCCGGGTCGGGCGGTGCTGTTGCGCAGGATCCGCGCGGGATGCACGATCCCGGTGACGGACAATCCGAATTTCACCTCGGCGTCGCGCACCGAATGTCCGCCGGCCACCGAGCAGCCGGCCTCCGCGCAGACCTCGGCCGCGCCGGCCAGGATCTCGCCGATGATGGCCGCGGGGACCTCGCGCGGCGGGAAGCCGAGCAGATTCAGCGCGGTCAGCGGCCGGCCGCCCATGGCGTAGACGTCGCTGAGGGAGTTCGCGGCGGCCACGCGCCCGAAGATCCGGGGGTCGTCCACCACGGGGGTGATGAAATCGGCGGTCACCACCACGGCGCGCTCGTCGTCCAGACGGTAGACGCCGGCATCGTCCGCGGTCTCGAAGCCCACCAGGAGGGCCGGATCGCGGTCGCGCGCGAGTGGCGCCAGGATGCCGTCCAGGTCCCCCGGACCGAGCTTGGCCGCTCAGCCGGCGCTCTTGGCGAACCTGGTCAGCTGGAAGACGTCGGAGCCGGACACGACATCACCTCCCTTGCGGTGCCGAGACAATGTCGCCCCGGGTGGTCGTCACTGTCAACGCGAGACGGGTCCCATTCTTGCTGACCGCGGAGCTTCGGTGCATCATGGAGGGCCGAGGAGGCAGATTGAGCCGCAGCGACCAGCAACCCGACCACATCGCCGCCGACGGCCGGCGAGGGCCCGGCGACCGTCGCCGCTTCCCCACCCCCTGGCTCTCGCGGTTCACCCTGCGCGGCAATCGCCGCCGTATCCGCCGCCAGGACGACCTCCGGCGCGGCCGCTACGTCGACCGGGCGGACGGCCCCTACCTCGGCGGCATCGTCGCGCTCGTGGTCCTCATCGTGCTCGATGCGGTCTCGACCCTCTTCATCCTCAGCCGCGGCGGCACCGAGGAGAATCCGCTCATGGCGTCGCTGATCGCGCGCGGCAGCGCCTGGTTCCTGCTCGTGAAACTCGGCCCGCTGCCCGTCGCCTTCCTGCTGCTGTCCGTGGCGAGGTACTTCGGCTGGACCCGCTGGGCGCTCACGACGATGGTGCTGGTATACGGCGTGCTTGCCGGATACCACGTCTACCTGCTGCTGCAGATCCTCGCGCGCTGACCGGAGGCCCTAGCTCCCCGCCTTCTGCTCCGCCTTGGCCCAGCTATCCTTCAGCGTCACGGTCCGGTTGAACACCAGCCGGTCCGGCGCGGCGTCGACCACGTCGAGGCAGAAGTACCCCTGCCGCATGAACTGGAAGCGATCGCCCGACCGCGCGGCCGCGAGACCGGGTTCGAGCTTGCAGTTCGTCAGCACTTCGAGGCTTTGAGGGTTGAGATTGGCGATGTAGTCGCCGCCTTCGTCGGGGAAGGGCACCTTGAACAGGTGGTCGTACAGCCGCACCTCGGCCTCGACCGCGTGGGGCGCGCTCACCCAGTGCAGCGTGCCCTTGATCTTGCGCTTGTCCGGCGAGTCGCCGCCGCGGGTCTCGGGATCGTAGGTGCAACGCAGTTCGACGACGTTGCCTTGCCCGTCCTTGATCACCTCGCGGCAGGTGATGTAGTAGGCGTGCTTGAGGCGCACCTCGCTGCCCGGCTTGAGGCGGAAGAACTTGGGCGGGGCGTCCTCGCGGAAGTCGTCCTGCTCGATCCACAGCTCGCGGGAGAAGGGAACCTCGCGGGTGCCCGCGCTCGCGTCCTCGGGGTTGTTCTCGCAGGTGAGCAGTTCGACCTGACCCTCGGGGTAGTTCGTGAGGACCACCTTCAGGGGTCGCAGCACGGCCATCACGCGCGGCGCGATCCGGTTGAGATGCTCACGGAGCGCCCATTCGAGCAGGGCGAAATCGATGGTCGAGTCGGCCTTGGCGACGCCGATGCGTTCGTTGAATTCCTTGATCGACTCGGGTGTGTAGCCGCGGCGGCGCAGCCCGCGGATGGTGGGCATGCGCGGGTCGTCCCAGCCGCTGACGTGGCCCTCGCGCACCAGGCGCAGCAGCTTGCGCTTGCTCATGATGGTGTAGGCCAGGTTGAGGCGCGCGAACTCGTACTGATGGGGCACGTGGGGCACGGGCAGGTTCTCGATGAACCAGTCGTAGAGGGGGCGGTTCACGTCGAACTCGAGGGTGCAGATCGAGTGGGTGATGCCCTCGATGGCGTCGCTCTGGCCGTGGGTGAAGTCGTAGAAGGGGTAGATGCACCATTTATCGCCGGTGCGGTGGTGGTGGGCGTGCTTGATGCGGTAGAGCAGCGGGTCGCGCATCTTCATGTTGGTGTGCGACATGTCGATCTTCGCGCGCAGGGTGTAAGCGCCGTCGGGGAACTCGCCGGCGCGCATGCGCGCGAAGAGGTCGAGCGACTCGGCGATCGGGCGGTCGCGGTCCGGGCTGGGCCGGCCGGCCTCCTTGATGGTGCCCCGGTACTCGCGCACCTGCTCTTCGCTCTGCGAGCAGACGAAGGCCTTGCCGGCCTGGATGAGGTGGACGGCCCAGTCATAGAGCTGCTCGAAGTAGTCGCTGGCATAGAACTCGCGGTCCTGCCAGTCGGCGCCGAGCCAGCGGGCGTCGTCCTTGATGGCGTCGACGTACTCCGTGTCCTCGGTCTCGGGATTGGTGTCGTCGAAGCGCAGGTTGAACTTGCCGCCGAACTCCTGGGCGATGCCGTAGTTCAGCAGGATGCTCTTCGAATGCCCGATATGCAGATACCCGTTGGGCTCCGGCGGGAAGCGCGTGTGCACCCGGCCGTCGTTGTGGCCGGCAGCCACGTCGGCCGCCACGATCTGGCGCAGGAAGTCGCGTTCGCGGGCGGGGGGGTCATCGGAGGTGAAGCCCTGGGTCGGATCCTCGGGTCGGCTCATGTCGGTCCTCGCTGCTGGGGTGGCTCGCGTCAGGAAGGCTAATCCCGGGCGCCGCCGGAGTCAAAGGGTGGACGCGCCCGCGGGGCCGCCATTCGCCGCACCCGATGGACGTTTGGCCGGGAATCTCGTATCGTCGGGGCGAGTCACTCACGGCCTCCGCGCAACGGAAACGACGGTGCATGAAGCAACCCGGTGAGAAGGAAGGCGTCGTCAAGTACGCCTTCGCGCATGAACGCCGCCCCGCCGCCGTCGCCCCGGATATGGCGGACCTGCTGGCCTGGCGGGATCGGCTCCACGCGCGGCGGCTCATCGGCGCGGACGGCGAGGGACTCGGCTACGGGAACATCAGCGTCCGGCTGTACGCCTCGCCGCGGTTCCTGATCACCGGCACGCAGACGAGCGGCCTCTCCCGGGTCGATGGCCGCCATTTCGCCGAGGTGACCGTCGTGGATCTGGACCGCAACTTCCTGCGCTGCGCGGGGGAGGTCCAGGCTTCCTCCGAGGCGCTCACCCACGCGGCGCTGTACGCGGCGGATCCCGAGATCCGTGGCGTGGTCCACGTCCACTCGCAACCGATCTGGGATCGCCACCGGCACCGGCTGCCGACCACGCGGGACGACGTCGCGTACGGCACGCCGCAGATGGCCTACGAAGTGATCCGCCTCTGTCGCCGGGGCCTGGTCGGGCACCAGGGCGTCATCATCATGGGCGGCCATCCGGACGGGGTGATCGCCTTCGGCCCGTCGCTGGGGCAGGCCGCCCAGGCCGTCCTGGAACTGGACGCGGTCACGCCGCTGCCGGCGTCTTGAGGTCGGCCGGATAGGGTCGTACTCGAAGGAGTTCGCGCATGCGCTGGCAAGGTCGCCGCGGCAGCGGCAACGTCGAGGACAGGCGCGGCAGGGGCGGCCGCGCGATGGTGGGCGGCAGCATCGGCGGGTTGGGCCTCGTGGTGGTGATTGTCTACGTGCTGCTGGGCGGCGACCCGACGCAACTCGACCTCCAGCAGCCCCTGGGCGGCGGAAGCGAGAGCGGCGTCGCCGTGGACGCGACGTCGGACGAGGCGGCGCAGTTCGTGTCCGTGGTCCTGGCCGACACCGAGGAGGTGTGGCAGGAGCTCTTCCGGCAGATGGGACGCGAGTACCAGGAGCCGAGGCTGGTGCTGTTCTCGGACCAGGTGCAATCGGCCTGCGGCTTCGCCAGCGCCGCGGTCGGCCCGTTCTACTGCCCGGCCGACCGCATGGTCTACATCGACCTGTCGTTCTACGACGTGCTGAGCAACCGCTTCGGCGCCGCCGGCGATTTCGCGCAGGCTTACGTGATCGCCCACGAGGTCGGCCACCACGTGCAGAACCTCCTGGGCATCTCCGGCCAGGTCGATGCGCAGCGCGGGCGCGTGAGCGACCTCGAGATGAACCAGCTCTCGGTGCGCCTCGAATTGCAGGCCGACTTCCTGGCCGGCGTCTGGGCCCACCACGCGCAGCGCCGCTTCGAGATCCTCGAGCCGGGCGACGTCGAGGAGGCGCTCGCGGCGGCGAACGCGATCGGCGACGACACCCTCCAGCACCGCACCCAGGGCCGCGTGGTCCCCGACAGCTTCACCCACGGCACCAGCGAGCAGCGCGTCCGCTGGTTCAACCTCGGCTTCACGACCGGCGACGTCTCGCAGGGCGACACCTTCGCGGCGGACCGGCTGTGAAGGGCGCCTGCTTCGCCCTCGCGGCCAGCTGCCTGGCCCTGCTCGTCGCCTGCGGCAACGACGCCGCCACGACGCATTCCGGCCCCGTCCCCGACGTCTACCGCACCCGCGGCGTCGTCGAGCGGCTGCCGCAGGCCGACGGGCCCGACAAGGCGATCTACATCCATCACGCGGCCATCCCCGAGTACCGGGACGACACCGGCGCCGTCGTCGGCATGGGCACCATGACCATGCCCTTCCCGCTGGCGAAGGGCGTCACCGCCGACGGCCTGGATCCGGGCGACCCGGTCGCGTTCACCTTCGCCGTCACCTGGAAGCCGCGGTCGGGATACGAGATCACGGAGATCCGCGAGTTGCCCGCGGGGACCATCATCGAATTCGAGACGCCGGAGGCGGGACATGAAGGCGCGCGCTGACCGTGATCCCTTTCAGGTCCTCGACGGCGTCGGCCCGAGCCTGGCGGCGGACCTGCGCTCGCTCGGCTTCCGTGAACCCGCGGACCTCCATGGCCAGGACCCCGAGCGGATGTACGCCGACCTCTGCGAGTTGACCGGGGCCCGGCAGGACCCCTGCGTGCTCTATGTCTTCCGCTGCGCGGTCTACCAGGCCTCGACGCCCCAGCCCGACCCCGAACTGCGCAAGTGGTGGAACTGGAAAGGCCGAACCCTCTGAGGCCGGCCAAACGCCCGCCCGCGGCGCGACCGAGATGATCCGCTATTCAGGTTTGCCGCCCCGCTGCCGATAACCAGGTGTCAGTTTCGCTTCCTATTGCGGAAGGACAGCACCATGGCCCTATCTCGTCGCGGTTTCACGCTCATCGAGCTGATGATCGTGGTGGTCATCCTCGGCATCCTCGCCGCCATCGCCGTGCCCAACTACGTGGCGATGCAGCAGAGAGCGAAAGAAGCGGACGTGAAGAGCCTGGCGCACACCGTGCAACTGGTGGCGGAGGAGTATGCGACGCGCCACGATGGAGTATACTCCGACGCGGCCGCCGACCTCGTGCCCGGCCTGCCCGGCGGCGCGCTGCTGGCGAATCCCTTCACGGGGGCGGCGACCGAGCCGCAGTTCGCGGCCGCGGCCGCCACTCCCGGTCAGGTGGGCATCGTCGCCTTCGCCCAGGACGGCGTGAACGTGGGCTACACCATCAACGGGTGCGGCCAGAACGGCCAGATCATCACGCAATTGGGCGGGCAGTGACCCGTCCGGAGACCACCGATCCATGGGCTTGCTCTCGCTCGGTTTCGCCCTGTTCTTCGCGGTCGTGTGCCTGCTCAACTGGGCCCTGCCGGCGCGCCTGCGGGTGCCGGCGCTCCTTGCCGCCAGCCTGGTCTTCTACGGCCTCTGGGACGCGCGGCTCCTGGCCCTCCTCCTGGGCGCCACCGTCGTCAACCATCTGATCGCGCGGCGACTGGGCCCGGGTGATCCGTCGCGTCGGGCTCTGTTGCGGCTGGGCATCGTCTTCCAGTGCGGCCTCCTGATCACCTTCAAGTACCTGGCGTTCTTCCTGGGAAGCGCGCAGTCACTGCTGGCGAGCGCCGGCGTCGCGACGGATCCGCTCGTCCTCGAGATCGTCGTGCCGCTGGGCCTGTCCTACTTCTGCCTGAAGGCGATCGCGCTGCTGGTCGACACGCACCGCGGGCAGGTGGCCTCGGCGCCGAGCCTGGCCGAACACGCCCTTTACCTGCTCTTCTTCCCGTCGTTGACGGCGGGTCCGATCGACCGACCCCAGCCGTTCCTGGCCCAGCTCCCGCCCGCCGCGAGGCCGGCGTGGCGGGACGCCCTGGCGCGCGGCGCCGATCTCCTGTTCGTCGGCCTGTTGAAGAAGGTCGTGATCGCGAACGGCCTGCTGCCGGCGGTGGATGAGGCCTTCGCCGGCGACTTCGCGAGTTCGGGCGCGGCGGCGCTCGCGGCCCTGACCTACGCCGTCTACATCTACGCCGACTTCTCCGGGTACACCGATATCGCGCGGGGCGTCGCCGCGTGCCTCGGGTTCGACCTCGCGGTCAACTTCCGGCGGCCGTACGCGGCCCGCAGCACGAGCGAGTTCTGGCAACGCTGGCACATCTCGCTGTCGACCTGGCTGCGGGACTACGTGTTCCTGCCGCTGGGCGGCGCGTTCCGCTCCCGAGGTCGTGCCTATGCCAATCTCCTGGTGACGATGCTGGTCGCGGGGCTGTGGCACGGGGCGTCGTGGCTGTTCGTGCTGTGGGGTCTCTACATCGGCATCCTGCTGGTCGGGCATCGCGCCTTGCAGCCGACCCTGAAGTCGCTCCGGCGCACGCTGCATCTGCGCGGGAGACTGCGCCACGCCGCGGAAACGGGATTCACCTTCGCGCTGATCAGTGCCGGCTGGATCCTCTTTCGCGCCACCGGCGTCGGCCAGGTCGCGTCCGCGTGGCGCGGCGGCCTCGCCGACGCCGAGACCACCCGCGCGTTCGTCGCCGGCGTCCTGCCGTTCGCGCTGGGCATGTTGAGCCTGGATCTGCTGGTCGGCAGCGGCGAGCCGGTGCTGCTGCGCGGACAGCGTCTGCCCTGGTGGGGCAAGCCGATCCTGTTCGCCGCCGGCTTCTATGCGGTGCTGATCCTCGGCGCCGAAACCCAGTCCTTCGTCTACGCGCAGTTCTAGGTGGCAACCATGAGTCCTCTCGCGCGCAGGATCCTCCGCTGGCTGATCGCCGGTTGTCTGGCGTTGACGACCCTGGAAGTCGCGGCCCGGGTCGACGACTGGCTCCGCCACGGCGCCGACCCGCTCGCGTACTACGGCCCGAAGAACCTGCTCGCCCTGAGCGACGAGGGCGAGACTCACAACCGCCCGCTGGCTCGCTTCGAAAAGTGGCGCCATGACGAGCGCGGCTACCGGGTCTCGACGCCGCCCGGAACCACCCCGCCGGTGGCGCGCTGGACCTGCCTCGGCAGTTCGGAGACCTACGGGCTCTACGAGCGGCCGGGCGGCGAATGGCCCGCGGCCCTCGGCGCGCTGGTCGCCCCGGCCGGCGTCCGCGTGGACAACGCGTCCGTCGTGGGCATCTCGCCGTTCGAACTCAAATGGTACCTCGACCGGCACGTCCTGCCCTACGAACCCGACCTCGTGATCGTGGTGATCAGCCCGTTCATCTTCACGCTGGGGCTGGCCTCCGGCGTCGAGCCGGACTCCGCGCAGTTTGCCGATCCGGCGCGGATCGCGCGCATGCGCGTATCCCGCGCGCCCACCCTGCGCGAACAATCGCGGTTCCTGGCCAAGGCGCAGCGGAGCGTCATCCGCCGGCTGCCCCCGGACTGGACGCGCCGGCTCGCGATCGCCAGCAAGGAGCGCAAGCTCGAGCGGCTCCGGCGCGCGGGCAAGCGGCCGGACACGCTGCTGGACGTCCCGCCGCCGCCGACCGTGGCCACCTACGTCGAGGTCCTCGGGAGACTGCAACGACAGCTCGCGGCGCGCGGCGTCGACCTGGCGGTATGCACCTACCCGAACTCGCTGAGACTGGACGGCACCCTGGCGGTGCGCGACGCGATCCTCGACCGGACCCTGTGGTTGCCGCAGTACTCGGCGGAGGGGCTCTGCGCGATCGCGGCGCAGTTCGCGGCCGCGACGCGCGCGTTCTGCGACACGTCGGGCGCGGTCCTGATCGACCTCGAAGCCGCGGTGCCGCCCGGCACGGAGAACTTCGCCGACAGCGTGCATCTGACGGATCTCGGCGCGGAGCGTGCCGCCGCCGCCGCGCAGGCGGCGCTGACCACGCGCCTCGACGCCGCCGCGCCGCCCCCCGGTTGACACCGGCGGGCTCAGGCCGCGTTCACTCCCCCGCCCACGCGTCGAACCACAAGGCGAAGCCCCCGACGACGGTGCGCCCGGCCTGGGGCAGTCCGGTCTGCGCGTCCACCTCGGCATCGAACACGTTGTCGACGCGCAGGTGGATCTCGCCCCGGGTCAACGGGACGAAACCACCCGTGACCACCTTCCCGAGACGGACGTTCATCGTTCCCTGGGCCGGCAGCCGGCGCAGGCCGTCGTCGTCGTCGGTGACGTCGGCCGACATCCGAGGTCCGAGCAGGTTGCCTTCGAGAGTGGCTCGCCAGCCCCGGCCGCTGCGCCACGCGACCGACAGGAACGAGATGTACGCGGGTCGATCCTCCACGGCGCCGTCGTACTCGCCGCCCACCAGCCGCCGCGCGTCGAGGATGGTGTGGTGCCCGCCGATCTCCCACGCGTGATGCGGCCGCCACACGGCGACCGCCTCGAGGCCGAGCGTGCGGATCTCGTCGAGGTTCACGCGCTGGTACCGGTTGGTGCCGTCGTCGAGTTCCACGCGCTCGATCGCGCCGTCGAGGAAGCTCGCGAACCCGGTCCCGCCGAACTCCCAGGTGTCGCGCCGCGCGACGGCGCCCGCCTCCCACAGATCCTGCACCTCGGGCGCGAGATCAGGGTTGGGGACGAAGCGGCCGAGCGCGCCGGAGTACAGCTCGCGCAAGGCCGGGAACCGGCTGCGGCGCGCGTACGAGGCGTGGATGGTCACGGGCCCGTCGAAATTGCGCTCGAGGCGCGCGAAGGCCGCGCCGGCGCCGGTGGGATCGCGCGACGGTTTGTCGCCCGACTCGGGGGTGGCGGCCAGGTCGTAGCCGCCGCCCAGCCGCGCGCGCCAGCCCGCGCCGACATCGGCGTCCGCCTCGAGCGCCGCCGCGTTGATGACCTGCGCGTAGTCTTCCTCCGGACCCTCGTAGGCGAGCGACTCCCGGTGATGCGTGTAGCGCGTGGAGACCTGCGCGGCCACGCTCCCGCGGTCGTACCGGCGCGTCACGCGGGCCCGCGCGAAGCCCGTGCGGTCGTCATCGGTCTCGTAGTCGACGCCCGGCGCGAGGACCGGCGTGGTGTAGGTGGCGTCGTCGAACGACCGGATCTCCTGGTGGCTGACGTCGGCGGCCGCGTCGACCGCGAGCTCCCAGCGGCGGTCCGCCGCCAGCGGCGCGCGCAGGCCGAGCCCGACCAGCCCGCGGCGGAGTTCGGGATAACGCCAGAATCGCGCGTCGGCGCCGAGATGGGTTTCCGGCGGCACGCCCTTCTCGCCGTCCGACCCGAGCACCGTCACGTGCCAGGTCGCGCCCGACGATCCGTGGTGCTGCACGCGCAGGAACAACGAGCCCTGCTCGAAGTCGCTGTTCAACCGTTGCCGCGACGACCCCTGATTGGTCGGCGCCTGCAGATCGGCCGGGACCACGAAACCATCCTGCCCTTGCCACGACCCCGCCGCGAGCACCTCCCAGGCGCCGTGTCGTCGCTGGTGCAGGAGTCGTCCTTCGCGCAACTGCGATTCGCCGATCTGCGCGCCCAGCCGGGTGCGCACGCCGTCGGCGGGCAGCGACAGCGGGCGCAACTCGATGGTGCCGGCGAGGGCGTTAGGCCCCTCGAGGACGCTGCCGACGCCGCGCACGCCGCGAACCGACCCGATCGCGTCGACCGGCACCAGGCTCGCGTCGACACGCTCGTCCCACGGCACGTTCAACGGCATGCCGTCCAGCCACAACCGGACGTGACGTTCCGAGGCGCCACGGACCATGAACACGCTCTCGCCGCGGGAATTGACGACGATGCGCGTCGCCGGCAACACCGGCGCCAGATCCGCGGCGGCATGCACGTCGCGCGCGGCGAGGGCGATGGCATCGACGGTCGCCGTCGACGGGTCCGCGGTGCTCGTGGTCGTGGTGCCGATCACCACCACCGGATCATCGATGACCCACAGACTGTCGGCGCGGAAGACCCGCATCTCGGCGGCGACGGAGTCGGCGGGCGCCTCGGCGGCGGCGGCGGTGGACGCGAGGCCGAGCCAGCAGGCGGCGAGGGCGAAGCAGAGTTGGCGCACGGACACTTCCTCGCACGGGTTCCCGGTTCCGGGGGGAAGCTAGCACATGCCGACCGGGACGCAATGTCGGCCAGACCGGTTCCGGCCCGGATCGTGAGCCGGGCGCGATCCGCGCTATCGGCGCCGGAAACGGATCATCCGCCTTGACATGGACATATTTCGGTATTTAAGTACCGAAATCCTGTTAAAGAAAGTAGTGACATGCTGCGGGTCCCGGAAAACGTGAATCTCGCGCTGCACGCGGCCGGCGTACTCGCGATGAACGACCGCGCGCGACCCCTGCGGGTAGCCCAGATCGCCGGCAAGCTCGGCGTTTCGGAGACCCACCTCGCGAAGGTCATGCAACAGCTGGTGCGGGCGGACCTGGTGACCTCGCGCCGCGGCCCCCAGGGCGGTTTCGCCCTGGCGCGCCCGCCCCAGGAAATCCGGTTGCGGGAGGTTTACGAGGCCGTGGCCGGCCCGCTGCGGCCCACGGAGTGCCTGCTCGCGAGCAAGCTCTGCGACGGCCGGGCCTGCCTCTTCGGCGACCTGCTCGCCGACGTCCAGACCCGCATCGCCGACCATCTCGAACGCACCACCCTGGCCGGCCTGAACTGGCCGCACCTGGTTCTCGATACCTGATCCACCCCTGACCCGTCAAAGCAACCGGAGGCACACATGTTCTGTTACCAGTGCGAACAAGCAGCCAGAGGCGTCGGCTGCCAGGAGGCCGGCATCTGCGGCAAGAGTCCCGAGGCGGCGGCGCTGCAGGACCTCCTCCTGCACGCGTGCAAGGGCATCGCCATGCACGCCCATCGCGCCCGCCGTCTCGGCCGCAGCGATCGCGCGGTCGACGTCTTCGTCTCCCGCGCGCTCTTCACCACGGTCACCAACGTCAACTTCGACGTCGAACGGCTGGCGGGGTGGATCCGCGAGGCCGCGGCCGTCAAAGACCGCGCGCGCGACCTCTACCTGGACGGTTGCCGCGCCGCCGACCAGTCGCCTGAAACGCTCGGCGGTCCCGCCGCATGGACCACGTCCGGCCGCCTGGAGGAGATGCTCCTGCAAGCCGGCGCCATCGGTCTCGACGCGCGTCGCGGCGCCCAGGACCCGACCCTCGTCGGGCTGGAGGAATTGCTGACCTACGGCCTGAAGGGCGCCGCCGCCTACAACGACCATGCCCGCGTTCTGGACCAGTTCGAAGACGCGCATTTCGCGTTCTTCATCGAGGCCCTCGACTTCCTGACCGGGCCGCATACCGCCGACGAGCTGCTCGCCATGTGCCTGCGCGCCGGCGAGGTGAACCTCTCGGTGATGAAGCTCCTCGACGCGGCGAACACGGGCCGGTACGGTCACCCCGAGCCGACCGTCGTGCGCACGACGCCCGTCGCCGGCAAGTGCATCCTTGTCTCCGGGCACGACCTCCGCGACCTCGAACAGTTGCTCGAGCAAACCGCCGGCCGCGGCGTGAACGTCTACACCCACGGCGAGATGCTGCCGGCCTGCGCGTACCCCGGCCTCAAGAAGCACGCCCACCTGGTGGGCAACTACGGGGGAGCCTGGCAGGACCAGAGGCGCGAGTTCGCCGCGTTCCCAGGCGCCATCCTGATGACGACCAACTGCATCCAGGAACCGCACGCGTCGTATCGCGATCGCCTCTTCACCACAGGTCTGGTCGCCTGGCCCGGCGTCGCCCACGTGGAGAACGACGATCTCGAGCCGGTGATTGCCTGCGCCCTGGCGGCGGCGGGCTTCGCGCGAGACGAGGCCCCGCGGACCATCACCACCGGCTTCGCACACCACACGGTGCTCGGCGTCGCCGGCAAGGTCCTCGACGCGGTGAAGTCGGGAGGATTGCGCCACGTCTTCGTCGTCGGCGGGTGTGACGGCGCCAAGCCCGGACGCAACTACTTCACCGACTTCGTCGCGCAGACGCCGGCGGACTCCTTGGTGCTCACCCTCGGCTGCGGTAAGTACCGCTTCAACGACCTCGAGCTGGGGGAGCTGGGTGGATTGCCTCGCCTGCTGGATTGCGGCCAGTGCAATGACGCCTACAGCGCCGTGGTGATCGCCACGGCCCTGGCCGAGGCGCTCGGTTGCGGCGTGAACGACCTGCCGTTGTCGCTGGTGGTGTCGTGGTACGAGCAGAAGGCGGTCGCGGTGCTTCTGTCGCTGCTGTTCCTGGGGATCCGCGGCATCCGGCTCGGCCCCACGCTGCCTGCGTTCCTGACGCCGCCGGTGCTGGCGATCCTCGGCGAGGCGTTCGATCTCAAGGCGACCGTCGATGTCGCCGGCGACCTGGCGGACTGCCTCGGCGCCGCGGCGTGAACGTCGCCGTACGAAGGGGGGCGGGATGGTCCCGCCCCCGCGAGTTGCAAACCTCGCATCGCGAAAGGTGTTCGGCATGAGTGTCGCTTCGCGAATCAAGGGGCGCGACGGCCCCGACGACGATCGCCGCGGCTGGCTGAAGCCGCGCTGGCTCCTGCTCGTCGCCCTGTTCGGCATCTTCATCGGTGCGAGCGGCTATACGTTCTACTACGCCCAGGGCGCATCCTACCTCTCGAAGGACCCGCGCGCCTGCGCCAATTGCCACATCATGCGCGAGCAGTACGACAGCTGGACCAAGTCGAGCCACCACGCCGTCGCCACCTGCGTCGACTGCCACATCCCGCACGAGTTCGTGCCGAAGTATCTGGTCAAGCTCGAGAATGGCTACGCCCATTCGACGGCGTTCACGTTCCAGAACTTCGACGAGCCGATCCGCATCCGCGAGCGCAACGCGCGCGTGCTGGAAGAGAACTGCATCGCGTGCCACCAGACCACCGTGGGTCATCTGCTCGCGCAGCAGGCCCATGACACTCAGAACCACCCGAAGTCGTGCGTGCACTGCCACATCTCGGTCGGGCACGCCGCTTCCCGTTGACCGAGGAGGAACCCATGGCGCCGAACAAGTCGAGAACGGGAGCGGTGTACGCGGGCGTGCTGGCCGCCGTCGTGCTGGCGACCGTCGCGGTCATCCTTCTGCTCCAGAACATCGCGACCCGCAAGAAGGAAGGGCAGTCGCACTACTTCCCGATCGTGACGCTGGACGAGACCACGGTCGATCCCGCGATCTGGGGCAAGAACTTCCCCTACGAGTTCGACTCCTACAGCCGCCCCGCCGATACCATCCGCACCAGTTGGGGCGGCAGTGAGGCGTTTCAGAAGCTCCAGGTCTTCCCCGTGTGGACCGAGCTGTTTGCGGGCTACGCCTTCGGCATCGACTACCGCGAGGAACGCGGCCACGCCTTCATGCTCACCGACCAGCGCGAGACGCGCCGCGTGACCGAGCGCAAGCAGCCCGGGGCGTGTCTGCAGTGCCACGCGTCCACCACCGTGGCCTACCGCCAGGCGGGCCTCGCCGCGGGCGCGCCCGGGGCGATCACCGATCCCTTCAATTCGCCGCAGGCGCGCGCGCAGCTCATGGCCGGGTTCGAGAAGGTCTGCGCCCTGCCGTACGCCGAGGCCACCAAGCTGGTCGAGCATCCCGTCAGCTGCCTCGATTGCCACGATCCCGCCACCATGGCGCTGCGCGTCACCCGTCCCGGCTTCCTGGAGGGCATCGCGCGCCTCGCGGAGTCGTCCTATCCGCTGCCGCAACTGCCCTCGATCGAGGCCTGGCGGACCGGTGGCCGCCAGCAGCCCTACGATCCCAACCTGCTGGCCTCGCGGCAGGAGATGCGCACCCTGGCCTGCGCCCAGTGCCACGTCGAATATTACTTCAAGGGTGACGGCAAGCTGGTGACCTATCCGTGGCACAACGGCCTGCAGGTCGAGCAGATCGAGGCCTATTACGACGAGGCGGGCTTCAAGGACTGGTCGCACCAGATCAGCCAGGCGCCCATGCTCAAGGCGCAGCACCCGGAGTTCGAGATGTGGAGCCAGGGCACGCACGCCAAGGCGGGCGTCGCCTGCGCCGATTGCCACATGCCCTACACGCGCGTCGGCGCCGTGAAGGTGAGCAACCACCACGTCCGCAGCCCGCTGCTCGACATCGCGTCGTCCTGCCAGACCTGCCATCGCGTCGACCAGGACCAGCTCATGGCCCGCGCCGTCGCGATCCAGGACAAGACGCAGGCGATGCAGGAGACGGCGGAGCGGGCCGTCTTCGAGCTGATGCGCGACATCGCGGCGGCGAGCGCCGCCGGCGCCACCGAGGCGCAGCTGGCGGGACCCCGCGATCTGCACCGCAAGTCGCAGTGGCGTCTCGATTTCGTCGCGGCGGAGAATTCGCGCGGCTTCCATGCCGACCAGGAGACCGCCCGCATTCTCGGCGCCGCGGCCGAATTCGCCCGCCGCGGCCAGATCGCCATTGCCCGCCTCGGTCTCACGTTGCCGGCGGAGGACGCGCGTTACACGCCGCCGAAGCCGCTGGAGGAGCCGCAGGAGGAGGTGCCGGCGGCGCCGCCGGCCGGGCACTGACGACGCGCGTGATCTAGCGGGAGGCGATCGCCGCCCCGAAGCGGCCGGCCGCCTCCCGCTGCGCGCGCCAGCTCCAGAACCGACGGCCCTCGCAGATGGTGCAGATGCCGCTGCCGGTCACGCGCGCGACGTCGACGCCCGCGGCGGCAAGCTGGGCCGTGTTGGCCGTCCACAGGTCGAAGTGCCAGCGGTCGCCGTGACGAACGAAGAATCGCGCCGCGGCGTCGCCCAGCGCGGCGAGAGCCTGCTCGCGCACCTCCGGACCGACCTCGTAGCAGCAGGGACCCGCCGAAGGCGCGATCGCGGCGGTCACGGCCGCGGGGTCGGCGCCGAGGCGCGCGAGCGCCGCGAGCATGCGCGCTGTGATCCCGGCCACGGTGCTGCGCCACGACGCGTGCGCGAAGCCGACCGCCCAGCCGCCGCCGTCGCGCGGAGCCGCGGCGAGCACCAGCGGGCAGTCGGCACTGCGGCCGAGCACCGCGAGGCCGGGCGTCGCCGTGACCAGGGCGTCGGCTTCGCCGGCGAATCCTCCCCTGTCCACCGTCAGGACCGTGCCGCCGTGGACCTGTCGCGTCCAGGCGACGGCCGGTAGCGCCAGCGCGCGGGCCACCTCGGCGGCGCCCAGGCCGGACGCCTCGTCGTCGCCGTGCTCGCCGAAGGCGGGGCCGTCGCGCGTGGTCACCACGTGGACGATCCCCGGCAGCGCCGCGAGCGCCGCGAAGGTTCCGCGCGGCCAGGGCACGTCGTCCACGATGGTCAGCGGCGGCATCAGAAGGTGAACTCGTCGGCGAAGAGGAAGACCCAGTCGTGCTCGCGTTCCTTGGCGCCCTCGAAGCGGAGTTGCCAGGTGGCCACGTTCACGTGCAGGCCGCCGCCGAAGCTCTGCATGGCACGGGAGGGGTCGTCGCCGTCGAACCAGGCGTCGCCGGCGTCGACGAAGGCGTGCAATCCGAAGCCGACGTTCTCGCCATTGGGGGCGATCGGCATCAGCAGCAGTGGGTAGCGGATCTCGGCGGTGAGGAGGTAACCCTCCTCACCCTCGAGAAGCGCATACGGCGCGCCGCGCAGGTTCTCGGGACCGCCCCAGAACAGGCCCTGGTCCACCGGGAGCGCGCGGTCGGTCAGCCGGCCGTACGCGCGCAGCGCGAGGATGGTGTTGGCCGGCAGGTCGAGGAAGGCCCGCGCGTCGCCGCTCAGCAGCGTGTAGTCGGGCAGGTCGCTCGCATACCGGCGCTCGACGGCGAAGCGATGGAACATCCCCTGGCGCGGATAGAAGGTGTTGTCGCGGCTATCGAGCCCGAGCGCCGCGGTCACCAGCCATTCGCTCCGCGTGGCCTCGGGGTAGGTGGCCACCGCCGCCGGGGCGTCGTCGCCGCGATCGGGGGTGAGCCAGTCGTAGGCGTCGCGCTGCTGGAAGCTCGCGAAGCCGCCGCCGATCTCGGCGTAGAAGGGTCCCGCGAAATGCTGCCGCAGTTGCAGCGTGCCGAGACCCTGGCGATAGTGGAACGGTCGCCAGACGAATGGGCCTTGCTCCGCGGCGCCCGCGACCTCCAGTTCGAGACCGTCCCGACCCAGGAACCACGGCTTGGTCCAGCTCGCCCGCAGCCGCTGGATGCGGTAGACCACCAGCTGGAGATCGAGGACCTCGCCCTGGCCACGGAGGTTGCGGTCCTGGAGCGTGCCGCCGAGGAAGTACTTGTGGCGGCGGCTGTAGCGCGCGTACGGCAGCACCTTGAGGGTCTTGTCCTCCTCGATCTTGACGGTCAGCGTCACGCGTCCGTCAGGCCGGTCGGCCATGTCGAGGTCCACGAACGCGAAGTAACCGCTGTCTTCCAGCCGGTCCCAGACCTCGTCGAAGGTCTCGTAGGGAAACGGCGCGCCGGGCTCGAGCGCGATGAGCCGCCGGATCACCGCGGTGTCGGTCCGCGTGTTGCCCTCGATCACGATCTCGCCCAGGACCGGCTCCGGTTCCGCGGACTCCTGGGCGGGCGAGGGACAGGCGACCGCCAGCAACGTGCAGGCTACAAGGGCGCCGGCGATTCGCGACGACGACATGGAGCGCTCCCTGGGACGTGAGGACCGGGTCGAACGTTCAGGAGTTATTATCGCGATGACCGGGGAAATGTCCAGCCAGCGTCGTCTCGACGACGGGCGCTTGCCGCGTGTAGACGGCCAGGTGCGTGCAAGCGAGTCCGTACTCGTCGAGATCCTCGGTGAGGTCGCGCGGCGCGACATTGGCGAGCAGGGTCTGGATGGTGGCCGGGTCCGCCGCGCCGGCGGCCGCCACGCGTTCCATGCGCGACTCCAGCCGGTCCCGGACCACCGCGTCGAGCAGACGCGGCAGGTGTCCGTCCTCGAGGGGCCGCGCGCCGTGCAGGCAGGCGCGGTAGAAGCTCGTCGCGTTCGCCACGAGGACGGCGCAGGCGCCGATGATCGGCACGGCGCGCCGCGCGGCGCGGGGGCCGACCCAGAGCACCGACCCCTCCTGCCACTGCCAGCTCACAGGCCGGTCGAGGTGCACGAAGTACGCGCGACACGATCCGCCGCCGGCGACCTCGTGCACGCCCGCGCCGAGGACACCCACCAGCGCGCCCGCGCGTTCCAGCAGGGCGCACTGGCCCTCCTGAAGGGTCAATTGCAGGCGCTCGCCGGCGAAGAGGGCCAGATCCAGCGGTCCCTGGACGACACCCTGTTCCGGCGCCACCCGCCAGGGTCGGCGGCCGGCGTCGGGGAGCGCGGTTCCAGCGTCGGCATGGCGTGCGTCGTGGCGTGTCACTGGTCAGCTCCGTCGTGGCCAGGTGAACTCGGATTCCCAGCCGAGGCCGAGGAGGAAATTGCGTTCCTCCGTGGTCCGGCTGAACTCCGCGAGGTCCTTGAGCAAGCGCGGTGCCTGACGCAGGAACCAGGCGGAGGCCGGGATGTCCTCCGCGAGCTGGCGGGTCAGGCCGAGCGCTTCCTCGACGAGCAGGATGAGACGCGTGTCGAGCTCTTCGAGTTCCGCGATGGTGGTGTCGGCGTCCACGACGAGGGTGACCAGGCCGTCGCGATCGAGGCGGCGGAAGATGGCGCCGATGGCGTCGATGAGGTTGTCGATCATCGTCAGCTGGTCGTCCCCGAGGATCTGGGGATGGCGCTCGGCGACCGTGAGCAGGTGATCGCCGCAGTCCTTCAGCAGGCGGCCGAGGATCTGGCGGAACTTCTGCTCGCTCGCCAGCGCGTCGCGACGGGAGCGGTACCGCCCGTACTGCGGCAGGTGCTCGATGAGGAACGTGAGTTCCGGGGGACTGATGCTCGCGGCCGGCGCCATGGGTGAACACTCCTGGTGCAGTGAGCCGGGGCGAC
>JADHED010001192.1_pt1 | contig 23904 bp, 20 predicted proteins | sample 8952041 | NCBI WGS metagenome assembly JADHED01 (sample SAMN16124423, study PRJNA663239) | bioreactor sludge metagenome | isolation source: sludge (control) | place: India:Bengaluru | collected 2018-09-08
AGGTGCACTCCTTCTTGTCCAGGATCACGTTGTCGATCTTGTCGTCGGCCTTGAACACGACTTCGGTGCCGAAGTTGCCGATCAGGCTCTTGAGCTTCATGCGCACGGTGGCTGCACCGCGGCCGCCGCGGGCGTATTCGGTCTTCAGGACCACCATGGGGTCCTTGCCGTGCATGATGACGTTGCCGGCGCGGATTTCTTGAGCGATTTTCATAGCAAGTTGCTTGGGTTGGGGCCGCTCAACGCGCGGGCTGGCAAACCGCCTGGTTTGCGCGCCGGTGCATGTTCTGCGGCGAAAGTGCGCAGGGCGTGGGCACTGACATGCCGCGCCTGATTTGCGCAAAGCCTCGGATTTTACCGTTTTTCGGCGACAAAGCCCAAAAGTTGCGCCACAAGGTTGTCCTGCGTCAGCAGGCGCGCACGGGCTGCGCAGGTGCAGGCGGTCCACTCGGCCAGGGTGTCGTCATCGGGCCATTGCAGGGGCGCGGCGTCCAGTCCGTTCCAGGTGGCGTGGAACTGCCGCAGCGACTCTGGTGCCTGCAGCCAGTCCAGAAACGCCCAGAGCTTGTCGTGGTGGGCGTTGTCGTGCTGCGGATAGATGTGCCACACAAAGGCCTGGCCCGCCCACAGCGCGCGCACCAGGGAGTCCTCGCCCCGCACGGCGTTGAAGTCGCAGGCCCAGAGCATCTCGTCAAACGCTGGCTGAGGCCGGTGGGGCAGGTAAGACAAGGACAGCTGCCCCCGCTTTTCATGTGGGAGTGGTGCCGTTGCGCTGTTCATGGGTTCGGCCAAGGCAGCCCGCACGGCGGCGGCCGGGCGGCCGGGCGTGACCAATAGCTGGGTGGGCCGCTGCGCGCATTGCTGCAGCAGGTCGGCGAGTGCCGCAGGCTCATAACAGAACAGCGACACCCAGCGCGTGCCCGGCGCTTCGTACCCCGCCCCGAACAGCGCCCGGTGCTCAGCACGCCAGGCGCTGCGGTCAAACGCCTCGCGCTGCTCCATCAGATGGGGCTCGCGCAGCAGGCCGCCGGTGCCGGCGGTAAAGCCGGGGTAGAAAAACCAGCGCGTCCACCCCGACGCCGGGCCCGACAGGATGGGCGAAGGCAGGCGGTGGGTGCGCTCCACGTAAGCCTCTGCAGACAGGTATTCCAGGTTGATCCAGACAGGTGTTGGGCGTTTTTGGCCAGAGGCGCTAGTAGAACCTGCGCTATACGCTATGAATTCAGGAGTGATATCGCAGCCGAACGCCTCTACCATCACGTCGGGGGGCTGCTCGTGCGGGCCCGGCGGCGGTGCGCCCCAGGGGCGTACTTCCACGCCAGGGCTTCCTGCAGGGGCCATCCATTCCAGCGCCGAGGCATCGTCCACCCACAGGCGCACGCGGTGCCCCAGGCCCGCCAGCTGCGCCACCAGGCGCCAGCACACGCCGATGTCGCCAAAGTTGTCGATCACGCGGCAGAACACATCCCATTGCAGGGCAGGGAGGGGGCGGGGCAGGGTCATGGGGCGGAATTCGGTGGTTGCGCGCGCAGGTGGTCCACCAGCAGCCGCGCCACGCTGGAGAGGGATTCTTCCGAGCGCACGCACAGCACCAGTTGCCGGTGCGCCCAGGGCTCGTTCAGCGTGACCACGCGGATGGGCTGCGAGCCCTTGTACAGCGCGGCGCTGCCACGCGGCATCACGCCCACGCCCAGGCCGGCGGCCACCATCAGGCACAGCGCGTCGTAGCTGGTGACCTGCATGCGCAGGCGCAGCGGCAGGCCGGCTTCCGAGGCCGCGCGGGTCAGCTGGTTGTTGATGGCGCTACCCGGGTGCGCGCCCACAAAGTCGTAGGGCAGGGCGTCGGCCAGCCGGGCCGACTTGCGCCGTGCCAGCGCATGGCCCGTGGGCACCACCAGCACCAGCTCGTCGGTGCGGTAGGGCAGTTGCACCACCCGGTCGCCGTACTGGCCCTGGTTGAGGATACCCACATCGGCCGCGTTCTCGGCCACCGACTGGGCGATGGCCGTGCTGATCTGCTCCTGCAGCCGCACGTCCACCTGCGGGTGCAGCGCCATGAAGCTCTGCAGCTGCGCGGGCAAAAACTGGGTAATGGCCGAGATGTTGGCCACCACCCGCACATGGCCGCGCACGCCCGCACCGTAGTCGCGCATCTGGCTGGCAATGCCGTCCAGGTCGTTGAGCACACCACGCGCCAGGTTCAGCAGCGCATAGGCGGCAGCCGTGGGCTCGGTGCCCTTGTTGCTGCGGGTGAACAGCGCCACACGCAGCGCGTCTTCCAGGTCGGCCAGGCGACGGCTCACGGCCGATGCGGCGATGTGCTCGCGCGCGGCGGCGGCGGCGATGGTGCTTTCTTCCATCACGGCCACAAACAGGCGCAGGGAGACGGGGTCGAGTTTCATGGGGGCCTGATGGTAACAAGCGCAGCCACTGCCATGCCGGTTTGCGATGGCATCTTGTTGCTTGAGCGATTTACGGCCCCGCGCGCCCTGCGCATCATTCGCCCCGAGCCGCCCTGGCGTGGGGCTGGCCGCAGGAGACAACCCCACCCATGGATTCCATTGCTTCCCCCGCCGCACTGCAAGGCGTGCGCGTCATCGAAATGGGCCAGCTCATTGCCGGGCCGTTCTGCGGCAAGACGCTGGGCGAGTTTGGCGCCGACGTGATCAAGATCGAGGCCCCCGAGACCGGCGACCCCCTGCGTAACTGGCGCATGATCAAGGAAGGCACCTCCGTCTGGTGGCAGGTGCAGTCGCGCAACAAGCGCTCGGTGGCGCTAGACCTGCGCCAAAAGGAAGGCCAGGATATCGCCCGCCAGCTCATCGCTGAAGCCGATGTGCTGGTCGAGAACTTCCGCCCCGGCACGCTGGAGGGCTGGGGCATGTCGCCCGAAGAGCTGCACGCGCTCAACCCCGGCCTGGTGATGCTGCGCATCTCCGGCTACGGCCAGACCGGGCCGTACCGCGACCTGCCGGGCTTTGGCGCGATTGGCGAGGCGATGGGCGGCTTGCGCCACCTGACGGGCGAGCCCGGCCGCGTGCCGGTGCGGGTGGGGGTGTCGATTGGCGACACACTCGCGGCGCTGCACGGCACCATCGGCGTGCTCACCGCGCTGTACCACCGCAAGGTCAACGGCGGCCAAGGCCAGGTGATCGACGTGGCGTTGCACGAGGCGGTGTTCAACGTGATGGAAAGCCTGATCCCCGAATACAGCGCCTTTGGCGCCGTGCGCGAGGCGGCGGGCAGTGCGCTGCCAGGCATTGCCCCCAGCAATGCCTACCCTTGCCAAGACGGCTGGGTGCTGGTGGCGGGCAATGGCGACAGCATTTTCAAGCGCCTGATGGACGCGATTGGGAGGCCCGACCTGGGCGCCGCGCCGGACCTGGCGAACAACACCGGCCGCGTGGCGCGTGTGGAAGAGATCGACGCGGCGATTGGCGCCTGGAGCGCGCAGCGCACCGTGCAGCAGGTGCTGGACGCGCTGGGCGCAGCCCGCGTGCCTGCGGGCAAGGTCTATACCGCGAAGGACATTGCCGAAGACCCCCATTACCGCGCCCGCGACATGCTGTTGACGCAGCAGACGCGTGACGGCTACAGCGTGGAGGTGCCGGGCATCGTGCCCAAGCTCTCAGCCACGCCGGGCACCATCCGCAGCAGTGCGCCGCACCTGGGTGATGACACCGATGCCGTGCTGGCAGAAATGGGGCTCACTGCCGAGCAGATCGCATTACTGCGCAGCAAAGGAGTTGTGCAATGAACGCACCCAGCACCGTTTGGCAGGGCGCGGGCCGCCGCATCCACATGCAGGAAGTCGGTCTGCGCGACGGTCTGCAGATGGAAAAGGCCTTTGTGCCCACCGAAGACAAGATCGCGCTGTGCAATGCGCTGTCTGCCGCCGGTTTGTCCAAGATCGAGGTGACTTCGTTCACATCTCCCACGGCCATCCCAGCGCTGAAAGACGCCGAGATCGTGATGCGCGAGATCACGCGCCGCCCTGGCACGGTGTACACCGCGCTGGTGCCCAACCTGCGCGGTGCGGAGCGCGCCATCGAGTCGCGTACGGACGAGCTGAACCTGGTCATGTCCGTCAGTGCCACCCACAACCTGGCCAACCTGCGCATGACGCAGGAACAGTCGTTCGCCGCGCTGGCGCAGGTGGTGGCCCTGGCACAGGGCGCCAAGGTGGCGGTGAACGTGTCGCTGTCGTGCGTGTTCGGCTGCCCCATGGAAGGCGATGTGCCCGAGGCTGATGTGTATGGCTGGGTGCAGCGTTTTGTGGACCTGGGCGTGCGCGGCATCACGCTGTGCGACACCACCGGCATGGCTTACCCCACGCAGGTGCACCGGCTAACGGCAGCAGCGCGCACGCGCTGGCCGGGGGTGGAATTCACCCTGCATTTCCACAACACGCGCGGCATGGGCCTGGCCAACGTGCTCGCCGCCATCGACGCCGGGGCCGACCGCTTCGACGTATCGTTAGGCGGCCTGGGCGGCTGCCCCTATGCGCCGGGCGCCAGCGGCAATGTATGCAGCGAAGAAATTGTGCATGCGCTCGATTGCATGGGCTATGGCACGGGTGTGGACCTTGCCCAGCTGGTGGCAGCGGCGCAGCAGTTGCCTGCACTGATCGGCCATGACATTCCCAGCCAGATCGCCAAGGCTGGGCTGCGCCTGGCCTTGCACCCGGTACCGGCCGACTTTGAGGCGATTCGCCAGCGGGCACTGGCACGCTGACCTGCACCTTTTTTCTCACCCATAACACCAGGAGACAACGCCATGACCTTCCCCACTCTGTCACGCCGCATCTTCACGGCGGCCGTGCTGTGCTCTGCCGCCTTCACAGCGGGCGCGCAGGACAAATACCCCTCCAAGCCCATCACCCTGGTGGTGCCGCAGGCGGCCGGTGGCGCCAATGACGCGATTGCGCGCGTGGTCGCGCAAAAGCTGGGTGAGCAACTGGGCCAGAGCGTGATCGTGGAGAACCGCCCTGGCGCGGGTGGCACGCTGGCCACAGGCACCACGGCCCGAGCTCGCAACGACGGCTACACCCTGCTGCTGACGGCCGACAGTGCCCATGTGATTGGCCCTGCGCTCTACAAAAACCCCGGCTTTGATCCGGTGAAGGACTTTGCACCCGTGGCCCCGGTGGCCACGGCCGGCTATGTGCTGGTGGCACACCCATCGTTCCCTGCCAACACCGTGGCCGAAATGGTGGCCCTGGCCAAGGCCAGCCCAGGTAGATATTCGATTGCCTCGGCGGGCAATGGCACGCTGAACCATCTGATTGGCGAAATGCTGCAAAAGGCCGCAGGCATCCAGCTGCAGCACATTCCCTACAAGGGCTCCGCTGCTGCAGCCACCGACGTGGTGGGCGGGCAGGTGCCGCTGTCGGTGCAAAGCCTGCCGTCGGCCATTGCGTTCATCAAGGCGGGCAAGCTCAAGGTGTTGGGCGTGGTCAATGAAAAGCGCGTGGCGGCGCTGCCCGACGCTCCCACCATTGGCGAGACGATCAAGGGCTTTGGCCAGGCGCCCTGGTATGCGCTGTTTGCCCCGGCCGGCACACCCGCGCCCATCGTCGCGCAACTGCAGGCCGAGGTGGCCCGCGCGCTGGAGCACAAGGATGTGGTCGAGAAACTGGCCACCGTGGGTTGTGAGCCCTTCAAGGGCACGGCGGCGCAACTGGCGGCGCTGGTGCAGTCCGACCTGCCCAAGTGGAGCCGCGTGGTCAAGGAAACGGGCGCCACGGTCGATTGATCGCGCATTTTTCTTGGCACCCAACGGTTCCTCGCTTTTCAGATTTTTGACAACAACGACAACGGAGACATCGCTTTCATGAAAACCACCCGCAAGCAATTCACCACCCTGGCCCTGGCCGCTCTGGCCACGGGCTTCATCGGCCACGCAGCGGCGCAGGGCACTTACCCGTCCAAGAACGTCACCTTGGTGGTGCCCACCGCCGCAGGCGGCACCACCGACCTGTCGGCCCGCATGCTGGCGCAGGCCCTGGCGCCGGTGCTGGGCCAGTCGGTCATCGCAGACAACAAGGGCGGGGGCAACGGCAACATTGCGGCCAGCGCCGTCAAGCGGGCTGAGGCCGATGGGTACACGCTGCTCATGCAGTACTCGGGCTACCACGTCATCTCGCCCCACATCACCAAGCAAAAGCAGTGGGAGCAGAGCGACTTCCAGCCCGTGGCCAACGTCATCTCCGCCCCGCAGATCATTGTGGTGCGGGCCGACCTGCCAGTGAAGACGCTGCCCGAGCTGATCGCCTACGCCAAGGCCAACCCCGGCAAGCTCAACTACGCCTCGTCGGGCAACGGCTCGCTGCAGCACGTCACGGGTGCGATGCTGGAGCAGCAGGGCGGCATCAAGATGGTCCACGTGCCCTACAAAGGCACGGGCCCCGCGCTGCAGGACCTGCTGGGCGGCCAGGTAGACCTGACCTTTGGCACTGCACCGCCGTTCATGCCCCACATCGCCAGCGGCAAGCTGCGCGTGCTGGCCGTGACGGGCAAGCAGCGCCTGCCCAGCCTGCCCGATGTGCCCACCACGGCCGAAGCGGGCTACCCCAAGGTCGATGCCACTTCGTGGTTTGCGGTGTTTGCCCCGGCCGGCGTGCCCAAGGCCGTGGTGGACAAGCTCACGGCCGACATCCGCACCGTGGTGCAGAACGCAGCCTTCCAGCAAAAGGCGCAGGAGCAGGGTGCCACGGCCGACTACCAGACCCCGGCGCAGCTGGGTGACAAGGTGAAGGCGGACTTGGCCAACTGGGCGCAGGTGGTGAGAAGCTCGAAGATCGAAGCGGAATAGTGGTAAAAATGGCTTCTGGCGCTTGATGCGTAAGCGCTGGCAGCTATTATTTTTGATTTTTTCCCGAGGAGGCCGCTGGGCTGCAAGGCACTGTTTGCGATCCATCAGGTGGGTGCTCCCACAATGGATTTGAGCGTGGCCTCGTCCAGCAGCCGGTATTCGCGCCCAACGCGGTCCATCGGCTCCAGAACGCCAGCCTTGATCAGCGCGGATAACTCGCGGCTGGCGGTTTCCATCTTGAGGTCCATCATGGCCCCCATGTCCTCCCGCGAAAACAGCGTGACCTGCGTGGGGTCGTCCTTTTTTCGCATTTTCAGTACCAGATGGGCCGTACGCTGGCGGGCCGTGCCGAAGTTCACGGAGGCGAGCCACTCGTCGGCGTCTCGCACAGTCTGGTGCCATTTGTCGAACAGGGCCTCCCTCAGTCGGGGTGATTCTGTGGTCAGGGTGTGGATGACCTCGGTCGGGATGCGACACAGCGCAGCATCTGTAACGGCGGTGGCATCGCTGTCATAGCGTTTGGTGGTGAGGGCTTCCAGGCCAATCAGGTCGCCGGGCTTGTGCACGCGCAAGATGCGTTGGCGCCCGTCGGCCGTCACACATGACAGCTTGATCAGTCCCGCTCGAACTGTGAACACCCCGGTCGCACCTTCGCCGGTCTGGTACAGCGTCTTCCCCGCTGGCACGGTGCGATCGTCAATCGGCGCGTGGATGTGAGAAAAATCCTCCTCCGTCAGTTTGGCGAACAGCGCACTTTCCCGAATGCTGCAGTGCCTGCAGTCGGCCACCCCGCGCCAGGCGGATTCAGTTGCGATGGGGATCATGTCGGTGACGAGTTCTGCGGAAAGGGTGCCGCAGCTGGGGCGCGCACCGGTTGTTTCAGATTCTAGAAGTACGGCTATCAATTGACATAGGGCAAATCGGGACATCCCTATCGCTTGGCATCTCGTCTCGCACTGCAGTCTGCGTCGCCGGAGGGGCTTGATATTTATCAAGCCTGCGGCCTTACATCTTCTTAAGCTGCAGGCAAAGGGCGTCAAAAAGCCCTTGCGTTAAGGCACCCACAAGGAGACATGAGCATGAACAAACCAGTCAACGCGCACTCAGCGCGTGGCGCTTTGCAGCGCAGGGGATTTTTGACGGCTGCCCTGGGCGGCGCTGCGTGGCCGTTGGCGCAGGGCCCGGCAGCTGCGCAGACCCCCGTCAGCGCACCAACCACTACCAAGGCGCGCATCGTGATTGCGGGCGGCGGAGCGGCCGGATTGACCGCTGCCTCGCGCCTGTCTGCGGCGCTGCAGGGGGCGACCATCATCGTCATTGACCCTCGCAAAGAGCACTTCTACCAGCCTGGGTTCACGCTGGTGGCGGCGGGGGTCAAGGCGCAGGATTACGTGGTGTCTCAGACGGGCGACCATCTGCCCCGGGGGGTGGAGTGGATTGCCGAAGGTGTTGCAGAAATCGACCCCGACGGAAAGCAGGTGGTGACCAGCAGCGGCAAAAAGGTCGCCTACGACTATCTGATTGTTGCCACCGGGCTGGAGTTGAACTACGGCGGCATCGAGGGTATGGACACCCGGTTGATCGGTGAAAACGGTCTGGGCAGCATCTATGCCAGCCCAGCCGCTGCATCGGCTACTTGGAAGGTGTTGTCCAAGTTTGCCGATGAGGGCGGTGTGGGCTTGTTCGGCAGGCCTGCCAGCGAGATGAAGTGTGCTGGCGCGCCACTGAAGTACACCTTCATTTCAGACGATCATCTGCGCCGCCGAGGCAACCGAGGCAAGGCAGAGCTGCACTACATGGCGCACAACAAGGCCCTGTTTGGCGTGCCCATCGTGTCCGAGAGAGTCCGCATGCTGTTTGAGGACCGGGGAGTCAACGTTCACCGCGATCATGTGCTTGTCGCCATTGATCCTGGTCAGCGTCTGGCCACCTACAAAACACCGACAGGCATGCAGCAGCTCAAGTACGACTTCATCAATGTTGTGCCTCCCATGCGGGCCCCGGAAGCGGTGCGAAACAGTCCTCTGCCCTGGAAGGATGGTCCTTGGGCAGCGGACGGATGGATCGAGGTGGACAAAGGCACGCTGCGGCACATGCGCTACCCCCAGGTGTTCGGCGTGGGCGATGTGGCGGGCGTACCCAAGGGCAAGACGGCTGCCAGCGTGAAGTGGCAAGTGCCAGTGGCGGTGTCGCACCTTCTGGCAGATATCACCGGCAAGGCCTCGCAGGAGGTCTACAACGGCTACACATCCTGCCCGCTTATCACCAAGCTGGGGCGCGCCATGCTGATCGAGTTTGACTACAAGGACAACCTCGTCATGTCTTTCCCGGGGATGATCGCGCCCCTGGAGGAGCTGTGGATCAGTTGGGTGATGAAGACCATGGCGCTCAAGCCAACCTACCTCAGCATGCTGCGCGGCCGGGCGTGAACGTTCAAGGAGTCTGTGATGAAAGAACTCGATCCGATGGTGTTTGTCGCGGTGTTCCAGGAAATGCTGGGCGTGTGGCTGTGGGTGCTTGTGTTATCGGTGGCCGTGGGCATGGTCGCGCTGGTGCTGCTGCTGGCGCGCGAGCGAAAGGTTGTATCGCGCCGGTTGGTGGTGTCCGAGGTGCTGGGACTGCTGGGTGGCGGTCTGGCCCTGGTCATCATGGCCAAGGTGTCGTCGTCGGGCTTTACCGACGCGGGAGGGCCCGCCGACTGGTTTTTGATTGCCTTGGTGTACGGCGCGGGGCTGCTGGTCACGACAGCGCTGGTATACACCGCCTTGGGTTGGATGCGACGGCCGACGACAGCTTGATCTGACGGGATAACTGCCCGTGCCGCGCGGATGCGCCATTAGGCGGTAGTTTGTAGATCAGCGCATGGCCTTCGGTCATGGCGCCACAATACGTGCCATGTCTGATGTGCATTCCGAAGAACTCCTGGCGCAGGTGGCTGCGCTGCCCGCGCTGCCGGGCGTGTACCGCTATTTCGACGCGCAGGATGCGCTGCTGTATGTTGGCAAGGCGCTCAACCTCAAGCGCCGGGTGTCTAGCTACTTCCAGAAGAACCATGGCGGCACACGCATCGGCCACATGGTCAGCAAGATCGTGCGCATGGAGACCACGGTGGTGCGCTCCGAGGCCGAGGCGCTGCTGCTGGAAAACAACCTCATCAAGACGTTGAACCCCAAGTTCAACATCCTGTTTCGTGACGACAAGAGCTACCCCTATCTCAAGATCACCGGCACACCGGGCGCTCACATGCGGGGCGATGCGCCGGGGCAGGTGTTTCCGCGCATGGCGTACTACCGGGGCGCGGTCGACAAAAAGCACCGCTACTTCGGCCCTTACCCCAGCGCGTGGGCGGTGAAGGAAACCATCCAGCTGCTGCAAAAAGTCTTCCGGCTGCGCACCTGCGAAGACACGGTGTTTGCCAACCGGACGCGGCCCTGTCTGCTGTACCAGATCAAGCGCTGCACCGGGCCCTGCGTGGACCTGATTTCGCCCGAGGCCTATGCCGCCGACGTGTCGCATGCCGAGGCGCTGCTGCGCGGCGAAACGCAGGAGCTGCTGCAGGCGCTGGAGGTGCGCATGATGGCGCACTCCGACAAGCTCGAATTCGAGCAGGCGGCCGAGGTGCGCAACCAGATCCAGGCGCTGTCGCGCGTGCTGCATCAGCAGTCCATCGAGACGGTGGATGACAAGGATGTGGACATCGTCGCGGTGCGCGTGCAAGGCGGCCGCGCCTGCGTGAACCTGGCCATGGTGCGCGGCGGGCGGCACCTGGGCGACCGGCCGTACTTTCCGGTGCATGTGGAAGACGCAGCAGCGGTGTTTGAGGAAGAGGGCGACGAGGCGCACGCCGAGAACAGCAGCACGCCTGCCCGCCCGGTGGAGGCCCAGGTGCTGGAAGCCTTCATCGCCCAGCACTACATCGGAGTGCCCCCGCCCCCGCTGCTGGTGACCAGCGTGCCGGTGGACAAAGCCCTGCTGGAAGCATTGACCGAACAAAGTGGCCTGCGCGTGAATGCCATCCACCAGCCCCGCGAACAGCGCCGTGCCTGGCTGGATATGGCGCAGAAGAACGCCGACCTGCAGCTCGCCCGCCTGCTGGCCGAGGAGGGCTCGCAGCAGGCCCGCACGCGGGCCCTGGCCGAGGCTCTGGACCTGCCGCCTGAAGACCTGGACCAGCTCACCATCGAGTGTTTCGACATCTCGCACACGGCGGGCGAATCTACGCAGGCGTCGTGTGTGGTGTTCCACCACCACAAGATGCAGAGCAGCGAATACCGCCGCTACAAGATCGAAGGCATCACCGGCGGCGATGACTACGCCGCCATGCGCCAGGTGCTCACACGCCGGTACAGCAAGGTGGTGGAGGCGCAGCGCGAGGAGGGGGGCATAGACTTTGCCACACCCGACCCGGAAGCTGGCGCGCCCACCCGCAAAGGGGCTGCGCGCCTGCCCGACCTGGTGCTCATCGACGGCGGTAAGGGCCAGGTGGGCGTGGCGCGCGAGGTGTTCACCGCGCTGGGGCTGGACCTGAGCCGCATCGTGGGCGTGGAGAAGGGCGAAGGCCGCAAGGTGGGGCTGGAAGAACTGGTGTTTGCCGATGGGCGCGAGAAGGTGTACCTGGGCAAGGACTCGGCCGCGCTGATGCTGGTGGCCCAGATACGCGATGAGGCGCACCGCTTTGCCATTACCGGCATGCGCGCGGCGCGCGCCAAGGTGCGCGTGGGCGGCGGGCAGCTTGAAGAAATTGCGGGTGTTGGCCCCAAGAAGCGCGCGCGGCTGCTGCAGCGGTTTGGCGGGGTGCGCGGCGTGGCAGCGGCCAGTGTCGAGGACCTGGCCACCGTCGATGGCATCTCACGCGAGTTGGCAGAAGAAATTTACAAGGCCCTGAGATAGGCCCCGCACAGTTCCACTGCCGCGCCGTGACACAATCGCCGCCATGTTCTGGACTATCCCCACCTTGATGACCTGGACGCGCATCGTCGCGATACCTTTGATCGTGGGGGTGTTCTACGCGCCGCTGGAGCCCGCCACGCGCAACCTCATCGCCACGGTGATGTTCATCGTGTTTGCCGCCACGGACTGGCTGGACGGCTACCTGGCCCGCAAGCTCAACCAGACCTCGTCGTTTGGCGCGTTCCTGGACCCGGTGGCCGACAAGTTTTTGGTCTGTGCATCGCTGCTCGTGCTGGTGCATCTGCAACGCGCCGATGTGTTCGTGGCGCTCATCATCATCGGCCGGGAGATTGCGATCTCGGCGCTGCGCGAATGGATGGCGCAGATCGGTGCGAGCAAGAGCGTGGCCGTGCACATGATCGGCAAGGTGAAGACCACGGTGCAGATGCTGGCCATCCCCTTCCTGCTGTACGACGGGCGCCTGTTCGGCGTGATCGACACAGGCGTGTGGGGCACCTGGCTCATCTGGGCCTCGGCGGTGCTCACGGTCTGGTCGATGGTGTACTACCTGCAGAAGGCGCTGCCCGAGATCCGGGCGCGCGTCAAATAATTTTCAAATCTTTGAGGCCTGAGGCGCTTGTCAGAAAAGCGCAGGCAGCTATATTTTCAGGAGCATCTAAATGGCGAAGCATCGCATTGCAGTCATTGCCGGGGATGGCATTGGCAAAGAGGTCATGCCAGAGGGGCTGCGTGTGCTGGACGAGGCTGCGCGCAAGTTTGGCATCGACCTGCACTTCGATCACTTCGACTTTTCGAGCTGGGACTACTACGAAAAGCACGGCAAGATGCTGCCCGACAACTGGAAGGACCAGATCGGCGGACATGAGGCCATCTACTTTGGCGCCGTCGGATGGCCCGACAAGATTGCGGACCATGTCTCACTCTGGGGCTCGCTGCTGCTGTTCCGCCGCGAGTTCGACCAGTACATCAACCTGCGTCCCGCGCGCCTCATGCCCGGCGTGATCGCCCCAGTGGTGCGCCGCGACGGCAGCCCGCGCCTGCCCGGCGAGATCGACATGCTGATCGTGCGCGAGAACACCGAGGGCGAATACTCCAGCATCGGCGGCCGCATGTACGAAGGCACCCCGCGCGAGATCGTGATGCAGGAGACGGTGATGTCGCGCCATGGCGTGGACCGCGTGCTCAAGTTCGCGTTTGAACTGGCCCAGTCGCGCCCCAAGAAGCACCTGACCAGCGCCACCAAGTCCAACGGCATCGCCATCACCATGCCCTACTGGGACGAGCGCGTGGCCGAGATGGCCAAGGCCTATCCCGATGTGAAGGTGGACAAGTTCCACATCGACATCCTCACGGCCCACTTCGTACAGCGCCCTGACTTTTTTGATGTGGTGGTGGCCAGCAACCTGTTTGGTGACATCCTTTCGGACCTGGGCCCGGCCTGCACCGGCACCATCGGCATCGCGCCCAGCGCCAACCTCAACCCCACGCGCACCATGCCGTCGCTGTTCGAGCCCGTGCACGGCTCGGCGCCTGACATCGCAGGCAAGGGCATCGCCAACCCCATCGGGCAGATCTGGTGCGGCGCCATGATGTTGGACTTCCTGGGATATCGCGCTGCGCACGACGCTGTGCTGGCCGCGATTGAGGCCGTTTTGCAACCCGGTAGTGGTGCTCCTCGCACCCCGGATCTGGGGGGCTCGGGCAGCACGCAGGATGTGGGTAAAGCCATCGCGCAGGCGCTCACAGCCCGTTGAGTATGGCTGGCTGCGGGGTGTCAATACGGAATGCTGCCCATACGGCGTGTTTGAGACAAAAACGCCCGCCAAGCCCTGTCGCAGCGTGAAATACGACTAGAATTCAAAGCATCGCCGACGCAAAACAGCGCGTTGTATTGACACTCTGAAACTCGATGGCTTTAATCTGATGCAGCAGCCACTGCTGTGTATGCCAGTCATTCCCCTGCTTGTTCTCTCCTCGCCCCCGGCTGTGCTTGCAAGCGTGTGAAGACCAGATATCCGCGAGACATTCCATTAACTCTTTTCCGAGAGGCTTCTTGTGAACAAAACCGAATTGATCGAGCACATCGCTACCAATGCCGACATCTCCAAGGCCGCTGCTGCGCGTGCCCTGGAATCCACGATCGAGGCCGTCAAGAAGACTCTCAAGAAGGGCGGTACCGTGTCGCTCGTCGGTTTCGGTACTTTTGCCGTGGGCAAGCGTGCTGCCCGCACCGGTCGCAATCCCCGCACTGGTGCTACGATTAAAATCAAAGCTGCTAAAGTTCCAAAGTTCCGTCCTGGTAAGGCATTGAAAGACGCCTTGAACTGAGGATCAGTTTAGGTAGGGTCCTTAGCTCAGTTGGTAGAGCGGCTCCTTTACACGGAGTAGGTCGGCGGTTCGAGACCGTCAGGACCCACCACCACCGAACAAAGGCGAACGCAAGTTCGCCTTTTGTTTTTTGTCTTCTGAAAGATCGACCATGTTTGAATCCATCCGCAAGCACTCCAAGATCGTGATGATCTTTTTGTTCTTGCTGATCATTCCTTCGTTTGTGCTGGTAGGCATCGACCGCAACTATTTCTCTGAAAAGAGTCCCGTAGTGGCCCGTGTCGATGACAACAACATCAACCAGACGGACTGGGACAATGCCCATCGCATGGAGACCGACCGCATTCGTGCCCAGTCTCCCTCGGTCGATCCCAAGTTGCTGGACTCCCCCAGTGCCCGCTATGCCACGCTGGAGCGCCTGGTGCGTGACCGCGTGCTGGCAGCTGCGGCGCAAAAGATGCACCTTGTGACCAGCGATGCCCGTCTGGCCCGCAGCCTGCAGGAAATCCCCGCGATCGCAGGGCTCAAGCGCCCGGACGGCACGCTCGATGCCGACGCGTACCGCGCCCTGGTGGCTGCACAAGGCCTGACACCCGAAGGGTTTGAAGCCAATGTGCGCCGTGACATCTCGGTGAACCAGGTGATGGGTGGTGTGATGAGCACTGCTTTTGGTACCGATGCCCAGGTCAAGCTCGCGCTCGACGCTTTGTACGAGCGCCGCGAGATCCAGGTTGCGCGCTTCAATGCCACCGACTTCGCCAGCAAGGTCACCCCCACGGATGCGGACCTGGAGGCTTACTACAAAGCCCATCCTGCCCAGTTCCAGCAACTGGAACAGGCAGCCATCGAGTACGTGGTGCTCGATCTCGACAGCGTGCGTGCTTCCATCACCCTGGGTGAAGATGACCTGCGCACCTACTACAAAGAGAACGTTGCTCGCATGACGGCGAAGGAAGAGCGCCGAGTCAGCCACATTCTGGTGAATGCTCCCAAGGATGCATCTGCGGCAGACCGCGAGAAGGCCAAGGCCCGTGCTACCGAGTTGCTGGCCCAGGTTCGCAAGGCGCCAGGCACCTTTGCCGAAGTCGCGAAGAAGTCTTCTGACGACAAGGGCTCCGCCACTGCGGGCGGCGACCTGAATTTCTTTGCCCGTGGCGCCATGGTCAAGCCCTTTGAAGAGGCTGCGTTTGCGTTGAAGAAAGGCGAAATCAGCGACCTGGTGGAGACCGAGTTTGGGTACCACATCATCCAGCTCACCGATATCAAGACACCCCGCCAGCCCACCTTTGAAGAACTGCGTCCCACCATGGAGGCAGAGCTCAAACAGCAGCAGGCGCAGCGCAAGTTTGCCGAAGTGGCAGAGGCCTTCACCAACGGTGTGTATGAGCAGGCGGACAGCCTCCAGCCCGTGGCGGACAAGCTCAAGCTGAAGATCCAGACGGCCAAGGGCGTGACGCGGACCCCTGCCGCAGGTGCCAAGGGCCCGCTGGCCAATGCCAAGTTCCTCGAAGCGCTTTTCGCCACCGACTCGCTGCAGAACAAGCGCAACACTGAGGCGGTGGAAGTGGGCCCCAGCCAGATGGCTGCTGGCCGTGTGACCGCCTACACCCCTGCGCTGACACTGCCGTATGACGAAGTGAAGGCCCGTGTACGTACCTTGTATGTGGCTGAGAAATCTGCCGAACTCGCACGCAAGGAAGGCGAGGCCAAGCTTGCTGCATGGAAGGCCGCCCCGTCTTCTGCCACTGGCTTGGCTGCAGCGACCGAGGTATCCCGCGAACAAACCCAGAACCTGCCACGCGCTGTCATCGACGCCGCGCTGCGAGCCCCCACCGAGACACTGCCCGGCTGGACGGGCGTGGATCTGGGGACTGCCGGTTACGCCGTGGTCAAGGTCAACCGCGTGGTGCCGCGCCAAGCGCCGGATGCACAGCGTGCGCAGCAGGAGCGCCAGCAATACGTGCAGTGGTTGGCCACAGCCGAAGGTCTGGCTTACTATGAATTGCTCAAGCAGCGCTTCAAGGTGCAGATCAAGGCACCGCGTCCTGAGGCGGCGGCAACCGTGACTGCAGAAAATTAAGCAATTTGATGTCCGGGGCTAAAATCCCGGGCTATAATACAAAGCTACGGTGGCTGTAGCTCAGTTGGTAGAGTCCAGGATTGTGATTCCTGTTGTCGTGGGTTCGAGCCCCATCAGCCACCCCAAAACAGCAAAGCGTTGCAACAGAAATGTTGCAACGCTTTTTGCTTTGGGGGGCAGGTTGTTGCCTTGGGTTGATCCCTTTGTGGCGCTTGGCTAAAGAGCAACTTCTAAACACTGTCCAGATCTTGCGCGACATGTCGCTGCAAAGTGCTGGCGAGGTGGCCTGATAGGCGCTCTTGTCCAGGCCATCGTCATGAATGAAGCCGCTGTGCCGCAGCCCAATCGGTAGGGGCTGCGCGTGTCTGGGTGCATGCTCCATCCGCCGACCAGCCCGCGCGCGGTCTGGCGGCCCCACTATCATCAGAATGGGCGGGGCTGCGTGAACGGGGCGAATGAAAGCTAAAAGCTGTGCCCGGAGGAGTTCACACAGTGCCTCGTAAGCCGCATGGATATTGGATTTCGCGCTTTCGATTCAGAAAAGTACCATCAAAAGTACCATCATTTTTCGGTGCGTCTCCTGTGTGGCGCTTTTGAGACGCTGTGAGACGTCCTGAACGGCAATGATTCTTTCGGCGGTCGTGGCCGGGGGCATTAGTATCCGGTAACAACTAAACCCCGCCTTTGTACGCATAGGGATGGTGCGAACTGCCGAATGGACAAAACCAAACTCTCCGAAAGCGATATTTGCGACAAGTACATCCGCCCGGCCATGGAGCAAGCCGGGTGGAACGGTCTGGACCAGATCTTCCGGGAGTACCCCCTGCGTGCCGGGCGGGTCGTGGTGCGTGGCAACAAAGCCTACCGCGACAAGAGCACGGTGCTGCGCGCCGACTACGCCCTGTTCTACAAGGCCAACATTCCCCTGGCGGTGGTTGAGGCCAAGGACAACCAACACGCCGTTGGCGCAGGCATGGGCCAGGCGCTCAACTACGCCCAGCTGCTCGATGTGCCGTTCAGCTTCTCCAGCAATGGCGACGGTTTTGTGTTCCGCGATGCCACCCTCGCCACCGGCGTGCTGGAGCAAAACCTCAGCCTCGATGAATTCCCGTCGCCCCAAGAGCTATGGAACCGCTACTGCGCCTGGAAGGGCTGGTCCGCCGAAGAAAGCCGCGTCGCTGGGTTTGATTACGCCCCCAACAAAACCCCGCGCTACTACCAGCTCAACGCTGTGAATCGCGCGGTCGAAGCCATCGCCGCCGGGCAAAACCGCGTGCTCCTGGTCATGGCCACTGGCACCGGCAAAACGTACACCGCCTTCCAGATCATCTGGCGCCTGTGGAAGAGCGGCGCCAAAAAACGCATCCTGTTCCTGGCCGATCGCAACATCCTCATCGACCAGACCATGGTCAATGACTTCCGCCCCTTCAAGGGCGCCATGGCCAAGCTCAGCCCCAACGCAAAGGGCGTGGAGCGGGTGGATGCGCAGGGCACGGTGTCGGTCGAAGATGTAGATCTGGCCGTCAACAAAACCACTAAGCTGGTGGACAAAAGCTACGAGATTTACCTGTCGCTCTACCAGGCCGTCACCGGCACCGACGAAGAGCGCAACATCTACAAGCAGTTCAGCCCCGACTTCTTCGACCTCATCGTGGTGGACGAATGCCACCGGGGCAGTGCGGCTGAAGACTCGGCTTGGCGCGACATCCTCATCTACTTTGGCAGCGCTACGCAGATCGGCCTCACGGCCACGCCCAAAGAAACCAAAGACGTTTCCAACACCGACTACTTTGGCGAGCCCGTCTACACCTACAGCCTCAAGCAAGGCATCGAGGACGGCTACCTGGCCCCGTACAAAGTCATCCGCGTCGATCTGGACAAAGACACCTTCGGCTGGCGCCCCACCGCCGGTATGACCGACAAACACGGCCACGCCATCGAAGACCGCATCTACACCCGCCGCGAACGCGCCCGCCGCGTGCAAAAGCGCAACGTCTTCACCCACTACGGCCCTGTGGCCCGCAAAGTGCTGGAGGCTCTGCTCGATAAATACGCCGACGAAGGCATCGCCACTATCGAGAGCAACGACATCTTCAAGCTCCAGCCCTTCTCCGACCTGGGAAGCCCGGTGGAGTTGGTGCGCAGCTTTGGTGGCCGCCCGCAGTACCTGAGCGCGCTGCAAACGCTGGAGCGCGAGCTGTACGCACCCCGCTGACTGCTGCCCGCCGAAATTCAGACAAACGCCAGCCTCTCAAGAGCCGCGTTGGAATCCCTTATGACGAACAAAAAATGCATCGACCCCGCAGCGGCACGGCACTTTATTGCCAACTACCAAAGCCTGCTCGAAACCATCCCTACCACCAAGCGCAATGCGAACCTGGTGGCGCAACTGACCGCGGCACGCGATGCCCTGTATGCCAACCCTGCGCTTTTGCAGCCAGCGCTGGCACACCTGCAGGACCAGGGCCGCTTCTGTGCCGACGACGTCCTGCAAGCCGTGCACACGCTGCGCGTTGACAACTGGATCTATGTCAACGACACCGCCACACACAGCCACTTTCTGGAGCCCCATGAGACGAATGCGGCGTATGCCATCAAGACGCTGACCACGCCCCTCAAAGAAATGCTTGGCAGCAGCGGTGCCGTCATCTCCTGCGGTCTGCTGGTGTTTCAAGGGCAGGTCATCTGCGACGGGCTGGTGAGCTTTGACGCCTGGCTGGGGCCAAACTACCGGAGCAGCTTCAAGGAACAACTCGCCGCCTGCCGTGCCCAGGGGGCGCTCTATCGCGACCGCCTGTTGCCCCGGACACCGCCCGAAACAGTGGCGCAGTAGCTCATAAAATGATAGCTACTAGCGATTATCCCATAAGCGCTAGAGCCTGTTTTGACTTAAATTTTGCACCCCATGTCCAACCTCACCCCCGTCATCAAATCCATCCAGGACATCATGCGCCAGGACAGCGGCGTCGATGGCGACGCCCAGCGCATCAGCCAGCTCTCCTGGCTGCTGTTCCTCAAGGTGTTTGACGCGCTCGAAGAAGAGCTGGAGCTCACCCGCGACCACTACCAGAGCCCTATCCCCGAAGCCATGCGCTGGCGCCACTGGGCGGCCGACCCCGAGGGCATGACCGGCGAGGCGCTGCTCGACTTTGTGGACAACCAGCTCTTTGCCACCCTCAAAAGCCTCAGCGCCGACCCCGTGCGCAACCCGCGTGGCTACGTGGTGCGCGGCGTGTTTGAAGACGCCTACAACTACATGAAAAGCGGCCACCTGCTGCGCCAGGTGGTCAACAAGCTCAACGCCATCGACTTCAACCGCCAGGCCGAGCGCCACCAGTTCAACGACCTGTACGAAAAAATCCTGAAAGACCTGCAAAGCGCCGACAACGCGGGCGAGTTCTACACCCCCCGCGCCGTCACCCAGTTCATGGTGGACATGGTCAACCCCCAGCTGGGCGAGGTGGTGCTCGACCCCGCCACCGGCACCGGCGGCTTCCTCGTCTGCGCCATCGAGCACCTGCGCAAGCAGGTCAAAAATGCCGACCAGGAAGCCTTGCTGCAAACCAGCATTCGCGGCGTCGAGAAAAAGCAGATGCCGCACATGCTCTGCGTCACCAACCTGCTGCTGCACGGCATCGAAGTGCCCAGCCACACCCAAGCCTGAATACGAGGTCAAGGATGGCGACTTCCTTTTGTCTCGCGAGAACACTGCTGAACTCGTTGCGCGCTCGGTGGTGGTCGGAGTAGCTGAACCACAGCTCATGTTGAGCGACAAGATCATTCGGTTAGCGGTTTCCAGCCAGATGAATCGTGCCTTTCTCAACATGGTGAACAACGCAAGCTATGCGTTGCACCGCTAGTCACAAGCGGTACAACTGAGGCGGCCATCAGGCATTGACATGGTTTGGCCATTTCATAAAGCTTGATTTCCAGGGGCGACATCTTTTGCCGAGACAGACCGCATTCTCTGCACGCTCTTACTGTGCCGTGACTTGGGTAGCAGTGGTGGGGTCAGTTCGACGGTGGCGGGTTCAGGCGCTGGTGCCGCTTGAGCAGCAAAGCCGCCACAATTTGCACTGCTGCGGGCGATGGCTGCCGCAAGGGCTTCGCGGGCTGTCGTGCTCGTGGACCGGGACTATCCGTTCCGCCTTCTTTCTGACAAAACTTTGCGTCTGGTTATCGACGAAGGAAAAGCCGACAAAAATTTTCTGCTGTACGCATTGCGTGCACCAAAGGCAAGAGATCACATCGAGCAATTCGCGACGGGTACGAGCGACTCCATGCGCAACATTGCGCAAGGCGTTATCACTTCGATTCCAATCAGCTTGCCGACATTGGATGAGCAACGCCAAATTGCCGCCCGCCTGAAAGCCCAACTGGCCGAAGTGGAAACCGCCCGGCAGGCGTCGCAGTTGCAGTTGCACGACACCCGCTTGCTTCGCGCCCGCCTGCTCAAGGTGTTCTTTGCGGAGCTGGCTGCGGCACCCAAAAAGAAGCTTGGCGACAACGCTCACATATCCAGCGGTGTCACTCCTGCCCGCGACAATTCTGCATATTGGCAGCCAGAAGAAGTTGCTTGGGTCAAGACTGGTGAAATTAACTTTGCACCGATTACAGCTGTGAAAGAGTCCATTTCTAGGAAAGCGTTGGCTGAATGTTCACTCTCATTGCTACCTCCGAAGACGGTACTGATCGCCATTACAGGCGAAGGGAAGACGCGAGGGCGCTCGGCTGTGTTGGAGGTGCCAGCCACTACGAATCAGCATTCCGTTGCCGTACTGCCCAACGACACCTGGGACGCAAACTTTCTACAGCTCTGGCTGCAATCGTCGTATATCGACTTACGCGAACTTTCTGAAGGGCGTGGAGGAAGTCGATCTGCGTTGAGTGGTGCACAAATCAAAGCACTGGAAGTACCAGCCCCCAGCAAAACCGAGCAGCAACACATCGTGGCGCGCATTCAGGCCGCCATGACCGAAATCGATGCATTGGAAAATTCAAGCAAGGCTGCGCTGCAAGACATCAACCGCCTTCCCAGCCGCGTACTCGCGCAAGCCTTTGAGGTGTAAACATGGCCAGAAAAAAAACAACCGATAAACAACCCAAGGCCATTGCTTCCACGCAGTCGCTGTCCAGCTTTGTCAAAAGTATCTGCGATGTGATGCGCCGCTCCAACTGCGCCAGCGCGTTGCAGTATGTGCCGGAGCTGACCTGGATTTTGTTCTTGCGCATCCTGGACGCGCAGGAGGCCAAGGCTCGCGAAGAGGCCGAAGTGCTGGGCTCCAGCTTCTCGTCCGCGCTGCAAAGCCCTTACCGTTGGCAGGACTGGGCGGCCCCTTACTCCGACAAGCCGGGTCATCCCCAAACCACCGAAGGCAAGCCATTCGGCTGGAAGCGACAGGAGCTGTTTGCCGCAGGCGACGGCAATCTGTTCGAGTTCATCAATAAAGAACTGCTCCCGCACCTGCACAGCCTGGACATCGACACGCGCACCGGCCTTCCCAACCCGGCCGCCAGCCGCAAGCAGCGCATCATGGGCCGCACCATGACGGCGGTGGAAAAAGTGCGCGTGGATAGCGAAGCCAATCTGCGCGACATTCTCGACAAGGTGCACCAGATCAATATCGACCATGTGGATGACCAGCATTTCTTCACCCTGTCACAGGTGTATGAAGATTTGCTGCTGAAGATGGGCGAAAAAAACTCGGACGGCGGCCAGTTCTTCACGCCGCGCGAGGTGATCCGCGCCATGGTGCACACGGTCAATCCGCAACTGGGCCAGACGGTGTACGACCCGTGCTGCGGCACCGGCGGTTTCCTGGCCATCGCCTACGAACACATTGCTCGCCAGTTGGGCCAGAGTGCCACCAGCACCGACATCGACATCCTCAAGCACGACACCTTCTTTGGCCGCGAAAAAGAAAACCTGGTGTTTCCGATTGCTCTGGCCAATCTGGTGCTGCACGGCATCGACCAGCCCAACCTATGGCATGGCAACTCGCTAACCCGCCGCGCCACCTACGCTGCGTTGTTTGATCAGGCGCCCAAGACCTTTGACGTGATCCTGACCAACCCGCCCTTTGGCGGCAAGGAAGGCAAGGACGCACAGAAGAACTTTGCCTATGAAACCAGCGCCACCCAGGTGCTGTTTGTGCAGGACATTCTCGGTGAGCTAGCGCCACAGGGCACCTGTGCCATCGTGCTGGACGAAGGGCTGCTGTTCCGTACCAACGAAAGCTCTTTTGTCGAAACCAAGCGCAAGCTGGTGGATGAATGCGACCTGTGGGCCATCGTCAGCCTTCCCGGTGGCGTGTTCTCCACTGCTGGCGCGGGCGTGAAAACCAATTTGCTGTTTTTCACCAAGGGCAAGAAGACCGAGAAGACTTGGTACTACGACCTGTCTTACGTGAAAGTCGGCAAGAAGACGCCACTGACGCTAGCGCACTTTGGTTTTGCTCCCGATGGCACGGTACTGGCCGACACGGCATTACCCACCATCCTCACTGCCGATTGGCAGGCCGACGAGGCGAATGCAGGCAAGCCCTTCCCCAGCTACGCCCGCATGTTGCCGCACCATGGCAAGCCCGAGGGCGCAAGCCGTTATTCCTGGACCGTGGATTTCGCCGCCCGCCGCGCCAAGGCGCGGGCCGAGATGCAGCCCTTGCTCGAAGAGGCCGCACAAATCAAGGCCGCCGTGGTGGACTTGAAAGAGCAGGTCAAGCGCTTGAAGAAGGACAAGGCCGGTGACGCCGAGCTGGCAGCGCTGACAATCCAGATTCTTGAAAAAGACAAAGCGGCCCGTGACCTGGAAACCCAGGCGGCCGACATTGATGCCGCTGTGTTTGACCTGAAAGCAGTGAACCCGACTGCCGCGGTGGATGTGGACACCCGAACACCGCAGCAGATCATCGAAAACATCGAAGCGCAGGGCCGGATCGTTGCTGATGCATTGGCACGGTTGAACGTGTTGATGGGGGCAACGGACTGAAATCCAGGACCGGATCACGTCGTGGGCGGAGATCAATAGCATCCACGCTGTTTTCTGGTTTTCCGAACTGGCCGTCAATCGCCAAGCACGTTGCGCGATAGTTGGGCATCACTAACCCCGACCCGCTTCAGAAATTCCCTCAATGGTCCATCAACGGGCGAAGACGCGGGATTGTTGAGGATATGGGTCAAACGAACCGCACGCTCTGCGTCGGTCAGCTGGCGCCGTACTGTTGCTCTGCTTGCCTGCTCCAGGTCTGCAACACGGTTTTTGATGGATGCCATATCTCACTCCGAATAGTCCGTCGATTCGTGGTCAGGGTCGTCATACACAACGGGAAACGCACTCGGGCGGCGCAGCACCAAAGTCACGATCGCCCCATACATCTCGCTGGAGAACATGGGGAACTTGCCCGCATATCCCTGCCGGAAACGACAGTGGATGACCGCTTAAGAACTTTGATCAATGAGGGGCGTGTGCTGCGCGTGGGCCGCGCGCTGTATGTGCCCGAACCTTGGCCGGGTCAGGAGCCGCGCCGCTCGGAGCCCCCAGGTACTAGGAAAACAACGAGCCTGCCTGATGGCATGGTGGTTGTGGAGGAGTGGAGCAGGCCCTCCAGGGGATGGTGAGAGACCCCCGCCCCTCACGCTTTCTTGAGTTGAATCACTTCTGCGCCCATCCGCAGTTTGTCCAGGTAGTCTGCCCACTCGCTCATCATCCTGCGCCGCTGTTCCATGAATTCGGCGCGGTCATACGCAGCCCCCAGCGGTCCAGATTTACCGTG
>JADHED010001191.1_pt1 | contig 23896 bp, 22 predicted proteins | sample 8952041 | NCBI WGS metagenome assembly JADHED01 (sample SAMN16124423, study PRJNA663239) | bioreactor sludge metagenome | isolation source: sludge (control) | place: India:Bengaluru | collected 2018-09-08
ACAACTTTGGCTCAATCACAATAAATTAAAAGGAAACATACCTTCGCAATTGCTTACTCTACCAAAAATAATGAGCATTTCAATTCAAAGCAACGAACTAGAAGGAGGCATCCCAAACAATATTCCTCCAATTTTTAACATTTCAAATAATAAATTTACCAAAACTGAGATAGAAGATTATTTAAAAAACAACAGTGCAACTACGGATTTTGTCTATTCTCCACAAAGATATGACTCCCCAAAAACCGTAAAAGCCGCATTAAATTCTTCCGCAAGTTTAGACCAAGATTTATCCTCATCAGAAGGATATCAATTTACATGGTTTAAAACTTTAGACAAAAACACCAATATAAATACAGAAACATACAGCATAAATTCAGTAAAAGAAACAGATTTTGATGTTTACACTTGCGAAGCTCTTTTTATTAAAAACGACACCTTATATAATATATACTTTTCAGATTATAGAGAACCTATTTCACTAGAAAACGCCATCACTCTTTCAACAGAAGATCCTAAAAATAGAATCCTCGCTATTTACCCAAATCCCACAAAAGATTACATCAACATTACAAATAAAAATTATAAAATAGAAAGCTTTAGTTTATACGACATTGGCGGAAGATTAATAAAAACAACATCTGGCAAAGAATCCAAAATAGACGTAAGTAGTCTCCCTTCCGCAACCTATATTTTAAACATTAAAACCTCAGAAGGATTTCAAAGTTTTAAAATAATAAAAAAATAAACCCATCAACCCGTAATTTACACTTGCTTCCTGCAAGTATTTTTTTTACCCCAACATAACAATTTTAATTATTTAAGTTAAAATTTCATAAACACCTCTATTTTTTTCAACATTAATTCACTAAAAATAACTTTTTTTTAACAAATACCCTATTTTAATTTGGATATAAAAATTAATTTTATACTTTTGTCTGGAATTTAAAAGTTGAATTGATATGAGAAAATGGATTTTACTAGCTTCGCTAGTTGTTTTAGGCTTACTATGCCTATTTTCAGGAACACTTTTCCCTGAAACCCCAGTAGATGAAAAAAGCATCCCAGAATTTAGCAGCGCAGACATTGCATGGATGTTAGTATCTTCTGCTATGGTACTCATCATGACGCCTGGTCTTGGATTTTTCTATGGCGGTATGGTAAGAAAGAAAAATGTAATCAGTACCATTTTGCAAAGTTTTATTGCAATGGGTGTAATTACAGTAGTTTGGGTAGTTATAGGATTCGGTCTTGCTTTTGGAGACTCAATCGGAGGAATTGTAGGAAACCCATCTAAATTTCTTTTCTTCAATAATGTTGGTACCAAAACCGCTTGGTCTCTTGCACCTACCATCCCATTAATGCTTTTTGCAGTTTTCCAAATGAAATTTGCGATTATTACACCAGCGCTTATTTCTGGAGCTTTTGCAGAAAGAATTAGATTCTGGGGATATTTATTATTTATTATTTTATTCTCAATATTTATTTATTCGCCTTTAGCACATGCTGTATGGCATCCAGACGGAATTTTATTTAAATACGGAGTTCTAGACTTTGCAGGAGGAACCGTAGTTCACATGAGCGCAGGTTGGGCAGCTTTAGCAGGAGCTTTATTCTTAAAAAAGAGAACAGAAATTATACACGACCCTAGCAGAATTTCTTACGTAATCTTAGGAACTGCATTACTTTGGTTTGGATGGTTCGGTTTTAATGCTGGTTCAGCAGTAAGCTCTAGTTCATTAGCGGTACAAGCATTCGCTAACACTACAGTTGCATCAGCAGCAGCAGCAATAGGTTGGGGATTCATCGAAAAAATTAAAGGTAGAAAACTTTCAGCAATGGGCGTAAGTATTGGCGCAGTAGTAGGTTTAGTTGCTATTACACCAGCAGCAGGTTTCGTAACCGTTCCTCACTCCATTCTAATTGGAATTATTGCCGTAGTAGTAAGTAGTTTTGTAGTAGATTTAAGAGGAAAAACAAATATTGACGACACTTTAGATGTATTCCCTTGTCATGGTGTTGGCGGTATGGTAGGAATGATTTTAACTGGAGTTTTTGCAACACCAACTGTAAATGCAGCCGTTGTAGAACCAGGACTATTCTACGGAGGAACAAGTTTATTTCTAAAACATCTAGTTGCGTTAGTTGGCGTATCTGTATTCGCTTTCTTCGGTTCTTACATTTTACTTTACATTACTAATCTAATCACTCCTTTAAGAGTAAATGAAGAATACGAAAAAGAAGGCTTAGACATTACACAACACGGAGAGTCTTTATAATCTCTCAACACAAAAAAAATTATAAAACCCGTTTCACCCTTAAAAAAATACATTTATGAAAACTCTAAAATCTATAAATAAGCTTGCTTATTTAGTCACGACACTATGCGCATCTTTAACTTTTGCTCAGGAAGAAGCAAGCTGGTTAAAAGGTTTTACGCTAAGTGGTTCTGCAGACGTTTTTTACAAATATGATTTTGCAAAAAGTGATCTAAATACCAAAACTAGTTTTACACAACCAACTAATTCTTTTGAAATAGGAATGTTTACTTTAAAATTAAATCATCATTTAGGTAAATTCTCTACAACCGCAGATATAGGTATTGGTAACAGAGCAGAACAATTTAATTATACCTCTAAAAATACAAGTCTATTAATCAAACAATTATTTGTAGATTATGCTGCAACAGATAATCTTACTGTAACGGCAGGTTCTTGGACAACACATGTAGGTTATGAATTACTAGATGCTCCAGACAATGATATTTATAGTATGTCTTATGCTTTTTCTTATGGCCCATTTTTCCATACAGGGATTAAAGCAAATTATTTAATCGGAAAATTTAATTTAATGGCCGGATTAGCAGATCCAACAGATTTAAAATCTGCATTCCAAGATTCCCCAGTTACAGATAGCAATGGATACACTGCTAGCTATAAAAACAAATTCTTTATTTGGCAAATTGGTTATTCTGGAGATAAATTAAGTGTATATTTAAATGGGCAACAAGGCAGCAACAATCCTTTAAGCTCAAACATATCTCAGTTTGATATTACTGCAGCATATAAATTTACAGACAAATTTAAATTAGGCCTTAACGCTACTACATTTGCTCTTAGTGATGATAACACTTCTGTAGACACAAAACATTGGTCTTCATTAGTTGGATATCTTAAATATAGCCTAACAGACGCTGTTGCATTAAATTACAGAGCAGAATATTTAGATAATAAAGACAATGTACTTGCTCTTGGTGCAGCAAATGGAAATACTGTTTTTGCAAACACTATTTCTGCTACTATCAGCAATGGTGATTTCCAATTAAAGCCAGAAATCAGATTCGAAAGTTCAAACGAAGACATCTATTTCAAAAAAGATGGAAGCGCTACAGGAAGCTCTGCAAACTTCTTAATTGGCGCAATGTATAAGTTTTAACAAAAAACAAATATTTTATAAAGCTCAAGTTTTATAGCTTGGGCATTTTTTATTTAAACTTTTAACTCTGTAAAAATTACTCAATAAAATAATTACAATTGAAAAATAAATATATAAACAACAATATTTTAACTATACAATAGAAATTAAAGAAGAATTAAAACTTAAAAAACATTTACCAAAATCTAAACACAAATAAGATAAGGAATTCCTACATTTGTACAGTAAGAAAAATTATAGAATTTAGAAAAATAAAATTTAGAACCATTTTGACTAGACTAAACTCCATTTTAGATAACGATTTTTATAAAATTACGATGCAAAATGCAGTCGTAAAATTATTTCCAAAACAAATCGTAAAATACCAATTCATCAATCGTGGCAAACACCATTTCCCTGAAGGTTTTGCGGAAGAACTTAGAGCCTCCGTTAATGCAATGGCAGAGCTAAAACTCACCAAAGATGAGAAAAAATTCATGGCAAAAACTTGTCCGTACATTGATTTGCCGTATTTGGATTTTTTAGAAGGCTATCGATATGACCCATCAGAAGTAATTATTTCTCAAAACGGAAACGATGTAGAAGTTACGGTAGAAGGTCTCTGGTATAGAACCATCCTTTGGGAGGTTCCACTATTGGCTTTGATTTCAGAATTGCATTACGAAATGAATCATTTAGAAAGAAATTCTAATGAAATTGTGATTAAAAACACCTTAGAAAAATCCGAAAAACTGAATGATTTGGGCGTAACTTATGCAGAATTTGGGACTAGAAGAAGGCATTCTTACAAAGTACACGATTTGGTAATTGGTTCATTGGCAAAAAAAGAGAACACCAAATTCATTGCTTCTAATGTGCATTTTGCCATGAAATACGGCGTAAAACCAATAGGAACGCACGCACACGAATGGTTTATGTTTCACGCTGCGGAATATGGTTTCAAAATGGCAAACAAAATTGCACTAGACCATTGGGTAGATGTTTATAGAGGAGATTTGGGAGTTGCACTTTCAGATACTTTTACCACAGATGTTTTCTTTAATCAATTTGATAAAAAATTCACAAAATTATTTGATGGTGTTCGTCACGACAGCGGAGACCCGCTAGAATTTGCAGACAAAACCATTGCTCATTACGAAGAAAACGGCATCAATCCTTTGTACAAATACATCATTTTTTCTGATGGATTAAATTTGGAAAAAGTAGAAGAAATCACCAATTATTGCAGCGGAAAAATAGGAATTTCTTTTGGAATTGGAACTAATCTAACCAATGATGTTGGCTTAAAACCAATGAATATCGTGATGAAATTAATTGGGGTAAAATCTGACAACGGAGAATGGATACCAACCGTGAAGCTATCTGATGAAAAAGGAAAATACACTGGCGACCCAAAAATGATAGAATTAGCTAAAGAATTTTTGAGGATAAAAGATTAAAAAATTCCAAAATCATAAATCGAAATTTTATCAATATCTTTGACGTATGGAAATTCTATACATTATTCTCGGTTTTATTCTTGGCGGAGTTCTAGCTTATTTTATTGTGAAATTCTCATCGGTTTCAAGGAAAATTCACGATGAACTCAATCAAAATTTCATAAAAAAAGAAGCGGATTTAAGAAATTCGGAAATTAAAATTTCGGAGATTTCAGAATCCTTAAAACTAGAAAAGGAAGCCATCCTTTCTCAAACCGAAATTCTAAACCAACTCAAAACAGAATTGGCAAAAACTTCTGCTGAAAGCAATGCTCAAATTCAAAAAATTGCAGAACAAAACGAACTCAACCAAAAACAAAACAACGAAATAAAAGATTTACAAAACGAAAAAAACAATCTTATCGCTTTAAAATCTGAACTTTCGGCACAAAACGAAAGCCTTCAAAAATTATTAGATTCACAGAAAGAAGAAATTGTAAAAATTCAAGAAGAAGCAAAACTGCAATTCGAGAATTTGGCTAATAAAATTTTAGAAGAAAAAACAGAAAAATTCACCACACTTAATCAAAACAATTTAAAAACAATTCTTGAACCTTTTCAAGAAAAAATTTCTGAACTCAAAAACCGAGTAAACGAAGCGTACGAAAAAGAAAACAAAGAACGCTTTTCGCTTGCCGAAAAAGTAAAAGAATTGGCAGAACTGAATCAACAAATTTCGGAAGATGCCAAAAAATTAACAAGAGCTTTAAAAGGCGAAAGTAAAACGCAAGGAAACTGGGGAGAAATGATTTTGGAAAGCATTTTAGAAAAATCTGGCTTGGTAAAAGGCAGAGAATATTTCTTGGAACACCAATTAACAGACGAAAACAATAAAGTTATTTTCTCTGAATTTTCTGGTAAAAAAATGCGCCCAGATGCCGTTATAAAATATCCAGACGAAAGAAATGTGATTATAGATTCCAAAGTTTCGCTTACTGCTTTCACAGAATTGGTAGATGAGACAGATTCTGAAGTTTACGCTACGAAACTCAATCAACATCTTGCTTCTGTTAAAAATCACATTCAACAATTATCTCAAAAAGCATACGATGATTACGGAAAATCTCTAGATTTTGTAATGATGTTTATCCCAAGCGAACCAGCTTATATCGCAGCAATGCAAGCCGACTCAAACCTTTGGAATTATGCTTATGAACGAAGAATTTTATTGCTTAATCCAAGTAATTTAATTACTTCTCTCAAATTAATTGCAGACCTTTGGAAAAGAGAATACCAAAGTCAAAATGTAAAAGAGATAGCAGAAAGAGGAGGCAAATTGTATGATAAATTTGTACTTTTCTTGGAAAACTTAGAAAAAGTGGGTAAAAATATTGAACAAGCAAGAAGTACTTACCAAGAAACCTACAAACAATTATATACTGGAAATGACAACATCATAAGGCAAACTCAAAAACTAAAAGATTTAGGTTCTTCGGCAAAAAAGGAAATCCCAAAAGGATTAATAGACAATTCCGAAAACGATGAATAATTATTTACTTATCAATCAATTACACTTATGATTATAGAAAGTCTTCAAAACGAGAAAATAAAAAACCTAAACAGATTAATTACCGACAACCGTTTTCGTAAGAAATCTGGCATTTTTGTAGTAGAAGGAAAGCAAGAAAACGAACGTGCTTTACAATTTGGTTTTGAAAATGTAGAATTTTATATCTGCGAGAATATTTTTGGCATCAATCATCCTGAAGGAAAAATCCATTTCGTTTCTTCTCAAGTTTATGAAAAACTAGCTTACAGAGGAAGTTCAGAAGGAATTATCGGAATTTACAAAGCAAAAGAATTTAATTTAAAAGAATATCAACCAAAAGAAAACGCTTCTGTAATTGTAGTAGAATCTGTAGAAAAACCGGGAAATTTGGGCGCAATTCTCCGCAGTTGCGAAGCTTTCGGAATTGATGCACTGATTGTTACCGATACCAAAGTAGATTTTTATAATCCTAATGTTTTGCGAAGCAGTGTTGGTTGTTTTTTCGGAATGAATGTTTTTTCTGCGAGTAATGAAGAGACTTTGGCTTTTTTACAAAAAAATAACTTCAAAATCTACACCACTTTTATGGATGAAAGCGCTGAAGATTTGTATAAAAAGAATTTCACAGAGAAATCTGCATTATTTTTCGGGACAGAACATTCTGGTTTAAGTGATTTTTGGCTTAATAAAGGCGAAAACATCCTCATCCCAATGTCTGGAACAATAGATTCTTTAAACTTAAGCAATGCAGTTGCCATAACCTGCTACGAAATTCTAAGACAAAAACTCACAAAATAAAAGAGCCTTTCTGATTTGAAAGGCTCCTCTTTTTCATCTTTTTAAACAATCTACTACTTTTTAGCAGCTGCTTCCACTTTTGCAGCACCTTCTTTAACGGCACCAGCGGCATTTTTTACAGCATTTTTAGTAGCATCTTTTAATTCATCTGCTTTTTTCTCAACTTTAGTTGCTGTAGAATCCATTTTCACTTTAGCTGAATCCAAGGCAACATTTGCAGAATCAACGTTTGCATTTACTGTAGAATCTACAGCATCCACTTTTTCTTTAGTTGCTGTTTTATCACAAGCTACTAATGCTAGAGCAGCAAAAGCTGCTACAAATAATGATTTTTTCATAATAATAAAATTTAAATTGGTTGTTAAAAATATTAAATTGTTCTTGATTAACAAGACAAATGTAAAGCCATTAAAAAAAATATATTAGAAAATCATTTGTAAATATCATTGTAAAATGAGTTTTCAAAAAAATAAACTTACAAAAGATAAACAGCAATTGTAAAATTATAAAAAATTATTTTTGCAATGGTTAAAATAAAAAAACCACTCGCAAGGCGAATGGCTTATTTTTTTAGCTAAATAATTCTAAAATTATTTTTTAGCATCTTCAACTTTAGCAGCAGCAGAATCAACTTTAGCAGCAGCAGAGTCAACAGTTGCAGCAGCAGAGTCAACAGTTGCAGCAGCAGAATCTACAGTTGCAGCAGCAGAATCAGCAGCAGGAGTTTCAGTAGTTTCAGATTTTTTACAAGCAACAACAGCTAAAGCAGCGATAGCAGCTACAAATAATGATTTTTTCATAATAAATAAAATTTTAAAATTGTTATTAAATAAGTTTTTGTTCACTTTTAACGAGACAAAGGTATGGCGATAACGAAATTTGCGTATGAAAATTAATTGTAATATCTTTGTAAAACAGTTTTACAAAAAAACATAACTGAAAATCAAACCATTAAATTATTTCTAAAAAATTGGCAGATTTAGATTTATTACATTTTGAACAACTAAAACAAGAAGTTCAAGCAGAATATTTAAAGAATCACCATCCTTCATTCGATGATATTTCGAAATGGAAAGGCATAGATATTATATATTTCCAAGAAGATTTAAGAAGAAAAGCAAAAGGAAATATTAGCGAAAAGTCTTTCTACACTTACTTTAAAAGCAATCCAACAACAAAACTACCAAGAATTGACATGCTGAATCTGCTTTCTATGTATGTAGATTATCAGTCTTGGTACGATTTTAAAAGGAAAAACCTTTTCGCAAACGAGATCATCTCAGAAAATGACAATTCTGCAGAAAATGAAGTTGAAGGAGAAGAAATTTTAGAATTAGTAGAAATTAATAATGAAACTAATGTTCAAAAAACTGAAGAAAAATCAATTGAAAATAATATTTTACAAAATAATAATATTGAAAATCAAAAACATATAGAAAAATCAACAAATGAAGTAAAGAAAAAAAAGAATCTAATTTTTAATTTTTATACTCATTTTAAAGAATTTATTTGGTTAGGAATTTCTGCAATATTACTAGCAATGGTTTTGGTATTGATATTTTGGCAAAGAATTTTCGCTACAGAATATTCTTTTACCTTTATTGATGCCGACAGAAATACCAAGATAACAGATGAAATAGAAATAAAAGTTCTAAAAGAAAATGAAACTCCACTACAATATAATTTAGAAAACGGTAAGGATTTTGTATATCAAACTCAAAGCAAAACTTTAAAAATGGTAGTAAATTCTCCATTTTATAAAAAAGATACCATAATAAGAACGCTAGATCCTGCACGAACAAAAGAAGTAATAGAATTAGAACCAGATGTTTATTCTCAAACATTATTTTACTATTCTACAAACGATATTAATAAAAAAAGAGAAGAACTTGACAAAATAATAAGCAATAGTGCTTTAATTTATCAAGTTTATGACAACTACGGTGTAGAAACTCTTAATAAAGACACCTACATTGGTTTAGTGACTACACCAACAACATCTTTGAAAAATTTCAAGATGATTGAAACAAAAGTGAGCCCAGAAACTAAAAAAATCATTCTTATCAAATTCAAAATACAACAAGATGAAAATAAATAAAAACCTCCTATTTTCTTTTTTCATCATCGCTATCGGAATTCTTTCGTGTAAAAAAGAAAACACTCAAAGTGATATAGACAAATTAAGAGAAGCCACCAACAGCAACGTAAGCATAGATAGTACCCAAGCTATTGCAAGCATTACGAGACAAAAATTACAGGAATTATATGACATTTCTGCTCTTTACACATCTGGAAATAGAAATACAGCAATAGACTCTTTAAATTACAGACAAATACAAGGTTATTTTATAAAAAAAGATTCTGGAAACGTTACCAATCTTTTCAAAGAATTAGACAGTCTGAGAGTAAGATATGTAAAAATTAAAAATGTAGAAATCTCTACTGAGATTAAAGAGAAAGATACTTTAGATTTTGCAAAATATACAGTAGAATATAGAAATAGTGAACAAAAATCTTTAGGAGAATTCACTAAAAAATCTCAATACGACCTCATTAAAAAAACTGGGAAAATAAAAAATGAATTCAAATTTTATTTTGTAAGCATTGATATCCCAGAAAAAGACAGCATTTCATCTGGAGTGATTAAATAATCTAATTTTACATCCAATTCTGAAATGTCATCAATAATATCAGTCGGTGCGAAGTAATTCACGCCGATTTTTTTTGCATCAGAATTAATGGTTTGGAAGAATTTATCATAAAAACCTTTTCCATAACCCACTCTATTCCCAAAAGAATCACAATATAACAACGGCGTAATAACGTAATCAAAAACAGTTTCTTCATTTTGATTAGACAAAGGCTCTAAAATTCCCCAAGAATTTTCAATTAAAATTGTTTCGGAAGTGAATTTAATCGAAATCAAATCTTTATCAATAATTTTAGGAACAAAAACATTCACTTTTTTACTCCAAAGAAATTTTATAAACTCTAAAGTATTAATTTCATTGAATTTTGAAATAGGAAAAAAAACACTAACTTTATGATTTTCAATTATATTAAATTGTAAAATGAATTTATCAAAAATTTTTTCAGATAAAAAATTGACCTCATCTTTTGATAAGGCCATTCTTTTTTCCAAATATATTTTTCTCAAATCTTTTTTAAGCATTCTATATCTCTTTTACAGAAATTATTTTCACCGGACAAGCTTTTGCTGCTTTATCACATGGCTCAAAAGCATCTGGAATAGGAGTTTTAATGGTAAAAAAACCCTTTTTATCTACCGATTTCAACAGGACAGATTTTCCATCTTTCTTAGACATTCGGAAATATTCTGGTGCAAATTCAGCACAATAATTACAACCAATACACTTATCTCTTTGCAATGTAACAATTACCATTATTCTATTATATCGTAATTTAAACTTATTTTGCTTTCTAATTCTAGCATTTGTTCTTTACTTTTAAAAACTTTAGAAAGTAAATCTTTACTCCAATTTATTTTTTTAGAAAATTCATTAAAACTCTCATTTTTCCAATCAAAATCTTTTTTCCAAAAATGCCTAGGCGAAATGTAACAATAAGTATAATTATAAATAAAACTAGAAAGATTATTTTCTTTTGTAAGACTATTAAATGATTTATTAGCCAAAAGAGTAATACCTCTTGTAAAACATTCTTTTTCAATATTTGCAATCATTGCATCATAATCATTAGACAAAGAAGAAATATCAAAATTATTATATTCAGTTTCACCAATTTTCTTAATAGGTCTTATCTGTAAAACATCTATTTTAAATTTCCCAAAATTATCAAAAAAATGATTTAATGAATAAAAATTATCTTTATTAAAAGTATAATTAATCCTTAATTTAAGATTATGAAACTCTTTTTTTATATTAGAAATTTCGTTCAAAGCATTATTAAATTTCTCGTATGAAGCTTTCCCCATAAACTCCTCATACTCTTCTTTGTACACACCGTGAAGAGAGATTGTAAACTCATCTAAACCTTCGATCACTAAATCTCTTATCAGCTCTTTGTTGAGTAAATTAGCATTAGTAGTAAGAGAAATATATGGGACTTTTTTTTTCCTACCAAGTGCTACTATCTTGCTTAATTGTTTGTAAAGTGTTGGCTCTGTTCCACATCCAATTTGTAATTTTAAAGCTCTACCAAAAAAAACATCTGCTAATCTTTCCAAATCTTCTTCAGGAAAAATACCTTTTAGTTTTCTTACATAATTCTCGTCTGTAAAATAACACATTTTACAGCGTAAATTACACGCCATTACTGGATCGAAATTAACGGCAAGGTATCTTTTATTAAGTTTATGCAACAACCAAATCCCTAGAAATTTAATTCTATGATTTTTTAGATATCTATTAAATTTTAAGAGTTGGTAAACATTCATCTATGCCTGAACTATTTTATATAATTTATCGCTTGGACGAACTCTAAAATCTGTTTTGAAAGTAATAACATCTGCTTTTGAAGCTTTTTCTGAAACACCAATACCATCTACCATCATTTCTTTCACAGACATTTCTTGTGAGCCAGTTGTAGGGCCTTGTATCAAAACAGTATCTCCAACATTCAAATCATAAGCTTCAATTAAAAATTCTGCAATATTAGATTTTGGATAAAAATGTCTTCCTTTTCCAATATAAATTTTCTTTTGAGTAGCATTAGAACCAGAGTTTGGCGACCATTCTCCAAGTTCTTGACCTAGATAATAACCACTCCAGAAACCTCTGTTGTATACTTTTTCTAGTTCTTTCATCCATTCTTCTACCTTTTCTGAACCGAATGTTCCATCTGCAATACTATCAATAGCTTCTCTATAACATTTTGTAACTGTTGCTACATATTCTGGTGCTCTACCTCTTCCTTCCACTTTAAGAACTTTCACTCCCGCATCTACAATTTGGTCTAAAAATCCAATCGTACAAAGGTCTTTTGGAGACATCATATACTCGTTATCCAACTCAATTTCAAAACCAGATTCTTGGTCTATAACGGTATATTTTTTTCTGCAATTTTGCTTACAAGCACCTCTATTGGCAGAAGAGTTGTGAGAATGAAGACTTAGATAACATTTCCCAGAAACAGCCATACAAAGTGCTCCATGTCCAAAAATTTCTATTTCAACCAAATTACCGGAAGGTCCTTTAATTTGCTCTTTTTCAATTTGATTACAAATTTTCTTAATCTGACTTATAGAAAGTTCTCTACTCATCACCATTGTATCAGCAAAAAGTGCATAGAATTTTACTGTTTCAATATTGGTAATATTAATCTGAGTAGAAATATGAACTTCCAATCCTATTTGTCTTGCATAAGCAATTACCGCTTGATCCATTGCAATTACAGCCGTCAAATCTGCTGCTTTGGCCTTATCTAACAAGGTTTTTATGATAGAAAGATCGTGGTCGTATATAATTGTATTAAGAGTAAGATAAGTTCTCACTCCTTTTTCTTTACATCTTTTAGAAATTTCCGGTAAATCATCAATAGTAAAATTCATCGATGCTCTGGCACGCATGTTAAGTTGCTCTACACCAAAATAAACTGAATCTGCACCATTATCTAGTGCAGCTTGTAAAGAAGTGAAATCTCCTGCTGGAGACATTAGTTCTATTCTACCGCTTTTTGTCATTCTAAATTTTTTGAAAATTTTTGCAAAGATAGTTTTTTTAGAATTATTCTAAAAAGCTAAGAAATAGATTGATTCTATATTACTTAATAGCGAATTTTCTTCTTACTAAGAAAATAAAACAAACCAATCACTAAACCTATAATTATAATTAACACTAACATAATTTGTAAAAGTTTAAATAGATTTTATTGAGAACTAAATTAAAATAGTCTTCAAAACACAGCAATACGCATCCCAGATGATTTAATCTATTTTTAATGAATTATAAAATGATTTAAAACACGTTAAACTTTGTTAAATGTATTACACTAATAATTTAGTGAACACTATTTTTGCATTAAATTTGTTGAAGTAAAACTATTAAAAAATTAAGATTTTAAAATTATGAACAGTTTGAAAAAATTATTACCTTTTGCTGTTGTAGGTATATTGTCAGGAGCAACAACTTTCGGTGCTATTAAATACTTTGATAATAATAACGGAAACAACGGCGATTTTTCATATTTCCACGAAGCAAAAAATGATGCGCAATTTGCCGGAATTGGCGCTGCAAATGGAGAAGATTTTGTAAAGGCTGCCAAGGTAACAGTGCCCGCAGTAGTTACCATTAAAAATTACCAAAACAGAACTTCTTCTAATAGAATGTCTGAACAAGATTTATTCGACCAGTTTTTTGGTCCTTTCGGAAATCCATTTGGAGATAACCAACAAAGACAAAAGCAACAACAACCTCAACAAGACCAACAAAACAAACCTTCTGGGTTAGGTAGTGGTGTTATTATTTCGCCAGACGGATATATTATTTCCAATAATCACGTAGTTGCAGGTGCAAATAAATTAGAGGTAGTTCTTAGCAACAAAAAAAGTTACATTGCTACATTAGTAGGCACAGACCCAAGTACAGATATTGCACTTTTAAAAATTGAAGAAAGTGGCTTACCTTACTTAAATTTTGCAAATTCTGATATAGTAGAAGTTGGACAATGGGTTCTAGCAGTAGGAAATCCTTTAGGGTTAAATTCTACCGTTACCGCAGGAATTGTTTCGGCAAAAGGCAGAAGCATAGATTTATTAAGTAGAAACTCTAGAACTCCTATCGAAAGTTTCATTCAAACTGATGCCGCAATTAATCCAGGGAATTCTGGTGGTGCTTTGGTTAATGTAAACGGAGACTTAATCGGCATCAACTCTGCCATTTCTTCTAATACAGGTTATTATGAAGGCTATGGTTTTGCGGTTCCTGCTAACTTAGCTAAAAAAGTAGTTGAAGACATTAAAAAATTCGGCTTGGTACAAAGAGGATTCTTAGGAGTTGTAAGTTTAGACCTTTCTGATGATAGACAAGTTGCCGCTTATAATCAAAGTCAAAAAGCCAACATCAAAGCAAGTAGCGGAATTATGATTACTGAAATCACTGAAAATAGCGGTGCTGAAGATGCTGGATTAAGAAAAGGAGATATTATCAAAAAAATAGATAATTCTGATATAGAAACTTTTGCAGATTTATCTGCAGCAATTGGCAGTAAAAGACCTGGAGATAAAGTTATGGTAACTTATATTAGAAATGGTAAATCTTATACTGAAACTGTAACGCTTAAAGACCAAAAAGGAGGAACCTCATTCCGAAGCAAGGCTGATTTATCTGTTACTGAAAAAATAGGAGGTGAATTTGAGGTTTTAAGCGATCGTTTTAAAACTGATTATGGTATAAATAGTGGTGTTATCGCCAGAAACGTAACAGATGGTGGCGAACTTGCTAAAATTGGAATTTACGACAATTGTATCATAGTTGAAATCAACGGAAAACCAGTGAATTCTCAAAAAGATGTAGAAAAAAATCTTCAATCTTACAAAGGAAATGTACAGATAAAATTCGTAGACGAATACGGAAGAATGTACACTAGAGGATTCAAAATGCCTTAACTACAAAATATATCACTTTAACAAAAAAAGCCTTTCAAAACATATTTGAAAGGCTTTTTAATTATTTAGTTTTTCTCAATTTTCTTTTATTTCTTTCGTAAATAACTTCTACTATTTTACCACCCATCCATGAAAAAGGAAAATAAATGATAAATATTAAAATTTTATAAAAAGTAGGATGATACGGAAAGATAATAATATCTAACATTGCTAAAAATAGCATCATAAAACCTATTAAAATAGCATAAGCTACTTTGGCATATTTTACGATAATAGCGGTTACTACACCTCCAACAGTAGCTCCAATTCCGGATGAGAAAAGAAGCGTCCAGAAGAAGCCAGGTTTGCGCTCTACACTAGACAAAACTTTTTCCCAGTGTTCGAAAGGAGACAAACCGTCGTAAGTTTGCGTCCAAGAGGAATCTATTCTTACACCAAGCGAAATAATGACCGCAGCAACGCCGAGGCCCAATACAACTCCTAATGTATTTCTTAAAAAGTTCATTTAGAATTGATGTGCAATCATTGAAATTTCTACACTTACATTTTTTGGAAGGCAAGAAACTTGTACGGTTTCTCTTGCAGGATAGCTGTTTTCGTCTAGATAAGAAGCATAAATTTGATTCATGGCAGCAAAATCGTCCATATTTTTAAGAAAAATAGTTGCTTTCACCACATTAGAAAAAGTTAAACCTGCTTCTTCTAAAATTGCCTTTAGGTTTTTCATCACCTGATGTGTTTCTTTTTCAATACCATCTACTAAATTACCCGTTTCTGGGTCAATTGGGATTTGCCCCGAAATATACAAAACTCCATTAATGAAGTTTGCCTGAGAATAAGGACCAATAGCTGCAGGCGCTTTGCTGGTAGAAATTACTTTCTTGCTCATTTTCTTATTTTTTATACCAAATTAAATTTTCCTTTTTATTGAAAATTAGATTTCGCAAATATATAGTATTTTATGATAATTTAGAATTCTGATGTAGTGGTAGTAAAACTTCTCTCTTTATACTTCACAGCATCCTTCAAAATATTTGCTTTTATACTGATGAAAAAATCATAAACTTTATATTGTCCAAACGGAACCCAATTAAAACTAAATGTAAAACTTCTTTGGTCTCTAGCAAAACCTAATCTTGTATATGCCAATTTCTTAGACACAAAATCGTAATTAGTATTACCAGATAAACTCCAATATGGCGTAAGCTTCAAAGTACTATCAATACCGATAGATGCTACTTTTGTGCCAAATTTAGTCGCATTTCGAGAATAGCCATAATTTGCATTAAGATTTAACGTCCAAGGTTGACTAAATCTCGCATAATTATCATCATCGAAATAATAAACATCGTTACGTATTTCGCCTTTTGTATTGTATTTTTTAGAAAGATCTTCTTTTTTACCAAATGTTTCGTTGGTTAATGGAAAAGAGAATCCCATTGTAAAACTTTGTAAGCTAAAATGTCCAAAATTCTCAGTTCTAGTTCCTATTGTTTCTCCTGGAGCAAAAACTATTTGGTAAGGATCTATCGTCATACTAGAGTTTACATTCAATTTATTTTGAAAGAAAGACGTTTGTGTACTTACGCTAAATACAGACCATTTATATTTTTCTGCGGCAAAGTTATAACCTCCAGAAATGTTGAAAGATTCAAAAATTTTCACTTTTTTCACTCCAGTGGAATCAGATTTACTTTTCACTTTCATCTCAAGGTTATTGCTAATATTAAAACCTATTGATTGTTGCAAACCTTGACTCGGACTACCATACATTCCGTTTTCAAAAATAGAATAAGACGTTAAAACACCTCTTTCGTTGTAATAATTTTTATAATACCCGAAACTGCTTTTACCAAAATCTGGACTATAATTAAAACTGATACTTGGCGTAACCATGTGTCTTATCGCCTGAATTTTAGAACCTTTTCTAAATTTAAGCATTCCATACAAAACTGTCTGCAAACTTGCAGAAGCAGAATAGGTAGAATATCCAGACAAGCCTTTATTCTGAGTAGTTTCCAATTCACTAGATACTGGATTATAATATTTTGAAACTGTTTTTGTAGTTAAAACATTATCGATATTACCAGAAAGTGAAAATGTAAAATACTTTGCAATCGTAGTATTGGTACTTAATCCAATGTTGTTTTTTGCGCCAGTCTGCATTTTATCCCACATCGTTTGTGTAAATAAATCGCTGCTTTTAACACCAGAAACGTAATTGCTAAACTGCAACCCTGTATTTACATTAATATTTTCTATAAGACCAGTTCTAACTCCGGTTTTAGGCTTAAATAAGTAAAACTGATTAATGGCAACATTCATTTGAGGCAACCTAATATCCGTTAATCCAGTACTAAAATTCTGAGAATAACTTCCCGTTCCTGTAATCGTTATAGGAAGATTAAGAAATCTTTTGGTTACACTTATAGTAGAATTTTGCTGAGCATTTAAAACATTTTGATTAAAAATATTGTTGTTATTAACCGTATTATTATAAAACTTACTACTTGTGATATTAACGGACGCACTGAATGTAAAAAAAGGATTGGCTTTAGAATCCTGAGTGTGAGACCAAGCAATATTGTAAACTCCTGTTTTGCTATAATTATCTAGTCCTTTTATTCCTCGGATGGTGTTCCCCATTTCAGCTCTAAAAGTACCATTGTATCTGTATTTTTTTCTGTAAGTAACCTCTGGTCTTATATTCCAACTGCCTTTGGTGTAATAATCTACATAAGCTTTAAGGTCAAAATGTTCTCCAATTGGTTGATACCAACCTAAGCTATTAAGAAAAAAACCAACATCTTGCCTCTCTCCAAAACTTGGAATAAGAAGCCCTGCCATTCTTTTTTCCGTCATTGGCAAAATTGCAAAAGGAAGAATAAGCGGAGTTGGAACCTGCTCTATATACATTTGAATTGGTCCTGTAATGAGTTTAGAATTACCTTTACTTTTCACCATTTTGATGTCTGGCGCTAAGAGATAATAATCTGCAATGGTATCTTTTTTCTTTAAAAAATATTCGTCTGTGGTATATTTTCCTCGCTTTAAAAAGAAGACAGAATCGCTAACTTTTTTGGTTTTCTCTGCTACTATTACGCCTTCACTTTCTTCTGTTCTGGCATCATAGGCAATGGCTTGCTTGGTTTTATAATTGTAATTAAAATGCCTGTATTCGTATTTTTTACCACCTTGCGTAGCAGTAGCAGGTTCTTTTATCTTACCGGTAGAATCTACCTTTCCTCTGGCATAAATCATCCCTTTATCCCAATCTATTTGGATATAATCTGCTTCAATTTTCATATCTTGATACGTAACTTCGGCGTTGGTATTAAGATATGTCATTTTTTTCTGAACATCATTTCTTTGCCTATCCGCTTTGGAGCGAACAATATCTTCTAGTTGTTCTTTTTCTACTTTTACAGTATCATTTTTGGCTACAGCAGTACTTTTATCACTATTTTTAGTAACAACTTCTTGCTTATTTTGTGCTAAAAAATTGTTAAAAATTAGGATAATTAAAATTTGTAGGGTATTTTTGAAAATGTTTTTAAACAAAGCCTATATATAAATTTGGGCTCAAAATTAATAATTTTTGAAAAATGAAACTACATCATATTCTATTTTATGTAACTTTAACAGTATTTCTTTTCTTTTCTTCTTCAATTTTTGCCCAAAAAAAGTTCATTATTGTTCTTGATGCCGGTCACGGAGGTAAAGATATTGGTGCTACAAGAAAATATTCTGACCTTGGAACAGTGATGGAAAAAGATGTAACTCTGGCAATTATCCTCAAACTTGGCAGATTATTAGAAAAAGACAAAGATTTTAAAGTAATCTATACAAGAAAAATAGACGAATTTCCTTCGCTAATTGAAAGAACTACACTTGCCAACAGAAATCATGCGGATTTATTTCTTTCGGTACATGTTAATTCTTCTAAATCTTTTAGCACAGAAGCTCGAGGAACCGAAACATTCGTGCAAGGTCCTGCTCAAAACAAAGCCAATTTAGAAATAGCAAAAGCAGAAAATGATGTAATTTTTCTCGACGCAAAGGATAAAGAAGTTTTTGCCTCTTACAACCCAAATTCTCCCGAATCTTTAATCGCTTTAAAAATTCAACAAAGTAAATATCTCGAAGGCAGTTTATACATTGGTAATTTCGTAGAAGATAATTTAGTAAAAAATGGAAAAAGACCTTCAAGAGGTGTAAAACAAGCAAATTTACACGTTCTCAGAATGAATGCAATGCCGTCAATTCTTACAGAAACGGGCTTTGTAAACAACTATGATGATGCAGCTTACATTACTTCAGAAGACGGACAAAAAGAGATTGCAGAATCTATTTATGATGCTGTGGTAACATACAAAAAAAGAATTGATAGAAATCAAAAAAAAGTAGAGGAAGAGAAACCAAAAGAACCCCCACTAAAAAATGATTTCAGAATTTTATTAATGAGTACTCCAAACAAATATAGCGAAGGAGACCCTGCATTAAAAGGATTAAAATACATTTTAACCATTAAAGAGAACGGATTATACAAATATTACTATAGTGTAACAAATTTCGCATCAATAAAAGAAGCTAACTTAAAAACGGCAAAAGACGCAGGATTTAAAAACGCTACAGCCATTAGTTTTATCCCTAATCAAAAAATGAATTCTGGCTATTACAGAATTGAAATTTATGCAGGTAAAGAAAAATTACCTAAATCATCTCCAATTCTAAAAACGTTAGAAAATATAGAAAAAGAAAAAGCAGATGGCATTTTCTACTATTACTATGGCAATCTAAATTCCCTAGAAGCAGTAATAAAACTACAAAATGACCTAGAAGAAAAGGGAATTACAAATACTACCATTGAAAAAATTTATAAATAAGAACAAAAAATTTTGTTGATTAAAAAAAAGTTTATATTTTTGCAGCCGTTAAAAAAACCACGGCCTATTCGTCTAGTGGTTAGGACTCAAGATTTTCATTCTTGCAACAGGGGTTCGATTCCCCTATAGGCTACAAATTTTAAAAAATTTTAAAAAATAATTTGCAAATTAAAAAATAATTTTTATCTTTGCACCCACATTTGAGACAGTTATGGCAAATCATAAATCAGCACTTAAAAGAATTAGACAATCTGAAAAAAGAAGATTGAGAAACAGATACTATCACAAGACTGCAAGAACAGCTGTGAAAGTACTTAGAAATGAAGAAAACAAAGCAGTAGCTACTGAGCAATTACCTAAGGTAATTTCTTTATTAGACAAGCTAGTTAAGAAAAACATTATTCACAAGAATAAAGCTGCTAACTTAAAAAGCAAGTTAACAAAACATGTTAACAAGTTAGCTTAAGAATAAATCTGGCCCGTTCGTCTATCGGTTAGGACCTCAGATTTTCATTCTGGTAAGAGGGGTTCGATTCCCCTACGGGCTACAATTCTTTAAATTAGGACTTCTTCGGAAGTCCTTTTTATATACCTAAAACCCTTTTCAACACAACAGAAACACCCTTTTCATAACGGTTTTGGATGATTGTATTAAATAGCATAAAATTTCATCACGTTTCAAATCAGTGGGTGCAATCGTGGGTACAATTTAAAAAAATCGCATTTTGTACCCATTTATTTTGTAATTTTGTTTTGTTCAAATATTACAAAAATGGCAACAATTACTTTCAAACTTCGTAGCAATGGGGAAAACGAGACAATTTACTACCGATTTCGCCCCAACAAAAATTTTGATTTAATTTCTGCTACTCCTTTCAAAATCAATTTTACTGATTGGGATAATAAAAATCAAGGCTGGGATTTGAGCCAATATGTAAAAGGCGCAAAAAGTATTGAGGCAAAAAAACAAAATTCAAAAATTGAAGACTTTAACCGAAGGCTTTCAGAATTTAAAAATAAACTGGAAAATTTTATAGACGACCATTCGGACAAAAATGCTGAAGAACTCAAAAAGCTCATCAAAGATTTTGTTTTAAAAAATTATTTTGCACACCGCATTCAACCCGAAAGCAAAAAATCTAAAAACAAATTTCCCGAAAAATTTAGCGACTTCGTGGACTTTTATATACAGATTAGAAGTATTGAAGATAAAACCAAAGGCGTAAAACCATTGGCAGAAAATACCATCAAAAAGTATAACAGTTTAAAAAAAGTAGTAGAAGGCTTCCGTAGAAATGTTTTAATGACAGATATAAACGACCTTTTCAGAATTGAATTTGTAGATTATCTTAACAAAAACAACTACTCTACCAATACGCAGGTTAAATACATTAAAGACATTAAAACACTTTGTAAGTTTGCTGATAAAGAGTTACCAATTAACAAACAAGTTTTACATTGGGAAATTGCAACAAATATTGAGAACGTAAGCGAAGGAGTTACTTTTACTTTTGAGCAACTCAAAAAACTTTCGGAGTGTATAATGCCAACTGATTATTTAGACAATGCAAGAGATTGGCTTTTGATTTCTTGTTACACTTCGGTTCGTGTTTCTGAACTTTTCACATTTGATACTGAAAATATTATTGAAGACGGAAAAGAAAAATATATAAAGGTAACTGAAAAGAAAAATGCCAACACAACTGGAGGCAAAAAAATGATTTACTTAATGCCTCAAGTCCTTAAAATAATGGCAAAAAGAGGAGGTGAATTTCCTCGTAAAATTTCAGACCAACGTTATAATGAATTTATAAAAAAGGTTTGCGAAATAGCAGGATTTAACGAACCAACAGAAGGCGGAATTATGATTGAAGGGCGAAAAATAAAAAGTGTATATCCTTTTTATAAATTAGTAACTTCACACTCTGGGCGTAAAACTTATGTAACTTTATATAGTCAATATATCCCAACGGAAATTTTGCAAATTCAAACCAACCATCATAGCAAAGAAATGGTGGAACATTACAATAAAACCGATGAAGATTTATTAATGCTACAACGTGCAAGATTAGTAGCACAAGCCCATAACGAAGTGAAATTAGAAGTCGTTTGAACCCAAAAACAAACAATATGAAAGCTACATACAAAGAACTTGACCAACTAAAAGAAAAACTCAATCATTTACGCCAATATCACAGCGAAAAAGTAGCAAAGGCTTTTGATATAGAATACACCTACGAAAGTAACAAAATCGAAGGAAACACACTCACTTTGCAGGAAACCGCTCTTGTTATTGAAAAAGGGTTAACTATTGGTGGGAAATCGTTAAACGAGCATTTAGAAGCTATAAATCATGCTTACGCAATAGACTTTATAAAAAAGTTAGCACAAAAAAACGAGCCAATTACCGAACATAATTTGCTACAAATTCACTCACTTATTTTACAAGGAATTGATAATGCAAATGCTGGAAAATACAGAACCGTTCAAGTGATGATTTCGGGGGCGAAACACATTCCGCCTCAACCTTATTTAGTGCCAAAAGAAATGGAAAATTTATTTATTTGGTATAACGAAAACAAAGATAAATTACACCCCGTAGAACTTTCCGCAGAAATGCACGAAAGATTAGTAACTATACACCCTTTTATTGATGGAAACGGAAGGACTTCTCGGCTTTTAATGAATTTAATTCTATTGCAAAACGGTTTCCCGATTGCTATTTTAAAAGGTGATACCGAAAGTAGATTAAAATATTACAGTGCATTAGAAAGCGCACAAACCGAAAACAAGAAACAACCATTTTTGCAACTAATCGGAGACAATGTAAAAGAAACAATGGAGCGTATTATAAATATTTCTGAAAAATAAACTATTCTTTGATTTAGAAAATAAAATTTTAATCTCAAAAAACAATTAAAAGAACTACAAGAGATAAAAAACAATTAAAAAAAATAGTAATTGAGTCGCATTTTTTACGACTTTTGTTTTATTAAATTAATCATCATGGAAATAAAAAACATTTCTGAAAAATTTAACTTTCTTGAATATCAGGAAATTATTAATGACAGTGAAAAGGCTAAATATTTATTAAGCTATCTTTTGAAACATATTGAAGTAGCAAATGACGATTTATTCACAGACGATGACATATACTCAATATATTCAAATTTAATAAGCAAAATCAAACAATTTCATTATAATTTAAAAGCTAAAAATAAAGAAATTAAAATTGAGAATTTTGAGAATGTTAATGAATTGAGGAAACACATCAGCAATACAAAATTGAACATTAGGCTATGTGAAGATTACATAGAAAAAAATCCTAATTCGTCAGATATTAAATACATAAAATCGGATAAATTAAATATGGAAAAAGATTTAGAAGAATTAGAAACTTTATTAAATGATTATGAAAAAAAACATGAACAACAAAGAGACAAAAGTGCCGACTTCTTAAAGGATTTAGAAATAAATAGACAACATAATGAACACCTATCTAAATTTAACAACAGCAAATTTGTAATAAATAAAAAAGTTAATATTTTAGTGTATAATTCTTTTAAGGATAAATTACAAAACACTTACTATGAAAATGCAGAAATAGAAAAAATGAAATTTATTGGAAGCCTTCAATCCTTTGGTTTTATATTTTCTGAACTTATTAAAAAGGGATATATAGAAGCTAAAAAGAGAAATGGGAAAAAAAATAATAGTGCAATTTCTAGAATGTTATTAGACCATTTTGAATTTATTGGTAAAGAAATTCAACCTAATCAAGATGATATACGCAAAACATTATTTACAGACAATAAACTTTCAGCAGACAAACAAAATTTGTTTAAAATTCCTGAAAGTAAAACAATCAACACCGATTAAACCAATAACCAACTAATTTACAGTTGGTTATTTCATTTTTTGGATAAACTGGATAATTTTTTGGATAACACCTGCGTTATGCAATCTCCCATATTTGCAATGTAAAATTTAATAATATAAATACATTGCATATGACACAAATTCAATTCATCAGCACAACACCAGCTGACTTAATCACAGAATTAAGAAACACATTAATCCCTGAACTCACAGAAAAACTATCTGTACAATTCCAACCAAAAGAACCAACGGAATACTTAACACGTTCCGAAGTCTGCCGACTTTTAAAAATAAACTTATCGACTTTACACCGTTGGAGGAAAGAAAATATCATTCCTAGCTATGG
>JADHED010001195.1_pt1 | contig 23863 bp, 15 predicted proteins | sample 8952041 | NCBI WGS metagenome assembly JADHED01 (sample SAMN16124423, study PRJNA663239) | bioreactor sludge metagenome | isolation source: sludge (control) | place: India:Bengaluru | collected 2018-09-08
CACCATGTCCGGCTTCATCCACCTGCTGCTGGTGCTGGCGATCGTGGTGGTCCTCATCCGCTTGATCACGGGCCGACGCACCGTTGTGTAAGGCACACCGGGATCGCTCCCGGTGCGTCCCCCAAATTGCAAGCGCGGATGTACGAATTGCGCGGCACCGCCGGCACTGGCGACGGCGGGGGACGCAGGTCCCCCGCCGTCGCTCTCGTTTGCCTCGTCTTCGCGTGCCTCGTGCTCGCGCCGCGCGCCGCCCACGCGGCGCGCATCGACGTGGACGTCGCCGGGATCGACGGTGACGAGCGCGCGAACGTCCTCTCCGCGCTGAGCATCGCGCGGCTCGCCGACGAGAAGCGCGTGGACGAGCGGCAGGTCCGCGACGCCCACGCGCGGGCAGCCGGGGAGATCGAGACCGCGCTCCAGCCGTTCGGCTACTACCGGCCGCGCGTGGAGTCCGCGCTGCGCAAGGACGGCCGGAAGTACCGCGCGACGTATCGCGTCGACAAGGGCCCGCCGCTGCGCGTGGGCAAGCTCACGATCCGCGTCACCGGCGAGGCCCTCACCGGCGGCGGCAGCGGCAGCGCCGGCTTCCGGGAGGCGGCGGACGCCTTCCCGCTGCGCGAGGGCGACCTCCTGAACCACGTCGCGTACGAGCAGGGCAAGGGCGCGTTCCTGGACTACGCCGCCGAGCACGGCTACCTCGACGCGTCGTTCGAGGTGGCCGAGATCCGGATCGACCGCGACCGCTACGCGTCGGAGATCGTGCTCCACTTCGACACCGGACCGCAGTACCTGTTCGGCTCGCTGCAGATCCGCCAGGACATCCTGGACGGCGACATCGTGTCCGGCTTCGCGCCGTTCCGCCGCGGCGAACCCGTGTCCGTCGGCAAGGTCCTGAAGTTCCAGAACGGCCTGTCGGACAGCCGGTACTTCTCGCGCGTGGAGGTGCGGGCCGACCGGTCGCGCGCCGAGGGACGCTACGTCCCGGTCGACGTCCGGTTGACGCCCGCCGACCGCACGCGCTGGCACGCCGGCGTCGGCTACGGGACCGACACGGGCCCGCGCTTCACCGGCCAGCTCGAGCTGCGGCGCATCAACCGGCGCGGCCACCGCGGCGAGAGCTGGCTGACGGCGTCGGGCATCGAGCAGAGCCTCGACCTGCGCTACATCGTGCCGCGCCCCCCGCCGAGCACGGACTCGCTGACCTACGCGATCGGGTACGCCGACCTGCGCTCCGACACGAGCGAGGAGCAGCTGGCGCTCGTCTCGGCGACCTACACGCGCACGCGCCGGAAGTGGGTCCAGTCGTACGGCCTCGGCTACCGGCGGGAGAACTTCACGGTCGGTACCGACGAGGGCCGGACGGGCCTGCTGGTCCCGGAGGTGAACTTCTCGCGGACCTCCGCCGACGACCGCGTGTACCCGCTGCGCGGCCACCGGATCGACCTGCGCCTCCGCGGCGCCGCGGAGAACGTCCTGTCGGACGTCTCGTTCGCGCGCGCGCAGGCGCGCCTGCAGTGGGTCCGCGGCCTGACCGAGGACGTCCGCGTGCTCGCGCGCGTCGACGGGGGCATCATGTGGTCGCCCGATTTCCGGCAGCTGCCCGCAGCGCACCGCTTCTTCGCCGGTGGCGACCAGAGCGTCCGCGGCTTCGACTTCCAGGAGATCGGCGACCTCGACGACGAGGGCAACGTCATCGGCGGCACGCGGCTGCTGGTGGCGAGCGTCGAGGCCGACTGGCTGTTCCTCGAGAAGTGGGGCAAGTGGGGCGTGGCGCTGTTCGCCGACGCGGGCGACGCGGGGAGCCGCCTCGACCTGTTCTCCCGACGCGGCGTCGGGGCCGGCATCCGCTGGCTCTCGCCCGTGGGCATGGTCCGCATCGACGTCGCCACGGCGATCAGCGAGCCGGGCAGCCCGGTGCGGCTCCACCTGAGTCTCGGACCGGACCTGTGACCCGTCGCCGGAAGGCCCTGCTCGTCGCGGCGCTCCTGCTCGTCGCCCTGTGCGCCGCGGGGGCGGGCGGCACCTGGTTCCTGCTCGGCACGGACCGCGGGGCGCGCTGGGTGTTCACCCGCGTCGGCGCGCTGCTGCCCGGCGCGCTCGAGGTGGGCGAGGTGCGCGGCCCGCTCCGCGGCCCGCTCGAGATCCGCGACGTCGTCTTCCACTCCGACAGCGCGGACGTGCGGATCCGGGTGGTGCGGCTGCGCTGGCAGCTGCGCGAGCTGCTGCGCCGCCGGCTCGACGTCGAGAGCCTCACGGCCGAGGACGTGACGATCGTCCGCGGCCTGCCGCGCCCGTTGCAGGAGGCGAAGCAGGGGCCGCTGCCGGACGTCCACTTCAGCGTCAACATCGCGGTGCACGACGCGCTCGTGAAGAACGTCGTCGTCACCGGCCCGGCCGGCGACGAGCAGCTCCGCATCGACACCCTCGCGCTGCAGTCCGCCGCGCGGGGCGACACGCTGCGGGTCGAGCGCCTGTCCGCGCGCGGCCCGCGCTTCAGCCTCGACGCGTCCGGCTGGCTGCGCCCGCAGGGGGACTATCCCGTCGACCTGCAGGGCCGCTGGGCGATGCGGCCGCAGGACCTGCCGCCGCTCGCCGGCCGCGCGCGCCTCTCCGGGTCGTTCGAGCAGCTCCGGGTCGAGCACACGCTCGAGGCGCCGTTCGCGTCGCGGGCGGACCTCGTCCTGCACCGGCCGATGCGCGACCTCGCGTTCGAGGGGACGGTCTCGGCGCGGGGCGTCCGGCCGCGCCTGTTCCGGCCGGACCTGCCGGAGATGACCGTGGACGCGGCGGCGCGCGTCGAGGGCACCCCCGCGCAGTTCGACGCGAAGGGAGACGGCCGGCTCGTGTCCCCCGAGTACGGCACGCTCACCGCGCGCTTCGACGTGACGCGCCGCGACACGGAGGTGCGGCTCGCGCGCGTGGACCTCGGGATCCCCGGCACGCCGGCGCGCGCGGTGGCGCGCGGGCTCGTCGTCGTGGGCGAGGCCTTCCGCTTCGAGATCGCGGCGGACTGGACGAACGTGGCGTGGCCGCTGACCGGCCCCGCGACCGTGCGGAGCGCCAAGGGCCGGGGGACGGTGGCGGGCACGCCGCAGGGCTACGACTTCAGCGCGGCGGCGGACGTCTCCGGCCCGCTGATCCCCGCGGGCTCCTGGCGCGCGCGCGGTCGCGGCAACACCACCTCCGCCGACCTCGCGCGGGTCGAGGGAACGATCCTGCGCGCCGGCGTCACGGGCGGCGGGCGCGTGACCTGGTCCCCCTTCGTGACGTGGGAGGTGGCCTTCGACGCGCGGGGCGTGGACCCGTCGGCGATGGTGGCGAACGTCCCGGGCTCCCTGCGCGTCACCGGGCGCACGAAAGGCCGCATGGAGGAGGCGGGCCCCGACCTCGAGGTCTCCCCCCTCGCGGCGGAGGGCACGCTGCGCGGCGCGCCGCTGTCGGCGAAGGGCCGGGTCGCGTACCGGCACACGACCGCGACGCTGCACGACGTGGAGGGGACCTGGGGCGGCGCGCGCTTCGGCGTGGCGGGGACCGCGGGCGACCGCCTCGACCTCGCGTGGCGCGCGGACGTGCCCGACCTCGCGCTGCTGCTGGACGGCCTCTCCGGGTCCGCGCGAGGCGAGGGCCGGCTCCGCGGCACGACCGCGGCCCCGCACGTCGTCGCGACGCTGGCGGCGGACGACGTCGCCCACCCGCAGGGATCCGCCGCGCGCGTGGACGCGCGCGTGGACGCCGACCTCGCCGCGGGCGGCCGCCTCGACGCCGAGATCGGCGCGCGCGGGCCCGTGCTCGCGGGGGTGGCGCTCGAACGGGCCACGCTCGCCGTCCGCGGCACGACGGAGCGGCACGTCGCGCGCCTGACGGTGGCCGCGCCGGACCAGTCGCTCGACGCCGAACTCGACGGCGGCGCCGTCGTGGACGGCGCCGCGTCGTCCTGGACCGGCCGGCTGCGCGCGCTCGCGCTCCACGACCCGCGCGCCGGGCGCTGGTCCCTGGTCCAGCCCGCGCGCGTCGCGTTCTCCGCGACGGGGGCGTCGGCCGAGACCGTCTGCCTCGGCGCGGGAGAGGCGCGGCTGTGCGCGTCCGGCTCCTGGACGTCGGGCGACGGCTGGATCGCCGACGCGACGCTGGCCCGGCTCGGCCTCGACCGCGCGCGGCCGTACCTGCCGGACGGCGTCACGCTCGCCGGCGCCCTCGCCGGCCGGGCCGAGGCGCGCGCGGACGCGGCCGGGCGGCTGACCGCACGCGTCGAACTGCGGCCCGGCGACGGCACGGTGACCTACCCCGGCCCCGGCGAGACGCCGGAGACCGTCCGCTTCACCGGCGCCGCCGCGGACATCGACGTGGGCGAGCGGGGCACGACGGCGCGCGGCGGCTTCGAGATCCCGGCCGTCGGCACCGCCCGCGTCGAGGCCCAGCTCGCGGGGTTCCGCGCGCTCGGGATGCCGCCCGAGGCCACGCCGCTGTCCGGCCGCCTCTCGGCCCACTTCGGCGACCTGTCGTTCGCGCGGGCGTTCGTCCCCGGGGTGACGCGCGTGCTCGGCCGCGTGGACGCGGAGGTCCGGGTCGCGGGCACCGTCGGCGCGCCGCGGGTCGACGGCGACGCCCGCCTCGTGGACTTCGGCGCGGACGTGCCGGCCGCGGGGCTCGAGCTGCGCGGGGGCACGATCACCGCGCAGAGCAAGGGCGGCGCGGCGCTGGTCGTGGACGGACGGATCCGCTCCGGCCCGGGGCGGCTGACGCTGAACGGCTCGATCCCGCCGGCGCCGACGCGCGAGAACCCGCTGCGGCTCGTCCTCGAGGGCGAGGACTTCCTCGCCGTGGCGCGCGAGGACGCCCGCGTGCTGGTCAGCCCGGACGTCACGATCGAGCACGCCGGCAACCTGCTGGTCGTCCGCGGTACCGTGCGCGTGCCCGAGGCGGCGATCGTCGTCAACGAGCTGCCCGGGGGCGCGGTTCCGGTGTCGCAGGACGTGGTCTTCGTGGACCGCGAGGCACGCGTGCAGGAGAAGGAGCCGCCGGTCGCGGTGGACGCCCGGGTGCGGCTGATCCTCGGGGACGAGATCTCGTTCAAGGCGTTCGGCTTCGACGGCAAGCCCGTCGGCGAGCTCCTGCTCGTCGATCAGCCGAACCGCCCGCCGGAGGCGATCGGGGAGATCCGGCTCGAGCGCGGCACGTTCAAGGCCTACGGGCAGGACCTCACGATCATGAACGCCGCGCTGCGCTTCGCCGGCCCGCCGACGAACCCGGGGCTCGACGTGCGCGCGTTCCGGCGCGCGACCGCGAACCCGGAGATCGTCGCGGGCGTGCGCGTCACCGGCTTCGCGCAGGACCCCGAGGTGTCGCTCTGGTCCGACCCGCCGATGCCGGAGACCGACCAGCTGGCCTACCTCGTGCTGGGCCGTCCGCTCGACGAGGCCGGCGCCTCCGAGGGGAGCCTGCTCGCCAACGCCGCCGGCTCGCTCGGCGTGCGCGGCGGCAACCTGCTGGCGCGCAGCATCGGCGCGCGGTTCGGCCTCGAGGAGGCGCGCATCGAGACGAAGGGCGGCAGCTACCAGGAGGCGTCGCTGTTCGTCGGGAAGTACCTCTCGCCGCGGCTCTACGTCGCGTACGGGGTCGGGATCTTCCGGCCCTCGAACACGTTCCGGCTCCGCTATGCTCTCGGGCGCAAGTGGACGCTGCAGGCCGAGACCGGCGAGGGCACCGGCGCGGACCTGCTCTACTCGCCCGAGGCGCAGCCGATCAACCGCAACCTGCAGGAACCCGCCGCGATCGGGGACGTCCCACGGGTCCCCGACACGGAAGGCACCGGCGGGACGCGCTGACCCGAAGCCCGCCCCGGGGGTGCGCATGACGCTGTCGATCGGCGTGCTGCTGATCATCCTGCTCGTGGCCATCGTGCTGTTCTCGTTCGACCGGATCCCGGCCGACGCGGTCGCGCTGGGCGTGCTGGTGGCCATCGTCCTCACGCGGCTCGTGACGCCGAAGGAGGCCTTCTCCGGGTTCGGCAGCGACACGGTGATGCTCATCCTCGGGCTGCTGATCATGACCGCGGCGCTCCAGCGCACCGGCGTGATCGACTGGCTCGGCCGCGTGCTGGTGCGGGTCCCGGGCGCCCACGACGCCCGCCTGCTGGTCACGCTCACGGTCGCGATCGGGCTGCTCAGCTCCTTCATGAGCAACACCGCCGCGACCGCCGTCTTCGTGCCGATCGTGATGGGGCTCGCCCTGCGGACGAAGGTCAGCCCGTCGAAGCTGCTGCTGCCGGTCGCCTTCGCCTCGATCCTCAGCAGCTCCGTCACGCTGATCTCGACCTCGACGAACATCGTGGTCACGGGACTGATGCAGCAGCACGGGATGCCGGGCATGGGGATGTTCGAGCTGACGCCCGTCGGCGTGCCGATCTGGATCGCCGGCACGGCCTACGTGCTGACGATCGGGCGCCGGCTCATCCCCGCGCGCGCGCCGGTGCCCGGCACGGACTCGGGCGACGCCGTGCTCCCCTTCCTGACCGAGGTGGTGATCCTGCCGGGGTCGAGCCTCGCGGGCCGCACGCTCGCGGACTCGGCCCTCGGCCGCGACCTCGACATCACGGTCCTCGACGTCATCCGCGACAAGACCGACCACATCGCGCCGCAGGCGGACACGCGGCTGCGGGAGCGCGACGTGCTCCTGGTCGAGGGCGACCGGGACGAGATCCTGCGCGTCAAGTCGATGGCCGGGATCGACATCAAGGCCGACGTGAAGCTGTCCGACCCGGAGATCGGCGCCGACGAGCTGCGGCTGGTCGAGGCGATCGTGCTCACCCGCTCGCCGCTGCTCGGGCGCACGCTCAAGGACATCGCGTTCCGCCAGCGCTACGGCGTGCAGGTGCTCGCGATCAACCGGCACGGCGAGACCCTGCGCCGCAAGATCAGCCAGGTCCCGCTGCGGCTGGGCGACGTGCTGCTGATCCAGGGCCGCGGCCACGAGATCGCGGCCCTCCACGACACCGGCCTGTTCCGGGTCTCGTCGGCGGTCGAGTTCGCGCCGCCGAAGACCGGGCACGCCCGGGTCGCGTTCGCGATCTTCGTGCTCGCGATCGGGCTCGCCACCTTCGACGTGATGCCGCTCTCGGTCTCGACGCTGCTCGGGGCGCTGCTCGTGTTCGCGACCGGGTGCATCACGCCCGAGGAGGCCTACCGGGAGGTCGACTGGAGGATCGTCATCCTGATCGGCAGCATGCTCGGCCTGGGGGCCGCGATGCAGGCTACCGGCGCCGCGAAGTTCCTGGCGGCGCTGATCGTGGAGTACGCGGGCGAGATCGGCCCGCGCGGCCTGCTCGCGGGCTTCTTCGCGCTGACCGTGCTGCTCACGCAGCCGATGTCGAACCAGGCGGCCGCGGTGGTCGTGGTCCCGGTCGCGATCCAGACCGCGCTGCAGACCGGCTACAACCCGCGGACGTTCGTCATGATGATCGCGATCGCGGCCAGCTGCTCGTACCTGACGCCGCTCGAGCCCTCGTGCCTGATGGTGTACGGCCCGGGGCAGTACCGCTTCCGCGACTTCCTCAAGGTGGGCGGGCTGCTGACCGTGGCGGTCGCGCTCATCGCGCTCGTGATGGTCCCGATCGTCTGGCCCGTGGAGGGGCCGTGAGCCGGCCGACGCGGGCCGCCCTCGAGCGCGAGGCGCGCGACCGCTTCGGCGTCAGCGGGTTCTGGCCCGGCCAGCGGGACCTGATCGAGGCCGTGCTCGCCGGCCGCGACGCGCTCGGGATCCTGCCGACGGGCGGAGGCAAGTCGCTCTGCTACCAGCTCCCCGCGGTGTTCCTGCCGCGCGCGACGGTCGTGGTCTCGCCCCTGATCGCGCTGATGCAGGACCAGACGTCCAAGCTCGACAGCCTCGACATCGACGCGGCGCGCGTGGACTCCACGCTCTCCGCGGCCGAGGACCGCGACACCGTGGAGGCGATCCGCGAGGGGCGTCCGCCCGTGATCCTGATCACGCCGGAGCGGCTCGAGAACCCGGAGTACGCGCGGCACCTCGAGCGCGGCGGCGTGTCGCTCCTCGTCGTCGACGAGGCGCACTGCATTTCCCAGTGGGGGCACGACTTCCGCCCGGCCTACCTGGCGCTCGGCGCGGCACGGGCGCGCCTCGGCAACCCGCCGGTGCTCGCGCTGACGGCGACGGCGACGGGGCGCGTCGCGGCGGACATCCGGCGGCAGCTCGGCATGCGCGACCCGCTGGTCGTCAGCACGGGCATCGACCGGCCGAACCTCTTCTTCGAGGTGCTCCGCACCGTCAACAGCGACGCCAAGCGCTCGGCCCTGGCGCGCCTGCTCGCGGCGCAGGGCGGTCCGGGCATCGTCTACGTCGCGACGATCCGGCAGGCCGCCGAGCTGCACCGGCGGCTGCGCTCGGCGGGCGTGGACGCGGCGCTGTACCACGCGCGGCTCCCCGCGCGCGAACGCGAGGAGACGCAGGCCCGCTTCATGGACGGCGGCTTCCCGGTCATCGTCGCGACGAAGGCCTTCGGGCTCGGGATCGACAAGGCCGACGTCCGCTTCGTCGCGCACTACGCGATCCCCGACTCGCCGGAGAGCTACTACCAGGAGGCCGGCAGGGCCGGGCGCGACGGCCGCCCGGCGCGCGCGACGCTGCTCTTCCGGCTCGAGGACCGGCGCGTGCAGTCCTGGTTCCTCGGCGGGAAGTACCCGCGGCGCGAGGACTCGCTGCGCCTGTTCGGCGCGCTGCGCGAGCTGTCGGGGGGCGGGGGCGCCCGCGCCGTGAGCCTGGCGGACCTCGCGCTCGCGGCGGACCTGCCCGAGCGCAAGGCCAAGGTCGTCGTGGCGCAGCTCGCCGACGCCGGGGTGGTTCGCCGCGCCCGGGCGGGCGTGCGCTTCCTGCGCGAGTTCCACGACACCGACGAGCTGGCGCGCTTCCTGACCGAGTACGAGGCGCGGCGCGGGACCGACCGCGCGCGGCTCGAGGCGATGATGCGGTACGCGCAGACGACCGCCTGCCGGGTCGGCTACCTGAAGGCCTACTTCGGCGAACCCGGCGAATCCGGCGAACCCGGCGAACCCGGCGAATCCGGCGAACCCGGTGAGCCGGGCGAGCCGCCCGCGCGCTGCGGCCACTGCGACAACTGCCGGGACGGCGCCGCGGCCCCGCGGCCGCACCGGGCGGGCGCGCGCCGCACCCGGCGCGGCGCGCCGCCGTCCACGGCCTCGGAGCCGATCGCCGCGGTGGGCTCGCCGCTGATCGCGCCCGGCGCCCACGTGCGCCACGAGCGGTTCGGCCGGGGCGAGGTCGTCGAGATCCTCGGCGACGCGATCACCGTGGATTTCCGCGGCTCGGGACGGCGGCAGGTGAAGGCGTCGTTCCTGCGGCCCGCCTGACACCGGCCGCGCGCAGCGTCGCCGACAGCCGCTCCGTGGCGCGCGCCCAGGCGCGCCGCCGCTCCGCGATCGTCCCGGCCTCCACGGTCAGCGCGAACAGCGCGCCGGTCCCGTCGGCCGGCAGGCTCCGCTCCCGCCGCAGCCGGGCGCCGTCGCCGGCGCCGTCGTCGCTCGACGCCGCGCGGTCGAGCGCCGCGAGCAGCGCCTCGCGCTCCGCGGGGACCACGATGCCGAGGTAGCCGCGCGACTGGCCGCCCGCCGCCTCGGCCTCGAACTCGGTGAAGCTCGACCACGGCACGCGGTACGCGGGATCGCGGAAGACGACGCGCTCGTGCGACTCGGCGTCCACGACGACGAGGCCGTCGCCGCGGATGGCGCGGCGCTCGCGCACGAGGTCGTCCCACACGGCGGCGAAGAACGGCCGGGGGTAGAAGTGCCCCTGGCAGGACGGCGTCGTGCGCAGGCCCGCGGCGAGCAGCAGGCGGCACGCGCCGACGAGCTCGGGGTCCACGCGCGCGAAGAAGCGCGCGTCGACGCGCAGCGTGTCGCGCCGGCGGCCGGAGACGCGGCGCGGCGCGTGGTAATACCACAGCGGCGTGGAGGCGAACCAGCGCCGCGTCGGGAACAGCCGCGGCGCGATCAGTCGCGCCGAGAGGCCGGCGATCGTCGTCACGCGCGTCCCGTGTTGCCTTCCGGCTCCGAGGCGAAAGCGGGGCCCGTCCGACTATGGCAGCGCGCGGACGCCTCTGCTAGGTTGGAGATCGCTGAGATCGTCGTTCGCGCGGCCCGCGCGCGGACTCCTCGCCGGCACGGCCGACGCGCGCGCTCGTTCTTCTCGCGCGTTCCGGCCCTGGACCGATTGGCGACCCGAGGACATGGCGGATCCGCTGCCGCACCCCGACTTCGATCAGCCGGGGCCGGGCCGCGAAGACGTCGAGCCGTCCGACCCGCGCAGCGTGCGGGCGCTGGTGCTCGACATCGTCGGCAAGGTCCAGGAGATCCTGCGTTCCGAGTTCCGGCTCGCCACGGCCGAACTCCTCGAAGACCTCAATCGCCTCGGCAGGGGCGCCCTCTTCGCCGGCGGCGCGGGCCTCGCGTTCCTGCTCGCGGTCGGCCTGCTGCTGCTCGCGGTCGTGTTCGCGCTGGGGCGCGTGATGCCGCTCTGGGGCAGCGCGCTCCTCGTCGGGCTCGTCGTGGCCGGCGCGGGCGGCGCGCTCCTTTTCGTCGGCCTGCGCGAACTGCGCGCGGCGCGCTCGCTCAAGCCCGTCAAGACGATCGAGTCGGTCAAGGAGACGGCACGGTGGGCGAGAGATCGACTGAGCTGAAGCGACACATCGATGCGACACGCGGCGCGCTGGACCGGGACCTGCGGGTGCTCGGGGCGCGCATGAAGCCGCGCGCCATCTACCGCCGCCACACGCGCGCGGTGGTGGGCACGGCGCTGGTCGGCGGGTTGCTGGCCCTGTGGCTCGCCTGGTCCGCGACGCGTCGCCGAAGCGGCGTGTCGCGGGCGGGTACTCAAGGAGGAGCGTTCGAATGACGTTCACGATGAAGACGATCTCGACGGCCGCGCTGGCCGTCGCCACGATAGCCGCCGGGTGGTCCGGCGCGCAGGCGCAGGTCGGGAGCCGGACCGGCGAGGCGCAGCGCACGCGCGTTCGCTTCGACCGGCCGGTGCAGATCCCGGGCGGCCAGATCCTGCCGCCGGGCACGTACGTGTTCACCCGCGTCGACGTCGACGCGGCGCGCGACAACGCCGTGCAGATCCTGGCCGAGGACGGCACGCGCGAGGTCGCGAAGGTGATGACCAACGACGCCCGGCGCAACCTGCCGACCTCGGGCACGTACTTCGAGTTCGTGGACCCGGCGGGCGGCGCCGGCTCGATGGGCGCGAGCGGCACCGGCTCGGCGACGACGTCGGGCGGGACGACCGGCACCACGTCGGGCTCGGTCCACGGCTCCGGGACGACCGGCACCACGTCGGGCTCGGTCCACGGCTCCGGGACGGTCGACACGACCGGGACGACCGGCACGACCGGCGGCACCGCCAGCGGCTCGGGCGACACGGGACGCGACACCATGGGCGGCTCCGGCTCCGGCTCCGGCACCGGCACCGGCACGACCGGGAGCACGACCGGGAACACGACCGGGAGCGCGACCGGGAGCACGACCGGGAGCACGACCACCACGACGACCACCGCCACGACCGGCACCACGACCGGCGGCACCGGCTCGACCCGGAGCACCGGGACCGGCACGGCGTCGATGAGCGCGACGAGCCCGCTGATCCTCAAGGCCTGGTACTTCCCGGGCACGACCGACGGCCAGGAGTTCGTCTACCCCGACAACCCGCAGGTGGCGGACCGGGGGCAGCGCGTCCTGATGCAGGTCGGCCCCGACTACTCGCTGAAGCCGGTGACCGACGCCTCCACCACCGGCGAGGCCTCGACCCCCGGCCACACCAGCACCGAAGACAAGAACAAGGACCAGAACAGGTGACTTCCGACGAGGCCCTCGGCGGGCGCCTCGCGCGCCGCGCTTCCAGCCTCCTCCTCTGGCTGGGCATCGCCCTCCTGTTCACCTGGGCCTACGTCCAGGTGCGCGCGGGCGTGTTCCAGCTGGTCGAGGAACGGCGCTTCCAGAACGAGCTGGGCGCGGCCCGCTCGGCGCGCTCGGAATCCCCGGTCGGGCCGTACACGGCCCGCACGGGATACGCCGGCGGCCGCGAGACCTCCGAGGGCCTCGACCGGCCCGGAACCGACCCGCAGCCGGTCGTCGGCGAGCGCCTGGCGCGCCTCGTCATCCCCCGCCTGAACATCAAGGCGGTGGTCGTCGAGGGCGTCGGGGACGAGGAACTCCGACTCGCCGTCGGCCACGTCCCCGGGACCGGCCTCCCCGGCCGCGAGGGCAACATCGCGCTCGCCGCGCACCGGGACACGTTCTTCCGCGGGCTCGGCAAGCTGCAGGCCGGCGACGTCATCCGGCTCACGACGCTGACCGGCGACCACGAGTACGAGGTCGAGTGGACCAAGGTCGTGGCGCCGAAGGACGTCTGGGTCATGGACGACGTCGGCGGGCAGGTCCTCACGCTGATCACGTGCTTCCCGTTCCACTACGTGGGATCCGCGCCGGACCGCTACATCGTCCGGGCACGTCTCGTTCCCGCGACGTCCTGATTTTCGTATCTCCCCCACGATCGGCCGTCCGTCGCCCTCGCGGCGGACGGCCCGATCACGTCGTGGGGGCGGGGCTTCGCCCCGCCCGGGCGGGGCGAAGCCCCGCCTCCACGGAACGAGCGGGGCCGAGCAGCGCGACGGCGACCCCGGCCGCGGGGGCCGGCCGCCACTGCTCGAGGACGAACCCCGCGGAGCGCGCGAGCCGCTCGAGGCCGCCCCTGCTGAACAGCGGCAGGGAGCGCAGCACGAGGTGCCGCCCCGCCGCGAAGTAGAGCCGCAGGTCGGCCTCGCGCACGACGACGGTCGTCGGGCGGAGCGCCCGCAGCACGAGCAGCCGCCGGCGGCCCCGGGCGTCGTGGCGCCACGCGCCGACGAACGCGTCGCGCGGGAAGTCGGCGCCGAAGTTCTGGTTCACCGTCGCGAGGGCGTGACGGGTCCACTCCTCGTGGAGCCTGGCCGCCGGCGCCGACGCGTCCCCCCCGCGATCGCCCACGAGACCGACCGTCACGACGAGCGCGTCGCTCCGCGACAGGCGCGACCGCAGGTCCCGCAGGTAGGCGGCGGCCTCCGCGACGGAGAGGCCGTCGAACATCACGGCGCCGACCATCGTGATCAGGCGCTGGCGACCCGCCGGTCCGAGCAGCGCCGGCTCGCGCGAGAGGTCGCCCACCAGGCCCGCGACGGGCAGGCCCGGGTGGTCCTGCTGCAGGTCGAACATCCGCTCGAGCAGGAGCAGTTCGTTCGGGATCGCGAGCGTGCAGTGCGGCGCGAGACCGGCCGCGGACGCGGCCGCGAGGAGGGGCCCGATGAGGCGGCCGGCACCGGCGCCGGCGTCCAGGATCTCCCGCGGGGCCCGCGCGACGAGGCAGGGCGCGAGCGCCGCGAGCTGCCGGGCGACGGCGGGCACCGCCGCCGAGTGCCGCGCGAGCGCGTCCTGCAGTTCCCAGCCGCCCGCGTCGAGCAGCAGCGCCGGCGGGACGAACGGTTCCGGGGCCGTCAGGGCCACGCGGAGGGCATCGACGTCTTTGCGGGAGGCGCGGGAACGGCCCCTTGGGGCGGCAATCGCGAGGGCGTGCCTGCTCACGGTGGATTCTCGGCCGGCGAAAGCTCCATCGGGCAGGAACACCGGAAGTGTACGCGCAGCCGTTCCGCTGCGCCGCCGAAAGCAGGGGTACCACGCTTGGGCCGGCCGCGTTCATCATGGCGGCGGGGCGGCACCGGCCCTCCCCGGAGGCGAAGGCGTATGGACGAGCGACCTCGCACACGCCCGCGGCGGCGCCGCTGGCGCGTCGTCAATTCCGCCTGGGGACTCGCCACGGCGACGATGCAGGGCTTCGTCGCGGACCGCGTGCCGCGCCTGGCGGCCTCCCTCGCCTACTACACGCTCTTCTCGCTGGCGCCGGTGCTCGTCATCGCCGCCGGCATCGCGGGCGTCGCGTTCGGGGAGGACGCCGCCCGCGGGCAGATCGTGCAGCAGATGCAGGGCCTGATCGGCCGCGAGGGCGCCGAGGCGGTGCAGGCCGTCCTGCGCCAGGCCAACCACGGCCAGGGCCTCGCGGCGACGGTGCTGGGCGTGATCACGCTGCTCGTCGGCGCGACGGGCGCCTTCGTCGAGCTGCAGGACGCGCTGAACACGATCTGGGGCGTCGTGCCGAAGCCCGGGCACGCGGTGCTCGACCTGCTCAAGATCCGGCTGCTCTCGTTCCTGATGGTGCTGGTGATCGGGTTCCTGCTGCTGGTCTCGCTGGTGCTCTCGGCGGGGCTCGAGGCGGTGGCCACCTACGTCCAGGGCTCGCTCGCCGTCGAGGCCGAGCTGATGCAGGCGGTCAACTCGGTCTTCACCTTCGTGGTGATCACGGTCCTGTTCGCGCTGATCTACCTCGTGCTCCCCGACGCGCGCATCGGCTGGCGCGACGTCTGGGTCGGCGCGGCGCTCACGGCGGTGCTGTTCTCGCTGGGCAAGTCGCTGATCGGGCTCTACCTCGCGCGCAGCTCGATCACGTCCATGTACGGCGCGGCGGGCTCGGTCGTGATCCTCGTGATCTGGGTCTTCTACACGGCGACGATCCTGTTCCTCGGCGCGGAGTTCACGCGCGTGTACGCGACACGCTTCGGCGGCGGCATCGCCGCCGACCCGCACGCGGTCCTGGTCGAGGACATCGTCGAGGTCTCGATCCGGCGCACGGCGGCGGACGACGAGCCGACGCTCGCGACCGTGAAGGAGGAGGCGCGGCGCCAGGTGGAGGACGCGGTGCGCGCGCTGGACGAGAAGCACGAGAACTGACGCGTCGGCCCGGCGCGGCTCACCAGCGCACGGCAATCCGCCCGCGCTGCCCGGTCTTGCCGTCCTTGAACACGACGTACCCGCGGCTGCGCCCGTGGGCCCAGAGCGCGGCGGTCAGCAGCACGTCCTCGCGGCAGTAGCGCTCGATCAGGTCGAAGCGGCCCTCCTTGACCCAGCGCAGCGACTGCAGCCCGTCCGCCGTCTTGCGCGCGCCGAGCGTCTCGCCGGCGAGGTGCCCGAGCCCGACGCGGAACCCCATCCGCGCGTAGAGCAGCGCGAGCAGGTCCAGCGAGCGGCAGGTCGCGAGCCGCGCGCCGCCGCGGTAGCCGCGCAGCACGGTGAAGTCGAAGCGCTCCTGGTTGAAGCCGACGACCCGGTCGGCCGCCAGCAGCCGCTCGATCAACTCGGGCGCGTCCGCCTCGCGGAAGGTGAGGAACTCCCCCGTCGCGGCGTCGAGCACGACGGCGAGCGCGAGGCCCATCCGGTCGGCGCGCTGCCAGCCGCCGACCTCGTCCGCGCCGCGCAGCGTCTCGAGGTCGAAGAAGAGCCAGCGCCCCTCGTCCGGCCGGACCAGCTCTCGCGGGACCGGGAAGTCCCAGCGCCAGGCCGCGGGGAGCGCGAACGGGGCCTCCGGGGCCTGCACGACCTCCGGGGCGTCCGGTTCCGCGGCCTGCGCCGCGGACTCGGCCGCGAGCGCCGCGAGCGCCTCGAGCGGGGTCTCCTTGCGTTCGACCCGCGCCTTGAGCGAGGCCTCGCCGGGCGACGCGCCGAAGAAGTCCTCGGGCAGCGCGCCGCCGCCGCGCACGCCGCCGTGCACGTTGGAGCGGTGCGTGACCAGGCGCTGCCGGACGTCGCCGTCCGTCGCCCGGGCCTCGCCGAGCGCGCGGACCCCCGTCAGCACCTCGAGCGCGACGAGCGCCCCGGCCTTGTCGAGCGGGTGGTTCCCGGAGCCGCACTTGGGCGAGTGCACGCACGCGGGGCAGCCGTCCTCGCAGGGGCACGCGGCCAGCAGGTCGCGCGTGCGGGCCAGCAGCTCCTCGGCCCGCTCGTAGCCGGTCCGCGCGAGCCCGACGCCGCCGGGCCAGCCGTCGTAGACGAACACCGCGGGCACGTCGAGCTGCGGGTGGTGCGCGTAGGAGATGCCGCCGAGGTCCCAGCGGTCGCAGATCGCGAGCAGCGGGAAGAGCCCTATCGCGGCGTGCTCCAGCGCGTGCAGCGAGCCCGCCGGGTGGAACTCGCCGTCCACCAGCAGCGCGAGGAACTCCGGCGGCAGTTCCCACCAGCAGGCGATCGACTCGAGCTCCTGCGGCGGCGCCTCGAGCGGATGGCGCGAGATCTCCTCCTGCGTGAACAGCCGCCGGCGCGCGTACCCCTCGACGAACGTCGTCACCTTCACGCGGCCCCACGCGAGCCGCGCCGGCCCGCACGGGCGCTCGCCGAAGCGCTCGAGGATCTCGGTCTCCTTGCGCGCGTAGACCTGCGTGAACCACTCGACGTCGGCCGGCTCGAGCGTGACGGTCTTCGTCTCGGCGTCGAGCGCGAGCACGCGGTAGCTCTGGCCGGCGTGGAGGTAGATCGCGCCGGGATGCCCCTCGAACCAGACCCGCCCGCCGTCGAGCGTGCCGAGCGGGCGGCCGTCCGACGCGCGCTTGAGCTCGTAGCTGCCGGCCGCGCTGCGCAGCGCGATGTCCCGCTGCGGCTGCCGGCGCAGCGCGAACCAGCGCGGGCCGTCGGCCCCGGCGTCGTCGGACTCGACCAGCCGGCCGTCCTGCACGAGCCGGGCGACGCGCGCCGCGCCGCCGTCCCCCTGCAGGAACAGCACGTCCTCGGGCGCGAGCGAGCGCTCCGCCCCGGCCGCCTCGAGGTGCGCGTCGGCGACGGCGTCGTTGCGCGGGTCGAGCACCACCCGCTCGAACGTCCCCGACAGGAAGTGCTCCGGGTGGTCCACGACGAAGCGGTCCAGCGCGTCCGGCAGCGCCACCAGCACCGCCAGCGACTCGCGGTCCTGGCGCCCCGTGCGCCCGATGCGCTGCCAGGCCGTCGCGAGCGACCCCGGGTAGCCGACGAGGATGCAGACGTCGAGCCCGCCGACGTCGATGCCGGCCTCGAGCGCCGACGTGCTGATCACGCCGCCGAGCTGGCCGCTGAACAGCCGCCGCTCGATCTCGCGCCGCTCTTCCGGGAGGTAGCCCGAGCGGTAGCTCGCGACGCGGCCGGCGATGTCCGGCCGCGTCTGGCGCAGCCACTGCTGCATCAGCTCGGTGATGCGCCGGGCCTTGGTGAACGCGATCGTGCGGTGGTCGGCGTCGACGGCGCGCGCCAGCGCGTGCACCGCGACCGTGTACGGGCTGACGCCGTTCGGCGTGACGAACAGCAGGTGGCGCGGCGCGGCGGGCGCGCCGGACGCGTCGACGACCTCGAACGGCTCGCCGCCGAGCGTCTCGATGAACGCCCCGGGCGCGCCGATGGTCGCCGAGCCGGCGAGCAGCTGCGGCTCGGCGCCGTGCAGCCGCGCGAGCCGCAGGAGCCGCCGCAGCACGTGGTGCACGTGCGCGCCGAAGATGCCGCGGTAGACGTGCGCCTCGTCCAGCACGACGAGCGCCAGCTGCTCGAGGAAGCCGGCCCAGGTGTCGTGCGCGGGCAGGATCCCGAGGTGCAGCATGTCCGGGTTCGTGACCAGCACGGCGGGCGGGCGGCGGCGGATCTTCCGCCGCTCGTTGTCGGTGGTGTCCCCGTCGTAGACCTCGGCCGCCTCCGGCGCCTCGTAGCCGAGCGGCGCGAGGAAGCGCCGGATCGTCGCGAGCTGGTCCCGGGCGAGCGCCTTCAGCGGGTAGACGAAGATCGCGCGGGCGCCCGGGTCCACCGCGCGCCGCGCGAGGAACGCGAGGAGGTACGCGAGGGTCTTGCCCGACGCGGTCGGGGTCGCGAGCAGCGCGTTGCGGCCGGCGGCGACGTGGTCGAGCGCCGCCGCCTGGTGCGACCAGAGCGCCGTCACGCCGAGCGCCGACGCGGCCTGCCGCGCGCCGGCCGGCCAGCCGGACGCGGGCTCGGCGACGCACGCGTCGCGGCCGGGCGCGAGGCCGCGGTAGGCGACGTGCTTGGCGAGCTTCGGGTCGGACGCGAGCGATTCGACGAACGGGCGCATCGGCGGCGGGATCGTAGCACGCCGGTTCGCCCGTTCCCGCGGCGGACCGCCAGCGCCGTCCCTCCGGCGGGATTATGCTGATGCGTCGCACGAGCGCGGTGCCCGCGAGGAGGAGCAGAAGACATGTCCACAGGCGATCCGATGGTCTCCGAGAAGCTGCAGCAGGTCCCCGCGATCCTGCGGGAAGTCGGCGTCGACGCGTGGCTGCTGTTCGCGCGCGAGAGCCACACGGTGCACGACCCCGCGTTCGACCTCGTCGTCGGCACGAACGTCACCTGGCCCTCGGCGTTCCTGCTCGGCGCGGGCGGCGAGCGGATCGCGATCGTCGGCAGCCTGGACAAGGCGAACCTCGAGATGCACGGCCATTACCCCGAGATCGCCGGCTACGTCGGCGGCGTCAGCGAGGAGCTGCGCCGCGCGCTGGCGCGGCTGGGCCCGCGCCGGATCGCGATCAACTACTCGACGGCGGACGCGATGTCGGACGGCCTGACGCACGGGATGTACCTCGTGCTGCAGGACGCGCTGCAGGGGACGCCGTTCGCCGCCGCGCTCGAGTCGTCGCAGCCGATCATCGCCGCGCTGCGCGGGCGCAAGTCGCCGGGCGAGCGGGCGCGGATCGCCGAGGCCTGCGAGATCACCGTCGGGATCTACGAGCGGATCACGCCGAAGATCCACGCCGGCATGACCGAGAAGCAGGTCGCGGCGCTGATCACCGACGAGATGGGCCGGCTGGGCCTCGAGCCCGCTTGGGACCCGGGCCACTGCCCCGCCGTCTTCACCGGGCCCGACTCCGCCGGCGCGCACGCCGGGCCGACCGACCGCGTGATCGAGCCCGGGCACGTCGTCAACGCCGACTTCGGCGTGAAGAAGGACGGCTACTGCTCGGACCTGCAGCGCACGTGGTACGTGCTGCGCGACGGCGAGACCCGCGCGCCGGAGGCCGTGCAGCGCGGCTTCGACACGATCGTCGAGTCGATCACGAAGTCGTTCGAGGCGCTGCGGCCGGGCGTGAAGGGCGGCGACGTGGACGCGGTGGCCCGCGGACACATCACGGGCCGCGGCTATCCCGAATACCAGCACGGCCTGGGGCACCAGGTCGGGCGCGTCGCGCACGACGGCGGCGGGCTGCTCTGCCCGCGCTGGGAGCGCTACGGGCACCTGCCGGAGCTGGCGGTCGAGGCGGGGCAGGTCTACACGATCGAGCCGCGGTTGCCGATCCCGGGCCACGGCATCGCGACGATCGAGGAGATCGCGGCGGTCGACCCGGGCGGCGCGACCTGGCTCTCGCGGCGCCAGACCGAGCTCTACCTCGTTCGCTGAGCGCCGACGGGGGCGGGGCTCCGTAGGGGCGGGGCTCGCCGCAGGCGATGTCCCGCCCGCACCCAGCGCCCGCGACCGCGCAGGCCCGAGCCCGCAGTTCGTTCCTATCGACGGGGTGTGGCTCGCCGCTGGCGCAGAGTGATCCGCCCGATGCCCACCCGCGCCCACGGTCAGTTGCCGGAAGTTTCGGAGCGGCCCTCGAGGGCCTCGTCGCGCGCCAGGCGCTCTCGCAACCGGCGCCGCGTGGTTTCGGGCCAGCTCTCGTGACGCGATTCACGTTGGCGGCCCACGCGTCTGTGAGGGCGCGCGGGGCGCGTTCGCTGGTGTTCGGTCGAAACGTCCGGCAACTGACCGTGCGTGCGGGGGAGCAACGGGCGGACCATCGCGCGCCTGCGGCGCGCGAGGCCCGCCCCTACACGACGCCCAGGACGTCGTCGACGCGTCCCGTCCCAACGAGCGATCGCTCAGTCCAGCGAGCGGATTTCCTTCACGTCGCCGCGCGCGACGTTGTAGCTCACCGACCCGCCCGAGATCTCGCGCTCGATCCGCAGCGCGCGCGGGTCGATGGCCAGCAGCGTGCCGCGCATCTCGTTCCCGGCGCGGTCCACCAGCAGCAGCCGCTGGCCGATGTAGTGCGGCAGGTCGGCGGCCTTGACCTCCTCGCTCATCGGCGCCGCGTTCGGGGCGTCCTTCAGCTTCGCGAACGCCTCGGCCTCGTCGAGCGCGGGCGCGTCGCCCGCGGGCTCCGGGAGCGCGCTCTCCGTCGCGGGCGCCGCCTCGGGCTGCGCCGCCGGAGCCGCCGAGCCCGGGGCGACCGCGGGCCGCACGCGCGGGCGCGCGGCGGGAACGGCCGCGTCGGCGCGCTGCGCCTCGGCACTCGCCTGCGCCGCGGCCTCGGCGATGGCCGTGCCGCCCGCGCGCACCGCGCTGGTGGCCAGGGCGCCGAACGCCAGCACCAGCGCCGCGCAGCCGGCCGCGTTGACGAAGAACGACTTCTTCGCCTCGGCCCAGTACTTCACGAGGAAGACCAGGTTCGCGAACGGCACGAACAGGACCAGCAGGCCCCAGGTGACGCTCACGCGGAACGCCGCGACGAGGAACATCACGCCGCCGACGAGCGACAGGACCAGTCCGATGACCAGCAGTGCGATGCCCAGGGCGGTCACGAGCCCCTCCGTCCCGGTCCGCCGCCCCGCGGGCGGACCATCCCCGGAGCAATCTCGTTCCCGTTCCCGGCGCGGGCCACCGCCGCGGCAGACGCGAACCAGCACGGACGTTCACGTGCCCGCGTGGCATCGACCGCCCTGCGGTGATCTGGCCCGCGGCCCGGGCGGGGCCCCACGGGCGGGGCTTAGCCCCGCCCCCACGGACGGGGCGGCGCGGCACGGGCGGCGCGGTACGTGCGGCACGGACGGCGCGGCGCGCCCGGCGTCACTCGATCGGCAGCTGGTTCCGCAGCAGGTCGTCGAGCGTCTCGCGCCGGCGCACGAGGTGCGCCTTGCCGTCCACGACGAGGACCTCCGCCGGACGCGGGCGCGAGTTGTAGTTCGACGCCATCTCGTAGCCGTACGCGCCGGCGTTGTGGAAGCAGAGCACGTCGCCCTCGCGGACCTCGGCCAGCGGCCGGTCCCACGCGAAGGTGTCGGTCTCGCAGATGTAGCCGACGACGCTGTAGACCCGCGGCGGCCCGCCGGGGTTCGAGATGTTCTCGATCCGGTGGTAGGCGTCGTAGTACATCGGCCGGATCAGGTGGTTCTGCCCCGAGTCGACCTGCGCGAAGATCGTCGAGACCGTCTGCTTGACGGCGTTGACGCGCACGAGGAAGCGCCCCGCCTCGCTCACCAGGTACTTGCCCGGCTCGAACCAGAGCTCGAGGTCGCGGCCGTACGAGGCGCAGAACTCGCGGAAGCTGCCCGTCATCCGGCGGCCGAGGTCCTCGACGTCCGTGACGACGTCGCCGTCCTTGTACGCGATCTTGAAGCCGCTCCCGAAGTCCATGAACTGCAGGTCCGGAAGCTCGCGCGCCGCGTCGAAGAGGATCTCGGCGCCGGCGAGGAAGACGCCGGCGTCGAGGATCTCCGAGCCGGTGTGCATGTGCAGCCCCGAGACCTTGATCCCGTACGTGCGCACGATCCGCTGCAGGTGGCGCAGCTGGTAGACCGACACGCCGAACTTCGAGTCGATGTGGCCCGTCTGCAGGTGGTGGTTGCCGCCGGCGAGGATGTGCGGGTTGAGCCGCACGCAGCAGGGGACCGACCCGCCGTACTCGTGGCCGAAGCGCTCGAGGGCCGGCAGGCTGTCCACGTTGACCGTGACGCCCTTCGCCACCGCGGCGCGGACCTCGTCGAACGAGACCCCGTTCGGCGTGTAGATGATCTCCTCGGGCCTGAAGCCGGCGCGCAGCCCGATCTCGACCTCGTGGATCGAGACCGTGTCGAGCCCCGCGCCCCAGTCGTGCAGCAGGCGCAGGACCGCCATGTTGGTCAGCGCCTTGGCCGCGTACTTGATCGTCACGGGGAGGCCGAACGCGGAGCGCAGGCGCTCGTACTGGCGCCTTATCGTGGCGGCGTCGTAGACGTAGAGAGGGGCGCCGAAGCGGTCGACGAGGTCGAGCAGCGGGAGGCCCTGGGTCGCGTGCGTGTCGTCCATTACTCGATCTTACCAGCCCCGATCGCCGAAGCGTCCGGGCGGGGCGCAGCCCCGCCCCCACAAATGAGGCCACGAGGTCAGTCCAGCAGGCCGACCGAGAGCGAGGGCATGTACGTGATGAGCAGCACCCCCGCCCCGAGGATCAGCAGGAACGGGACGACGTGGCGATAGAGCGCGACCATCGGCTTCTGGAAGCGCGACGACGAGAGGAACAGGTTCAGGCCGACCGGCGGGAACAGGAAGCCCAGCTCGAGGTTCGCGAGGAAGATGATGCCGAGGTGCACCGGGTCCACGCCGTACGCCGCGCCGAGCGGGACCACGAGCGGCGTCAGGATCACGATCGCCGAGAAGATCTCGAGCACGCTGCCGAGCACCAGCAGCACGACGTTGAGGACCAGCAGGAAGACGAACTTCGACGCGATGTGCCCCTGCAGCCCCGCCAGCAGGCGGTCCGGCACCTGCGCGTCCACGAGCCAGCTGGTCAGCCCCATCGCGCACGACAGCAGGAGCAGCACGGCCCCGACCATCGCCGCGCCCTTGATCAGCGACTGCGGCAGGCCGCGCAGCGGGTGCAGGTCGCGGTGGATGAAGCACGCGATCACGATCGTGTACGCGCAGGCGACCGCGGAGGTCTCGAGCAGCGAGGCGAGCCCGGACGCGAACAGCGCGATCATCACGACCGGGATCGACAGCTCCCACTTCGATTCCCAGAGCGCGGACGCCAGCTCGCGCGCGTCGAACGGCTGGCGCGTGGCGGCGGTGCGCCGCCCGACGGCCATCCCGTAGGCCGCCACGAGCAGCAGCAGCACGAGGCCCGGGAGCAGACCCGCGATGAACAGCCGCTCGGCCGGGACCTGCGCGACGACGCTGTACAGGATCACCGGCAGGCTCGGCGGGAACAGCAGCCCGAGGCTGCCGGCCGCCGTCACGAGCCCGAGCGAGAACGACTCGGAGTAGCCGTCCTCGCGCAGGATCGGGTAGACGAGGCCGCCGAGCGCGATGATCGTGACCCCCGAGCCGCCCGTGAACGCCGTGAACAGCGCGCAGACCGCCGCGACGAGGATCGCCACGCCGCCGGGCAGGAACCCGAACATCGCCCGGAACAGCCGCACCAGGCGGTGCGCGGCCCGGGTGTCCGCGAGCACGAAGCCGCACGCGGTCAGCAGCGGGATCGCGGGCAGCGTGGGGGACGCCATCAGCCGGTAGATCTCGGCGCTCACGGCCGAGACCGGCGTCGCGTCGCGCCAGAAGAGCACGAGCGCGATCCCCGACATCGCCGCGAACACGGGCGAGCCGAGCAGCGTCGCGAGCAGGATCGCCGCGACGAGCAGCCCCGCGAGCGGCCCGGCCGGCGTCACCCACGCGAGCGCGAACGCCCCGGCGATCGCGGCGACGGCCGCGAGCCGCCCGGGCCAGCGGCCGGGCGCGCGCAGCGCGTACACGGCGGCCATGACCGCGAGCGCCGCCGGCATGACGGCGATGCTGAGCCACTCGGGGACGCCGAACAGGAACTGCTTGCCCGACTGCCGCTCGGCCTGCACGACGCCCCAGCCGGCGAACGCGAGCATGGCGCTGACGGCGGCCGGCGCCGCGGCGGCGAGCCAGCCGGCCAGCACGCGCGCCCGCCCCGCCGGCAGCAGCCCCGCGGTCGAGAGCGTCAGGTGCGTGCCCGCGAACGTCGCGAGCAGGCCGCCGAGGAACGCGACGTAGAAGGTCAGGTGCTGCGTGTAGGTGGCCGAGCCCGGGATGTGGAACCCGGCGAGCGGGCGGCCGACGAAGTCGATGAACGGCAGCAGCGCGAGCAGCAGGAAGACGACGACGAGGACGCCCAGCGCGGCCCGCGCCAGCGGGCCGCGCGGCTCGAGGAGCGCGCCCTCGGCCGGGAGCGCCCCTCCGGGGACGGTCGGGC
>JADHED010001194.1_pt1 | contig 23859 bp, 16 predicted proteins | sample 8952041 | NCBI WGS metagenome assembly JADHED01 (sample SAMN16124423, study PRJNA663239) | bioreactor sludge metagenome | isolation source: sludge (control) | place: India:Bengaluru | collected 2018-09-08
CCGGCGGGCACGCCGGCGTGGGGCCGCCGGCGTGCCCGCCCCGGGGTCAGTTGCCAGCGCCGCTCGTCAGGCGGATGCCCCCGTTGGTGGTCTCGAGCCGCACCCGCGGGCCGCCGCCGTTGAGGCGGCCTTCCAGCCGGCGCCGCGACGACTCCACCGTCTCGAGCGAGAGCCCGCTGGCGGAGATGCCGCCGTTGGTGCAGCTGGCCGACACGTCGGCCTTGGCCGCGGCCGGCAGCACCAGCTTCACGCCGCCATCGGTCGTGGAGAGGTCGATGCCGTCGGCGTGCACGGCCGTGACGGCGATGTCCACGCCGCCGTTGGTCGTGGAGGCGCGCACGCGGCCGCTGAGGCCCTCGCCCGACACGCCGCCGTTCGTGGTGCTCGCGTCGACGGGGCCCGAGAGCCCGGCCAGCTTCACCTTGCCGTTGGTGTTCTCCACCTTGACGGCCACCGAGGCGGGCACCTTCACCCAGTAGCGGACCTCGGACCCGCCACGGTTCCACCCCGACGGGTACTTGGTGTGGATCGCCACGCGATCGGCGGTGGCCTCCACGACGATCTCCACCTGCTTCAGCTGTTCCCTGGCGGCCTCTTCGGTGGCGGCCTTCGCGATGCGCTCGGCGCGCACCTCGATCTGGTTGCCCGTGGCGGGCTCCACCTCGATGGACCCGTTGGTGTTCTCGAGCTCGAACCTGGCGCCCGACGCCACCTGGAATGTCTGGCTCCAGGGCTCCCTGGCCTCGGCGCGGAAGCTGGCGGTGGCGAGTTCGCAGGCGGTGAGCGGGTAGGTGACGGCGATTACCGCGACCGCGGTGAGCAGGCGCTGGCGGGCGATGCGCATCGGGGAACCCCTTTCTTTCACGAGCGGCATAGACGAGATCCGGCTCCCGGGGGTTCACCGCCGGGAGCAGCCAGCGGAAGGCGACGGCCGACCTGGGCCGTGGCGCCCGGCCCCGGCCCCCGGCTGCAGGAACCGGATCCGCCTTACGAAACCGTAAGCACCCGCTCGTCACCACCAGGGGAATCTCACAAGTTCAGGCCAAAAAACCCCCATTCCACCCGCCAAACGGGGGGCACACGCGTTGCGCCGGTGGGGGCATCATGGTTCGCCCGCACCATCCCGGGGCCCGCCTCCTCCTCGCCATCCTCATCACGGTCACAGTGTGGTCTGCCCGCCCGGCGTCCGCCGGCACGGTCACCCTCGCCTGGGACGCCAACGTCGAGACCGACCTCGCCGGGTACGTGGTCTCCTGGGGGACCCAGCCGGGCGTCTACACCCGGTCCCGGGACGTGGGCAACGTGGTGACGGCCTCGGTGGCCGAACTGGCGGCCGGCACGACCTACTTCTTCGCGGTGCAGGCGTACAACACCAGCGGGTTGACCAGCGCCTACTCGGCCGAGGTCTCGGCCACCATCCCCGGCGCGGTCCCCGTCGCGCCGGTCGTGACGGCCATCACCCCGGCGTCCGGCCCGACCACCGGCGGCACCGCCGTCAGCGTGAGCGGGTCCGGGTTCGCGGCCGGCGCCACCCTCACCATCGGCGGCGTGCCGGCCGTCGGCGTCGTCGTCCTCGACGGCTCGACGCTCACCGCCGTCACCCCGGCCCACGCGGCCGGCGCGGCCGACATCGTCGTCACGGTCGGCGGCGTCGCCAGCGCGCCGCTGGCCGGCGGCTTCGCCTTCGTGGAGCAGACCCGGGTGAAGGTGAAGGACGTGCTCCCGCGCTCCGGGCGCACCAAGGGCGGGCAGAAGATCACCGTCGTCGGCGAGGAGTTCGTCGAGGGCAGCACCGTGACGCTCGGCGACCTCGCGGCGTCGTCGGTGACCGTGTTGAACCGGCAGATGCTGACGGCCGTCGTCCCGCCGCACGCGCGCGGCGCCGTGCCGGTGGCCGTGCGCGCGCCCGGGGGCGAGACCGCCACCTTCGTCGGCTTCACCTACGTGGACGACGACCCCGAGGTCGACACCGACGGGGACGGCCTGCCAGACGCCTGGGAGCACCGCTACGGCCTCGACCCCAACAGCGGCGACGCCGCCCACGGGCCCGACGGCGATCCCGACCAGGACGGCGCGACCAACGCCCAGGAGTTCCGTGCCGGCACGCACCCGCGGGGGCTGTTCCGCCGCTACTTCGCCGAGGGCATCAGCACCGACTTCTTCACCACCCGGATCGCGCTCGCCAACCCGTCGGCCGACCCCGTGACGGTGGTGCTGAGTTTCTTCACCGACCGTGCGACGCTGGCGACTCACCTGGTGGACCTCGCCCCGTACTCCCGCGCGACGGTGGACGCCGCCGACGTCCCCGGCCTGGCCGGCCTGGCCTACTCGACGACGGTCGAGGCCGACCGCCTGGTGGTGGCCGACCGGCAACTGTCCTGGGACACGGCGGGCTACGGCGGCCACGCCGAGACGGGCATCGACCGTGCGGCCACGCGGTGGTACTTCGCCGAGGGCGCCACCCACAGCGGGTTCGACCTGTTCTACCTGCTGCAGAACCCCGGCGACCGCGATGCCGAACTCGAGGTGCGCTACCTGCTGCCGGCGGGCCAGGCGCCGATGGTGAAGCAGTACAGGGTGCCGGCGCGCAGCCGGTCGAACATCTGGGTGGACCTGGAGGACCCGGCGCTGGCGCTCACCGACGTGTCGGCCGTGATCACCTCGACGAACGGGGTGCCGATCATCGCCGAGCGGTCCATGTATCTCTACGTGAAGGACCAGCCCTTCGGCGCCGGGCACAACAGCGCCGGCATCGTCGAGCCCAACACGACCTGGTTCCTCGCGGAAGGCGCGACCGGCAGCTTCTTCGACCTGTTCGTGCTCATCGCCAACCCGACCGCGCAGCCGGCCGACATCACCGCCACCTACCTGCTCCCCGACGGCACCACCATCGAGAAGCGCTACCAGGTGGCCGCCGACAGCCGCTTCAACATCTGGGTGGACTACGAGGACGCGCGGCTCGCCGACACGGCGGTGTCCACCACCATCGAGTCCACCAACGGCGTGCCGGTGATCGTCGAGCGGTCGATGTGGTGGCCCGGCGTGGCGGGGCAGTGGACCGAGGCGCACAACGCGCCGGGGGCGACGGCCACCGACTCGCGCTGGGCGATGGCGCAGGGCGAGCAGGGCGGGGCGGCCAACCACTCCACCTACATCCTGCTGGCCAACACGTCGGCCGCCGACGGTGACGTGCGGGTGACGCTGCTCTTCGACGATGGCACCACGGTGGCGCGGGAGTTCCGGGTCAGCGGGCGCAGCCGCTTCAACGTGGACGTCGGCTGGGCGTTCCCCGAGGCGCGCGACCGCCGGTTCGGCGCCGTCGTCGAGGGCCTCGGCGCGACGCCACCCGAACTGGTGGTGGAATGCGCCACCTACTGGGACGCGGAGGGCCGCCACTGGGCGGCCGGGACCGACGCGCTCGCCATGCCGCTGACCCCCGCGACGGCGCAGGTGGCCGCGGCGATCGCCCGCGAGGCCGCGACGCCGGCCCCTGTGCCCGTCACGGCGCCCGAGAACTGAGCGTGGGGCTGCCGGTCGGCCCGGCGGCCCTTCACGTGGCGGTGGGGAACGGGTCGGGCTTGGTCTCGTTGATGAACCGACGGAGGAGTTCCGCCGACTCCACCGGCACGAACGCGAACTGCACGCCCAGGGCGTACTTCACGCCGCCGTACTTCACCTCGAACCGTCCGTGGACGATGTGGCCGCGAACCAGGGTTTCGGCCCCGTCGGTGAGGCGCAGCCGGAACTCGTGGATCCCGCGCGGCGACAGGTCCGCGTCGGTCTCGATCAGCATCCCGCCCAGGCTCATCTCCTTCACCCGGACGTAGGCGTTGACCGGCACGACGCGGCCGGCGACGTGCTTCACGATCTCCACGCGCGACGAGCGGCGGCGTTCGGCGCTCATGGCGTCACCGGGTGGCCGGCGCCTTCGCCGGGTAGTGGCTGGCGACGTAGGTGTCGATCAACTCGCGGAAGGCTTCGGCCAGTTCCTCGTAGGAGCCGCGCAGCGTCGTGGCGTGCACGCCATCGACGAAGACCGGGCACGTGGGCGCCTCGCCCGTGCCCGGCAGGCTGATGCCGATGTTGGCGGCCTTCGACTCGCCGGGGCCGTTCACCACGCAGCCCATCACCGCGAGCGTCAGCGTCTCGACGCCCTCGTACTGCTGCCGCCACGTGGGCATCTGCTCGCGGATGTACTGCTGGACCCGCTCGGCCAGTTCCTGGAACGTGGTGCTCGTGGTGCGGCCGCAGCCGGGGCAGGCCGTGACGCTCGGCGCGAAGCTGCGCAGGCCGAGGGCCTGCAGCAGTTCCTGGCAGGCGTAGACCTCCTCGCGCCGATCCCCGCCCGGTTTCGGCGTGAGCGAGTAGCGGATGGTGTCGCCGATGCCGTCCCAGAGCAGCACGCCGATGGCGGCCGACGACCAGATCAGGCCCTTCATCCCCATGCCCGCCTCGGTGAGGCCGAGGTGCAGGGGCTGGTCGGTCTTGCGCGACAGCTCGCGGTAGACGGCGATGAGGCTCGGCGGCCGCGACACCTTGCAGGAGATGATGATCTGGTCCTTGCGCAGGCCGGCCTCGAGGGCGAGCTCCGTCGACTCCAGCGCCGAGATCACCATGCACTCGTTGATGATGTCCTCGGAGGTGCGGCCCAGGTCGCGGTCGGTGTTCTCCTGCATCTTGCGCAGGACGAGTTCCTGGTTCAGCGAGCCGCCGTTGACGCCGATGCGCACCGGCCGGCCGTGATCGCGGGCCACCTTGCAGATGGTGGCGAACTGCTCGTCGCGGCGGGCGCCGGTGCCGACGTTGCCGGGGTTGATCCGGTACTTGGCGAGGGCCTCGGCGCAGGCCGGGTAGCGGGTGAGCAGCAGGTGCCCGTTGTAGTGGAAGTCGCCGATGAGCGGCACGTCGCAGCCGAGGTCGAGCAACCGGGCGCGGATCTCGGGCACCGCCTGGGCGGCCTCGGGCGTGTTCACCGTGAGGCGCACCAACTCGGAGCCCGCCTCCCACAGCTCGAAGCTCTGGCGGACGGTGGCCGCGACGTCGGTGGTGTCGGTGCTGGTCATCGACTGCACGACGACCGGGGCGCCGCCGCCCACCTGCACGCGGCCGACGCGCACGCCGACGGTTCGATGGAGTTTCAGAGTGGCCATGCGGGATGGGCCGGCGCGAGGGGCCGGGCGAGCCTCAGATGGTATCACCCGGCTGGGGCGCGGGCCCCGCCCGGTCCAGGATGGTCGCCACCAGGTCGCGCGCCTCGGCCGAGGGCTCGACGAACTCCAGCCCCGCCAGGTAGGCCACCGTGTCGCCAGTGACCTGCACGCGGCTGTGCCGCACGCGGGCGTGGACGATGGCCGAGCGGCCGTCCACCGAGAGGCGGAAGTCGTGCATCACGTGCGGCGACAGCGGCGCCGTCGTCTCGATGGTGAGGCCGCCGTCGCTCAGTTGCCGCACCACGACGGTGTCGTCGAGCGTCACCACGTGCCCCTGCAGTTCCGCCAGCAGGTCCACCCGCGCCGATCGCCGCCGGTCGGGCCGCCAGTCCATCGTCGACATGTCGCCTTCGCCTCCGCCGGCCGGCCGGGGCCGGTCAGCCCATCTGGATGACGGTGCGAGCGCTGCGGTGCGAGTCGAGCACGTCGGCGCCCAGCCGCTTGCTCAGGTAGACCTTCGCTTCCCCGATATCGGTGGGGTGCGGCTCGAACTTGACGACGTCGTAGCGCAGCGTGTCGAGGGTGCCGCGCATGTCGTAGAAGCGGTTCTTCGTCTTGACGACAATCTCGTCGAAGCCCGCGGCCACGGCCCACGCCTCCTGCTCCTCGCTGAGCGCGCGGAAGAAGCCCTGGCCGCGCCAGTCGCCGCGCGTGCCGCCGATCCAGCTGTAGAGCACCTGCCGGCCGGCGAGATCGACGTGGCCCGCGAGGCGCGACGCCAGGTCGGCCAGCTTCGGGTCGCGTTCCTCCGCGAAGAGGCGGTGGCTCACCTTGTAGGCCACCGGCGCCACCTGCGACGGGTCGTCGGGCAGCGGCGCCTCGGCGATGAGGATCAGGTGCGGGCGTCCGTCGAGGCGCGCCACGATCTCCGCCGCCGTCTTCCGGCGCGGGAACTCGGGGACGAACTCCTCGATGAAGGCGATCTCCAGCGCGCCCTGCTCGAGCCCGTACTGCTTGATGACGTAGGTCACGCGTGCGTCCAGTGGAAGGGCGGAGGCTCAGAGCGGCTCGTCGGCGCTGGGACCGTAGATCGAGGGCACCTTCACCTCGCGCAGCCGCAGGTAGACGCTGAGCTGGCCGCGGTGGTGGATGCCGTGGTTGAAGAGGAAGGAGCGCATGACGGCCAGCCGAGGCATGGTCATCAGCGGCTCGCCGTTCTGCTTGAGCGACCAGGGCTGCGACAGCTGGGCGTCGCTGGCCGCGTCGATCAGGTCCCGCGCGGTCCGGACGTTGCGGTCGAAGTCGCTGAGCAGGGCCTCGCTGCTGGTGTACTTCGAGGTGGCGGGCTCGCCCTCTTCCCCCATGTCGAAGCAGTCGTGGGTGAGGATGACGGGCGTCCACCCCGGGATGTCCACCAGGTGGCCCGCGAGCGTGCCGAGGGACATGGAGCGCGGGTGCGGCTTCCAGTCCGCGTCCTCGAGCGGCGTGCGGGCGAGCAGGCGCCGCGTCACTGCCATCTCGTGATCGAACTCGGGCAGCAGGGTGTCCTTGATGGCCATCGACCGGATCCTCCTCGGCCTCGCGGCGGGCGGCAGGCGACTCAACCGGGCGGCGCCAGTATACCGGCAGCGACGGACCGGCGATCCGCCCAAGAAATCGGGGTCGGGTCTATCCTTTGTCGGCAGCGCCGGACCCCGGAAGCATGGTCCCGAGCCTGGTCTTCACAGCCGCTCCGCCAGCAGCCGGTGGAAGTGGTGCACGCCCGTCTCGCGCGTCGCCGAGTACCGCCCCTGCGCGTAGAGCCGCGAGCGGATGCCCCGCTGGACGCTCTCCACGACCGCCTCGTCCTCGCGCTCCACGCGGTCGAGGCCGCTGCCGGCCCCCGCGTCGAGCCGCGACGGATCCCAGACGTAGCTGAGGAAGGAGACCTTCGTCCGGTCGGGCGCGAGCGGCTTCACGACGTTCAGGGAGAGCCCCCACGGGTAGACGTTGACCATCGTGTTCGGGAAGAGCCAGAAGTAGAACGCGGCCACCCGTGTGCCGTGGTCGGGCCACCCGGGCGGGATGTCGAACACGTCGTCGCCGCTGCTGGCCACGCCGAGCTGCAGGTTCGCGAACGGGAACAGCTCCGTGCGGTAGCTGCCGTAGTCCAGCGCGTCGTTGAGCGCCGCGTGGACGTAGGGGATGTGGAACCCCTCCAGGTAGTTCTCGCAGTACAGCGCCCAGTGCGCGCGCACCACGTAGTCGCGGCTGCGCGACGCGTCGAACACCGCCTGGTCCAGCGGGCAGAAGCCCACGCGCGCCTGCATCTCGGCCACGACCCGCTCGAAGGGGACCTCGGGTGACAGCGACGCGAAGTACCACGGGCCCCAGCGCGCCAGCGGGACGGCGGGCAGGTGGTCGGTGGCGGCGGGGAAGCCTTCCACCCCGTCGAACTCGGGCATCGACAGCAGGCGGCCGTCGAGCGCGAATCGGCGGCCGTGATAGCGGCACCGCAGCGCGGGCAGCACCCCGCCGGCCTCGCACACCAGCGCGCCGCGGTGCGTGCAGACGTTCGACAGGCAGTGCACGCGGTCGTCGTGGTCGCGCGCGAGCAGCAGGGGCTCGTCGAGCGCGCCCTCGAGCAGGGTGACGGGCGTCACCTGGCCCGGCACCTTGACGGCGTCCCGGTCGGCGATCCACTGCCAGCTGCGCGCGAAGACGGTCTCCCTGGCCCGCTCGAAGAGCGCCGCGTCGCGATAGCACCCGGCGTGCAGGGTGCGGGCGCGGCCGATCGCGGGCTCCACCTCGAATCGTCGTGTCGTCATCGCGGGGCCTCCCCGGGGGCGCTATGCTGGTGGCGCCGCCGGTTCGCGGAGCATACACCGCGCCGGCGGCCCGCCCTCGCTGGAGGCCCGCCGTCATGAGTGCCCCGACGCCGCCCGTGCCGAGTCAGACTGGCAAGCCGCTCAAGCCGCGTGCCACCGGGGATCCGCGCCTGCCGCTCGACGCCATCTTCAAGCCACGCAGCGTCGCCGTGATCGGCGCCACGGAGACGGCCGGCAGCGTCGGCCGCGCCATCCTCTGGAACCTGATCGGCAACCCGTTCGGCGGCACCGTGTTCCCGGTGCACCCGACGCGCAGCAACGTCCTCGGCATCCGCGCCTACCGCTCGGTGAACGAGCTGCCCGAGGTGCCCGACCTCGCCGTCGTCGTCACGCCGGCGCCCAGCGTGCCCGCGGTGATCGCCGAGTGCGGGGCCATCGGGGTGCCGGGCGCCATCGTCGTCTCCGCCGGGTTCAAGGAGACGGGCGCCGACGGCCTGGCCCTCGAGCGGGAGCTGGTGGCGCGGGCGCGGCAGCACCGCATGCGCCTGGTCGGGCCCAACTGCCTGGGCGTGATGTCGCCGGTGTCGGGCCTCAACGCCAGCTTCGCGGCGGCCATGGCCCGGCCCGGCAACGTCGGGTTCATCAGCCAGAGCGGCGCCCTCTGCACGGCCGTGCTCGACTGGAGCTTCCGCGAGAACGTGGGCTTCAGCCACTTCGTGTCGGTCGGCGCCATGGCCGACGTCGGCTGGGGCGACCTCATCGACTATTTCGGCCACGACGCCCGCACGCGCAGCATCGTCATCTACATGGAGTCGATTGGCGACGCGCGCCACTTCCTCTCGGCGGCCCGCGAGGTGGCCCTCACCAAGCCCATCATCGTGATCAAGGCCGGGCGGACCAACGCCGCCGCCAAGGCCGCGGCCAGCCACACGGGCGCGCTCACGGGCAGCGACGAAGTGCTCGACGCGGCGTTCCGGCGGTGCGGCGTGCTGCGCGTGGACACCATCGCCGAGCTCTTCTACATGGCGGAGGTCCTCGCCAAGCAGCCGCGGCCCCGCGGGCCGCGGCTCACCATCGTCACCAACGCCGGCGGCCCCGGCGTGCTCGCCGCCGACGCGCTCATCGCGAGCGGCGGCCAGCTGGCCGAGCTCGGCGACGACACCGTCGCCCAGCTGAACGCCCTGCTGCCCGCGCCGTGGAGCCACGACAACCCCATCGACCTGCTCGGCGACGCGCCGCCCGAGCGCTACGCGCGCGTCCTCGACGTCGCCGGGAAGGACCCGAACACCGACGGCCTGCTGGTCGTCCTGACGCCTCAGGCCCTCACCGACCCGACGCAGACCGCCGAGCAGGTGAAGCCGTTCACGAAGCTGCCCGACAAGCCCGTCATCGCCAGCTGGATGGGCGGCGCCGACGTGGCGGCCGGCGAGACCATCCTCAACCGGCACGGCGTGCCGACGTTCCCGTTCCCCGACACGGCGGCGCGCATGTTCGCGTACATGTGGCGCTACAGCAGCAGCCTGCGCGCGCTCTACGAGACGCCCGTGCTGCCGGCCGGCACCGACCTCGCGCACGCCGACGCCCGGCAGCGCGCCGAGGCCGTGCTGCTCGCCGCCCGCGCCGCGGGGCGCACGCTGCTCACCGAGGTGGAGGCCAAGGCGGTGATCGCCGCCTACGACATCCCGGTGGTGGAGACCCGCGTGGCCGCGTCCGCCGACGAGGCGGTGGCGCACGCGGCGCGCCTCGGGTATCCCGTGGTGCTCAAGCTGCACTCGGAGACGGTGACCCACAAGGGCGACGTGGGGGGCGTGCGCCTGGGCCTGGGCGATGCGCTGGCCGTGCACCGGGCCTTCGACGACATCGCCGCCGCCGTCCGTGAGCGCGCGGGCGAGGGTCACTTCCTCGGCGTCACCGTGCAGCGCATGCTGCGGCACGAGGGGCACGAGTTGATCCTCGGGGCGTCGCTCGACCCGCACTTCGGCCCGGTGTTGCTGTTCGGGCAAGGGGGGCGGCTCGTCGAGGTGGCCCGCGACCGGGCGCTCGGCCTGCCCCCGCTCAACACGACGCTGGCGCGCCGCCTGATGGAGCACACGAAGGTGTTCGCGGCGCTGAAGGGCGTCCGCGGCGAGCGGCCCATCGACCTCGACGCGCTCGAGCAGTTGCTCGTGCGCTTCAGCCACCTCGTCGTGGAGCAACCGTGGATCGCCGAGATCGACGTGAACCCGCTGCTCGCCACGCCCGACCGCCTCGTGGCGCTCGACGCGCGCATCGTGGTGCACGGGCCGGAAGTGGAGGCCGCGCAGCTGCCGCGGCCCGCCATCCGGCCGTACCCGACGCACTACGTCGGCGAGTTCACCACCAAGCGTGGGGACGCGCTCGTCCTCCGGCCCATCCGGCCCGAGGACGAACCGCTGATCGCGCGATTCCACGAGACGCTGTCGGAGCGGTCGGTCTACTTCCGCTACTTCCACATGATGAAGCTCGGGCAGCGCATCGCCCACGAGCGGCTCACCCGCATCTGCTTCATCGACTACGACCGCGACATGGCGCTGGTGGCCGAGGCCCGCGACGAGCACGGCCAGCCCTTCATCGTCGGGGTCGGGCGCCTCACGAAGCAGCGCGGCACCAACGTGGGGGAGTTCGCCGTGACGGTGAGCGACGGCTGGCAGGGCACGGGGCTCGGCACCGAGTTGCTGCGCCGCGTCGTCGCGGTAGGCCGGCACGAGGGGCTCTCCGCCATCGTGGCCGACATCCTGCCCGAGAACCGCGACATGCAGCGCGTGTCCGAGAAGGTGGGGTTCACGTGCAGCTTCGACGCCGAGGAGGGCGTCGTCCGCGCGCACATGGCCCTCGGCGCCGGAAGTGCTGGGGTCAGACCTTGAATTTCAACATCGCGGGACGCCAGCGTTCATGGGGTGTTTCCGTGAGGTAGGCCAGCTGGAACGACGAATGTCCCTCGGTGGCGCTTCGTGGGCGCGCAGGCGTCGAGGCCGCCCAAGTGAAGAGGCGCCGGAGGCGCTGGGGGGAGGCGCTGGGGTCAGACCTTGAATTTCAACATCGCGTGACGCCAGCGTTCATGGGGTGTTTCCGTGAGGTAGGCCAGCTGGAACGACGAATTTCCCTCGCGGGCGGATCGCGGGCGCGCAGGCGTCGAGGCCGCCCAGGTGAAGAGGCGCCGGAGGTGCTGGGGTCAGACCTTGAATTTCAACATCGCGGGACGCCAGCGTTCATGGGGTGTTTCCGTGAGGTAGGCCAGCTGGAACGACGAATGTCGCCCGCTGGCGGATCGCGAACCGGGCCCTGCGCAGCCCGCCAGGGCCGCGCGCAGGGCCTCGAGGTCGGTGCGCGTCGTCACGCCCGGATTATTGGCCCGCGATCCAGGGGCCTTACGCCGGCGGCCGGTACTCCCGCAGCGCCTCCACCAGCCGGTCCACGTCCTGCTCGTCGTTGTAGAAGTGGGTGGACACGCGGATGCCCTGCGGCTTCTCGGTGACCTGGATGTTGCGCTCCGCGAGGAAGCCCACGACGTGGGCGGGGTGCGAGAAGGCGCACAGCGTCTCGCCGGATCGGTGAGGGCCGCCGGGCGAGAGCATCCGCACGCCCACGCGCGCCAGGCCGTCGGTCAGGTACGCGTTGAGCGCCAGCACGCGCGCCGCGATCCGGTCGACGCCGATGCCGGCCAGGAACTCCACCGCGGCGCCGAGGGCGAGGATCTGCGCGAAGGGCGGACACCCGATCTCGATGCGGCGTGCGCCGTCGAGCAACTCGTAGCGGCGATTGTCGAACGAGAACGGCTCGCGCACCGACAGCCACCCCATCGTCCGCGGCCGTCGCTGCAACAGCGTGCGGCCGATGTAGACGAAGCCCGCGCCGTAGCCCGCGCACATCCACTTGTGGCCGGCCGAGGCGAAGGCGTCGATGCGGCTGCACCGGACGTCGACGGGGAAGGCGCCCGCCGACTGGCTGCCGCAGACGACGAGGTGGCGGGTGCCCTTGATGGTGCCGAAGGCGTCGAGGTCCTGGCGGCAGCCGTTGCTGAACTGCACGTGGCTGACGAGCAACGTGGCGCACCCGGCGCAGCGGGCGGGGCAGAAGTCGCCGGCGACGAGCGATCCGTCCTCGCGCGGCTCGACGAAGCGCACGTCGCACCCACGGTGGAGGAAGGGCAGCGTCACCGTGGGGAACTCGAGCGTGTCGGAGAGGACGGGCCCGTCACCCTCGATGAGGTCGGCGATGGCGTTGATGCCCGTGGAGGTGTTCGGGACGAAGGCGATCTCCTCGGGCGAGGCGTTGACGAAGCGCGCCACCGCCGCCCGCGCCGCTTCCCGCTGCTCGAGCCAGCGGTCCCAGTGGGCGTCGCCGTCCTCCTCGAGGTCGCGGTGGTGGCGTTCGACCGCGGCGCGCACCACCCTGGGGGTGGGGCTGGCGGCGGCCGCGTTGAGGTAGGTGTGGCGGGCGAGGGCGGGGAACTCGGCGCGGACGGCGGCCCAGTCGGACATGGGTGCCATTATGCGCGCGGGGCAGGGGGAACGGGCCGGCTCATCGCGGCAGCAGCGCATCCCACGCGGCGAGCACCGTCTCCTCCTCGCGCGCCATGGAGTGCCACTCGGCGACCTCACGCGCGCGCTCGGCCATGCGGCGCACCCCCGGCCGGCCGGCCCGGCGGGCGGTGTATACTGCCGCGCGATGCGACGCTTCGCCAGCGTGTTCCCGTTCGTCGAGGAGGCGGCGCGGGCCCGGGCCATCACGGCACGGGAGCGCACCTTCAGCAGCGGTGGGGGGCCCGGGCCATCGGGCGCCTGGTGGCCAACCACGACTTCGTCCGGGCCCTGTTGCGCCACGGGACCTTCGACCACTACCTGTTCTCGAACCCGTCGCCCACCAACCTGCGGGCCTTCGAGGCGCTGGCCGCGACGTGGGCGCCGCGCGGGCGCGTCGCATGTGTCACCTATGCCGGCCTGAAGGCGGCGCTCGAGTCGGCGCCTCCGGACGTGATGCACCTGGGCGGGTGGGGCCACTTCATGCCCGGCCTGCACTACCTGCGCGGGGGCCTTCGCGCGCAGGGGTGGCCGATCACGGCCGTCATCCACTCGCTCACCGGCCGCGACACCGTGGACCACGCGGTGCGGCTCAACCGTGCGGGCCTGCGCGAGAGCGACGCCGTCTTCTGCACGAGCCGCGACGGCCTCCTCGCGATGCGCAAACTGCTCGACGCGACCGCGCCGGTGGCCGGGGGGCGCTTCCGTGGGCGCCTGCTGCACCTGCCGCTCGGGATCGACGACGACCTCCTGGCGGCGACGGGGGACCGGGGGCGTGGCCGGGCGCGGCTGCGCATCGGTGCCGGCGATGTCGTGCTCCTCGTGCTGGGGCGGATGACGCCGGCGCAGAAGATGGACCTCGCACCGCTGCTGCACTGCCTGGCGGCCGACATCCTGCCGGGGGCGCGGGTGCCCGTCACGCTGGTGGTCGCCGGCGGCGCCAGCCCGGCCGAGATCGAGCTCGTGAAGACGACGGTCGCGCGGCTCGGCCTCGAGCCTCACGTCCGGCTGCACCCGAACTTCTCGCTGGAGCATCGTGCCGATCTGCTGGCGACGAGCGACGTGCTCGTCTCGCCCGTGGACAACGCGCAGGAGACGTTCGGCCTGAGCGTGCTCGAGGGGCAGGCGGCGGGGCTGCCGGTGGTGGCGTCGCGGTTCGACGGCTACAAGGACCTCGTCCGCGATGGCGTGGACGGGTTCCTCGTGGACACCTACTGGGACGCGCGCGACCCGTTCGACGAGTTCTGCGACCTCGGCGACGCCTCCACGGTTCAGCTTCAGCAGGCGCAGGGCGTGGCGGTGGACCTCGCGCAGCTCGCGGACCGCGTGCTCCGGCTGGTCCACGACGCGGACCTTCGGGCGCGCATGGGGCAGGCCGGTCGCGCGAAGGTGGCCGCCGAGTATGCGTGGAGCCGGGTGATCGGCCGATACGAGGGGGCGTGGGCGGAACTGTCGGCGGCGGCAGCGGCCGAGCCGGTCGAACCGGCGGGGCCAAACCCGTTCAACGTGCCGCCGGCGGCGGTGTTCTCGCACTACGCGAGCCGGCTCGTCGCTGACGACACCGAGGTGGTGGCGACGGGGCGGGCGCTGACCGAAGGCGCGTACACGGACGTGGCGCCGTGGCTGCCGGCAGCGGTCATCGAGCAGGTGGTGGCGGCGGCGCGGGCGCCGATTCCGCTGTCGCGGCTGGTGGCGCGGGTCCCGGCGCCGGCCGCGACGACGAGGTACGTGGTGCGGTGGCTGGTGAAGTACGGGGTGATGGGGTGGGCGGAGCGAGCCCGGTGACGAAGTGATGGCGGACTCCTTGCCGGAGCCGAACGCTGCCGCGCCGACCGGGCCGACGGTCGTGGTCGGGTAGCGTGACGTCGTGAGCGACGAGGTGGTCAGGACGGTGGACATCACAACGACTCGCGGGCGTCGTGATCTGACGCTGCCCTTGCAGGGCCTCCGGGGCGCGATTGCGACGATCGAGTCGATTGCCGCGGCGCTGAAGGAGGCGCCCCGCGGGCGTCTCGCTGTCTTCGGAGCTTCCTCGAGCGGGTGCCTTCTGCTCCATGCGGCGCGGCTCGCGGAGGCCGAGGTCTGTGCCTGGGTCGATTCGGACCCGGCGCGTGTCGGGTCGCTGTTCATCGGCCAGCGCGTCGAGCCGGTCGAACGCCTCGCCGCACTCGACCCGTCGCCCACCGTCGTCGCGCTGGCGACGACCTCGCCGGCGGCGGCGGCCGCGATGGCCGCTCGCGTGCGCGACCTCGGGCTCGCTTCGGTCGAGTTCGTCACCTTTCAGTCGGAGGCTCCGCCGGTGGCGACGGCGCCCGCGCTCATCGAGCCGTGGCGGGAGGCTGGCCCGTTCGTCGAGCGCTATGCGGCGGCCGCGCCATTCACCCTCGTCGACCCCCGCCGCGCCCACGTGCTCCACCAGGCCACGCAACAGGTCGCCTCACTCGAGGGCGACTTCGCGGAGTTGGGGGTCTACCGCGGCGGGACCGCGCTGCTGGTCGCCCTGGCGCGGGTGCCGCCCGGGCGCGCCCTGCACTTGTTCGACACCTTCGCGGGGATGCCCCGGACCGATCCGACGCTTGATCGCCACCGCGCTGGCGACTTCGCAGACACCGCCGAGGCCGACGTGCGGGCCCTGCTCGAGGGGCAGGCGTGCGTGCACTTTCACGTCGGGTACTTCCCGGACACGGCGGCCGGGCTCGCCGGGCGCCGTTTCGCCTTCGTGCACGTCGATGCCGACATCTACCGGTCCGTGGCCGATGCCTGCGCCTTCTTCTACCCTCGCCTCGTGCCCGGCGGCGTGATGGTCTTCGACGACTACGGCTTCCCGAGTTGCCCAGGGGCGCGTGCTGCCGTCGACGAGTTCTTCGCGGGGCAGCGGGAGCAGCCGTTGTACCTGTCGACGGGACAGGCGATGGTGACCCGCCTGCCGTGACCCTGGGCGTCTCGCCTGGACCTCGCGGCGTCTAGGGCGACCAGGACTCGTGAAGCGGCCGCGACCGTCCGATATGAGAATGCGAGGCGCCCAGTCCGACGCGGTGGGCGCTCGCCGGCCGGCCGACCGACGGTCGCGACCGTTCCCACCCCTCGCGTGCCTGTCACGCGAGCACTGACATGCCCGACCGTCACCTGGACACGAACCTCGCCTGTCTTGCACGACTGGGGTGGACCGCCGTCGGACGCCAGTTGGCCTCCGCGACCAGCGACGGGGTTGTCGAGTGCTCCGGCGCCACGGTCACCGGTGTCTCTTTGAAGACGGCTGCGGGATGGGTGGCGCTGCACAGTCGCAGGGACCCCCTGGATGAGGCCGAGCGTCGACTGGTACCCGAACTGCTCTCCGCCGAGTTAGTGGTGATCATCGGTGCGGGGGCCGGGTTCCTCGTCGAGGCCCTGGAACGAAAGGGGTTCACCGGCCGAATCCTGGTGCTGGAACCGTCGACGGCGTCGGCGATGGCGATGCTGAGCCGCCGCTCGTGGGAGGCGCGCGTTTCGGACGGGCAATTGCGCCTGCTCGTCGGGCCAGACTACGAAGGCTGGATGGACTTGCATTCCTGGGTGGGTGCCGCGAGCGAGGCCCCGCCCGTCGTGGTCAACCCGGTGCTGGGCCGGGAACGGCCAGACGACGTGCGTCGCGCTGCCGACGTGCTGAAGCGACTCCTGTTCAACGCCAACGCCAACGAAACCGCGAGGAGGACCTTCGCCGGCCCTTATCTGCTCAATACGCTGGCCAACCTGCAGCCGCTCGTTGCTTCCCGCGATGCCGGCGAGCTCTTCGGGAACTTCGCTGGCGTGCCAGCGTTCGTGCTGGCGGCGGGGCCCTCGCTGAACCGCAACCTCGAGGAACTGAAGCCTCACCGTGACGGGGCGCTGGTGTTTGCCGTCGACACGGCGTTGCGGCCCTGCCTGGCCGCCGGTGTGGAGCCAGACCTCGTCGTCGGCGTGGATCCGGGCGAGGCGAACCTGCGGCACCTCGCGGTGGGGGCGGCGCCGTTGCGCACGCACCTCGTTGCCGAGCCGAGCCTCGCGCCGGGGTCGTTCGATGCATTCGCCGGGCGCGTGTTCACGTTCCGGGTGGATCGCCACCATCCGTGGCCGTGGCTCCAGGAGGAGGGCATCGACCGCGCGAAACTGCTCGCGTGGGGCTCGGTGCTCACGACGACGCTCGACCTGGCGTTGAAGCTGGGCTGCAATCCGGTCGTGCTGTTCGGGGCGGACTTCGCATACACCGACGGGCAGCCGTACTGCCGTGGTACGGCCTTCGAGGAAGACTGGGCTCGGGCCGTCGCCACCGGCGTGCGCCTGGAGGACGTGTGGCGCGCGTCGATGCGCCGGCCGACGACGTTCGAACCAGGAATCGAGGGGCAGCCGGCAGAGACGGCACCCCACCTGCAGGCCTTCAGGGACTGGGTCCTCGACTTCTGCGCGAAGCACCCCTCGGTGACCTTCGCCAACGGCACGGGTGCCGGGATCCTCCACTTGCCTCACCGCTGGCCGACCGTGCCAGGCACCCAGCCGCCCAACCTCCCTCCCCGCGTCAGTTGCGTCGGCTTGCCGCGCGCCGCCCGTGCCGAGTCGTGGGCCAGGGCGCGCCGGCTGGCGCGGGCAGGATCCAGGACCCTGCGAGGGTGGCCCGCCGACATTCCCGCGGCTGCGACGCTGGCCCGTGCGGCTGTCGAGGTGTCCTCGCCGGTCGCCGCGCTGCGCCATGCTCTCGCCCGCTCGATGAGGCCGACGACGATGTCTGTGTTGCCCGACGTCCCGATTGCCCAGCACCCACAGGAATTCGCGCAGTTGCTGGGCTGGATCGACGAACTGCCCGAGGTCGGCGTCCTCGTCGAGATCGGCAGCCGCTTCGGTGGTTCCCTCCATGCGCTGGCCACCCATGTCGGCCCGCCGCTCACCGCCGTGGCGATCGATCTGCCCGAAGGCCCATGGGGCGTGCAGGGCAGCGCGGACTCGCTGCAGCGCGTTGGCCGGGGGCTGCGGGAGCACGGCATCGATGCGCACGTCGTGCTGGGGAACAGCCGGGACCCAGCCGTGTTCGACGCGGTGCGGTCCCTGCTGGCCGGGCGCGCGATCGACGTGCTGTTCGTCGACGGCGACCACCGGCTTGCGGGCGTCATGGGTGACCTGGACCGCTATGTGCCGCTCGTGCGGCCAGGGGGACTGGTGGCGATGCACGACGTGGGCTGGCCCTACGGCTGCGACGCGCTCTCGCACGCGCCGTTCGACGCCGACACGCTGCAGACCCTCGCCGACGTCAACGCGGCGTTCCAGAGCCTGGCTCGCGGACGGCGATCCGCGACCGTCACCTACAAGTGGGGGATCGGTGCGGTCTGGATCTGAAACCGCTGCCGCCGACCGCGTGCTCTGCCCTCCGGCGACGACGGGCCATCGCCGTCGGGCACTCGCTCTGCCGCGGGATTCGCGGATGCGGCGCGCGGCAGGCAGGCCCGACACAGTCGGGGCCGGGTGCCGCCGCCTGGCCGGGCGAGGCCGCCGCCGTGCGTAGCTCGCGAATCCTGCACCTGATCCCGCTGCTGTGGAGCGGCGCCGGTGACTACTTCACGCGATTGTGCGAGCTGCATCGCGATCGCAACGACGTGTCGATCTTCACGGACTGCGTGTCCTCCGGCGAGCGCGATTGGCCGACCTTCCGGCGTCGCCTCGCGCGAGCCGGCGTCGCGCACGAGCGGCTCGACTTCTTTCGACGCGCCCCGGAGATCTTCTGGCCTGCAGTCGACCGGTTGGGCGCCTTCCTGCGGCGCTGGAGGCCGGACGTCGTGCACGTGCACGCAGGCGTCCCGGCGTGCGCGGTGGCCCTGGCCCTGCGCGATCTCCCGCGTCGCCCCGTCGTCGTGGCGCAGTTCCAGAACTGGGGCCTGGGCAGGCCGGCGTGGATGAACACGATGGACCTGTGGGGCTTCAGGCGCGCCGACCTGCTCCTCGTGGGGGCCGAGGCGTCGAAGCGGATCCTCGTGCACGGAGGCGTGCCCGCCAGCAGGGTCAGGACGATTCGCCTGGGCATCGATGCCCCTGACGTCGTCGATCACCGCCCAGGGCGGCGCCAGCCCACTGTCGGCTTCGCCGGTCGCATCGAGCACAGGAAAGCGCAGGTGGATCTGGTGCGGGTGTTCCAACGTGTGCGCCGCCGGGTCCCCGACGCGGCCCTCGAGCTGATTGGCCCTGTCGCCGACGCCGAGTACGCGGCCACGCTGGAGCAGGAGATCGAGCGCCTGGGATTGTCGGCGGCCGTCTCCCGCACCGGCTACGTCGCGGACGTGCGTCCCTTCCTTCGCCGCTGGCGGGTGTTCGCCTCGGCCTCCGTGGACGAGGGCCAGGGGTTGGCCCTGGTCGAGGCGATGGCCCACGGTACGCCGGTCGTGGCGCGGCGGGCCCCGGGAGTGGAGGACACGCTGGGCGCGCGCGGACGTGGCCTGCTGGTCGAGCGCCGGCGCCCGGCAGCGTTCGCCGACGCTGTGGTTCGCCTGCTGGAGGACGACCGCGAGTGGATCCAACTGTCGACGGCCGGCAGCCGATGGGCGCGGCGCGCGCACGCGTGGCCGCGCTGCCTGGCGAGGATCGAGGCGTCCTACGACGCCGCATGCCGCGTTGCGGAGCGCCGGCCGTGAACGCCAGCAACCCAGCCGACGACGGGCTGCTCCAGCTGACCTGGCGCTACCGCGCGCTGCAGCAGTGGTTCACCGAGCGTCACCTGGCGCGCCTCGAGGGCCAACGTGTGTGCGTGTATGGCGGCGGGCAGTCGGGACAGTTGGCTACCGCGGCCCTCCAATCGCTGGGTGTGCAGGTCGTTGCCGTCGTCGACGGCAGCCCGACCCTCGCGGGCACCTGCTGTGCCGGCCTCCCGGTGCAGCCGTCGAGCCAACTCGCCTCCGTCGCGGGCTCTGCCGACATCCTGCTGATCGCGGCGTCGTCGCCGGCCTCCACCGCGGCGATCGAGCGGCGGCTGGCCGACGCGGGGCTCGCGCTGCCCGTGCTGAAGCTCACGGAGGACGCGGCAGAGGCGTCGCCGGTGACGCTCGCCGAGGTCACCACCATCCCGGCCGGGGAGACGCGGCGGGAGCGCCAGCCGCGACCGCTGGACTTCGCGTGGATGGCCGCGACCTGGATGCGGTTGCCCGTGCGGCCCACGTTCGTCGTCGCCGCCGCTGTCGGGGCGGACGCGGCCACCCTCGGCCTCGATGCCCAAACCTACCCTCTCTGGACGCTCGGCGGCGTCGGCCGGCGTCGTGGCGGACGCCGGTCGCAGGGCACCGGTCCACGGGTACGCGTCTCGCTGCGCGCCGGGACGCGGCTCGCGCCGCACGCATTCTTCGAACTGGCGCTCGAGGCCTCGACAGGGTCTTTTGCCGGCTCGCGCGTGCGGCTCGAGACGCACCTGCGGCGTCTGCTCGACCGGCGGGACGACCTCTGGATCCGGCCACCCCGTTCGGCGCGCGGCCCCCGGCGGGGCACGCTCGCCGTGCTGGGGCATCGCGCGCCGCTGCGCGTCGTTCGCGCCGGCGAGGTGAGGCGCGTGCTGGTGGTGAAGCTCGACCACATCGGCGACGTGGTCCTCAGCTTCCCGGCGATCCGGCGCATCCACGCCGCGTTGCCCGCGGCCCGGATCACCGTGCTCGCGGGATCGTGGGCTCGCGACCTGATCGAACGCACGCTGGTCGCCGACGGCTGCGTCGAACGGGTGCTCGTGTTCGATGCGTTCTCCGAGGTCAGCGGCCACGGCACCCTGGCGTGGGACGCGCGGTCGCGTGAGGCGTTGTGCCGGATGCTGGCGCCGTACGACTTCGACGTGGCGGTCGACCTGCGGCGTGTCGACGATGCGCGGGTGATCCTGGACGCGATACCGGCGCGCGTGAAGGTGGCCTTCGGCCACGACGACGTCAGGCGGCGCCTCGCCTTGCCGGGCTTCGTCAACACCCCCCAGAAGGATCACAGCCTGCACATCGTCGACCAGCTCGAACTGCTGGTCGACGCCTTCCTCGCCCGGATCGACCGCGGTGAGGCGGCGCTGCTGCCTCCGGCGCCCCGGCGGCGGCCCGGCCACCGCGTCCCAGGCGCGCCACGCGCGCGCTGGACGATCGGCGTCGCCCCGGGCTCGGGCGACGACCTGCGCCGATGGCCCGAGTCGTCGTTCGGCGACTTGGTGCGAGAACTCGTGGAGGGCCTGGATGCGGCCGTGGTGCTCTACGGCGCGCCGCGCGAGCGCGAACTCGCGGAGCGCATCGCGCAGGCCGGCGGCCGGCCAGACCGCGTGATGGTCGCGGCAGGGCGATTCGACCTCTCCGGCTTCCTCGACCACGTGACGCACTGTCACGCGTTCGTCGGCAGCACGACCGGGCCCACCCACCTGGCCGCCGGGCTCGGCGTGCCCACGATCAACGTGTTCTCGGGACAGGTCAGCCCCTTCGAGTGGGCCCCGATCGGCGCGGCGGCCTTCGTGCTCTGGACGAAGCCTCGCTGCGCGCCGTGCTACCTGCCTGCGGGGCGGTGCCCGTTCGACCGTGTGTGCCTGACGTCCATCACCGCCCATCACGTCGGCGAACACCTGCGACGGGTGCTCGTCGCCGCATACGGGGCGCCGCTCGCGCGCGTCCCCCGGACCGCACCGTGACGACCCTCTACGCGCGAGTTGCCGAGGTGGCGCGCCAGAGCCTCGCGCCCCTGGCGCGGGGACGCCACGTCGTCGTGTGGGGCGCCGCGGCCTCCGGCCGGGCCGTGTGGTCGGCGCTCGAGGAGAGCGCGCCGGCGTCGCTGTCGGTGACCGACTCCTCGCCGGCAGCGCGCGCGGCGTGGACGTGGGGTGGCGTCCGCGAGCCGTCGTCACTGGCCGATCTCGACGATCCCCTCGTGGTCGTCGCCACGTTGAGCCCCGCCTCTGCCGAAGCGATCGCCGGGACCTGCCGAGCCTTGTGCGGGCCTGGCGTCGACGTCCGTGCGTTGCCCGACGTCCTGGCCGAGTCCGAGAGCGCGCTCGCGGGGCCCGGCTGCATCGGCGTGGATCGCCCGCGGCCCGGGCAGCGAACCGGGCGCAGGGTGGAGGTGACCGGGTGGGCCGTGGCCCGCCACGGCGTGAACGGCGTCTGGATCGACCTGCCGGACGGCACCAGTGTCAGGGCGTTCCACGGCCTGCCGCGTCCCGACGTGGCGCCGCTCTTCGCCGGCGGGCCCGGCGCCGAGCGGGCCGGCGTCGTGGCGGCGGGTCCCCCCGCGGCGCGGGTGAGGGTCGTCGCCGGGACGCCAGATGGCGTGGTCGGGCCGACCGACGTGACGTTGGGCGCCCCGGGTGTGGCCCGCCGGCCCCGCCACCGGTGCCCGGCCTGCGAGGGAACGGCGCTGCTGCCGCTCTCGCGCCTGGCGTGGTTCGACTACGCCCTGTGTCGCTGTGCCTCCTGCGGCTGCCTCACGACGCTCGACGATGTCGCCGACGAGGACTGCCGGGCCTTCTACAACGATCCGGCGGTGTACGACGCGCAGGCGCACGATGGCGAGGCCGCCCGGCGATCGCCAGAGCACCCCGACGCGGAGACCATGGCGTCGCTGATTCGTGCCGCGCTGGGCGCAGGATCGCGGCGTCGTCCCGCGGTGCTGGAGATTGGCTGCGGGACGGGGCGGCTGATCAACGGGCTCCGCGCGCGGGGCTTCGACGTCGCCGGCCTCGAGATCTCGCGGCGGGCAGCCGACGTCGCGCGCGACCTCTTCGGCCTGACGGTGACCACCGACGATCCGCTGACGGCCGCGATCGATCGGGCGCCGGACGCGGTGATCATGCGACACGTGATCGAGCACCTGGCCCGGCCGTTCGACGTGGTCCAGCGCGTCGCGTCCTGGGTCGCGGCGGGCGGTGTGCTCGTGGTCGTGACGCCGAACGCGGCGAGCCTGGCCGCGCGCGCACTGGGTCCGGCGTGGGAGTGGTGCATGCCGCCGCTGCACGTGCACGGGTTCACTGCGGCCGCGCTCTCGGGCATGGTGGCTCGCGCGGGATTCGGCCCGCAGGCCCTCTTCACGCGCCAGGGCGATGCCCAGGCACTGCCCGCGCAACTGCGGCTGTGGCGCGACGTTCGCCTCGCCCGCGGCGACTCCGCCGAGGCGCGACGGCTGGAGTGGCTCGCGCACGCGTGCGAGGCCTTCGAGCGTCGCCGCAAGCTCGACGAGCGCGGCCGCGGCGAGGAACTGGTTGGCGTGTTCGTGAGGGGGGGCGATGAGCACTGACCCGTCCGCGACGTTCGCTGCGCCGTCGCGGCTGGCCGACGGGCTCGCCGGTGCGTCGCGGGTGTGGGTACGGCCCCCGGGCGCCGCAGCGCGCACGACCGCGGCTGGCGGCGACCCGCACGCGCCGCCCGAGGTGTCGCTGCGCCGCTCGGCGACTGCATCGGTGGCGTGGTCCCTCGACCCACGAGTCGAGGGGGCCGAGAGCGTGATCCTGGCCGACCCCGGGTTCTCGGCCGTCGCCCGGCCGCTGCTGGCGGACGCGCTCGTCGCGCTGCGCGACGCGGCGCCGACCGGGATCGTCTGCGCCTGGTCGAACTGCCCCGGCTGGCCGGTGGCGACCCTGCTGCCGCCGGCGGTGTGGGAGCGCGTGCTCGAGGCGGCGGGCTGGACGGTCGAGGACCGCGTGCCGGAGCGCCGGGCGTCCACGGGTGAATGGGCCGACCGCTGGCGAGCCGCCGACCCGTTCCGCGCGGCGGGATGCGACCGCACGTGGTGGCGTGTGCGCGTGGCCGAGCGGTGCCCGGTCACCGACGTTCGTGAACGCCTGCGCCCGCTCGTCGGTCCCCAGTGGGGCGGCCGGCACGGCCTTCCGGGGACTGCGTTCCTGCTGGCGACGCCGCAGGACTACCACGCGCTCTTCCCTTGGCTGGTTGCCGTGGGGGACGCCGGCGCGGCCGTCTACCTGCGGCGCATCCCCGAAGCGGAGGTGGCCGCGCGGCGGCAGGCGGAGGTCGTGCTCGCGTGTCGCGCCATCGGCCTCGAGCCCCGGATCGTGTCCACGCCGCGCGACATGGCGGCCGCGCCCGAGGCATTCGACCTGCTGATGTGCGCCGCGGAATCCTCTGCGAGCGTGCAGCACCTCTCGAGCGCCGCGATGCTCCTGGCCGCGCGGGCCCGGGGCGCGGCGACCGCGCACGTGCAACACGGCGTCTGGCCTCGCGCGGAGTTCCCGGCGCCGGTCGCCACGTATGCCGACCTGATCCTCGCGTGGTCGGAGGAGTACGGCGAAGCTCTGGGAGCCCCGTCCCGCCCGCTCACGGTGACGGGTTGCCCGCGATTCGATCGGTACGCCGACCCCGCGCGCTGCTCCGCGCAGGCCATCTACGGCCCCTGGGCCGGACGCTACGGGCGTCACGT